>Ga0214542_1003384_pt1 | contig 32650 bp, 19 predicted proteins | sample CNSS1metaG_FD_160096 | JGI IMG/M metagenome (GOLD analysis project Ga0214542, IMG submission 160096) | Root nodule microbial communities from cowpea collected in UCLA plant growth center, Los Angeles, California, USA - CNSS1 | ecosystem: Host-associated > Plants > Roots > Nodule | place: USA...
TTTTAAGGATTTATCATCATCCATACGAGTTCAATATATAAGCACACAAAAACACATAATTTAAATAACATCCAAGTGGCACACATAGGACTCGAACCCAAGTCCTCACACACAATAAAGTACTCTCAACCACTTGAGATAGTACTCTTCCATGTCATTGCTCCTCGCATTTATTGCTTTAAATGTTCTCGCTACCCGTCCTAATTAAATAATTAATTAAATAACTATTTAATTTTCCCGGATCTTACAGTGTACGAAGGAAGCAAATCCAAATGAAATACAAAAAAGGGGTGCATGCAGTATGGCAGGGGTGTGCGAAGAAAAAGAAGTGGCAGGCCACTTTCTTTTATTCCCTTAAACAAAACCCTAATTAAAGGGTAATCTCTCACGACAACCTCTTCTTCTCACGGCAACCTCTTCCTCTTTAGCCACCACCACGACTCCAACCCCTGCGTTCACTCTTTAGCCGCCACCACGACCTGGAGGCTTCATCGACGACACCATCACCCTTCACTCTACCTCCTGCGAAACACTATCGCATCTGCGTCTCCTCCTTCTTCTTCGGCGCGTTCAAGAGAGTCGTGGCTTCTTGCTCGCGGGACCACACGACAATGCCGATCCCCTCACGGTTGCGCGTCGCCGGCGTCCACTCCGACGCCCACTCATCCCCAATCCTCGAACCTTTTCTTCCGCGAGAGAGAAAGGTGTGATTGCCTCCGCGATTCGCCACCACCGCGCCAGCCACACCGCGACTAGGTCCGCAAACGTCACGCGACCACACTTTTCAGTTCGAAGCTCCGACTCGCCGACGACATATTTGGGTGTGAATGATTGGGGAAGACGTGAGAGTTTGTGTGCTATTCGTGATTTAACAGGTTGAAGGTGATGGAAGAAATGAAGAAGAAAAGATTGGCATTGAATCTGTGATTAAAGATGAAGGTCGTTGGCTTATTTGTGTGCGAGTTACGTGTTGGTGGAAGTGAGTATGGGGAAAGGTTAACAGAGGGTGGATTTTTTATGGGGATGGAAAAATGGTGAGGAGGTGAATCTGTTTAGTGAAGGGGTAATGGGTGACAATGGATTATGGTGTTTTTGTTGGAATCTTGAGGATGAAGGTGTCGTTTTTTTGTTTTGCTGAGAATAGAATGAGAAAAAAGCCCCCTTGAGTGAAGAAGGTGACTTTGATGAATGAAGGGACTCTGATGATATTTGTTGTGCTTCTGGTTTGTTCCTTTCCCACCTCGAGACGTGGGATAAGGCTGAAATGAGATGTTGCTTCCTGCTCCTTCCTTCTTCAGTCATCATGACCATGGCCAGCTACCCATCAAGACCTTACGTTAACCTCTTAGTCTTCTCTTTTTTTTTCATTTCATTTTTTTTCTTAAATAATAAAAAGTAAAAAAAGGAAAATAAAGAAAATTGTAAATAAAATAAAAATAAATGAAATAATATTAAAACGAAATAAAATAAAATAAAACAAAATAATAAAATAAAACAAAAAAATAAAAATAAAATAAAAATAGAATAATAATAAAAATAAAAAATAAAATAAAAGTAAAATAAGATGAATAGAAAAAACAAAATACATTATAACCTTGACAAAATTGGGTGTTGACAGTACTATATGATATATGTTTACGTTTAATGTCAGAGTTATATATTATGTACATGTATGTTTACGTTTATTGTCAAAGTTGGATATATTTGCTAGAATGAATGGATCAAATGGTCTGTAATTAGCATGTCTGTTTGTGGTTTATAATGTAGGTTTATCACTTGTTGTGTGGTAACCAGAGAAATACAAAGCTGGCTTGGAAGCCTGATCATTATTTACCGATAACTTGATCCATTTGTAATCGTCGTATTTGCATTTACCGATGGATCATGTGTATGTGGGTAATTACCGATTGATATATATGTCAGAAATTTAAACAATTACCGACAGATATCGACAAACGCATGGTCCATCGGTAAACTTTATAGACAAATAGGTTACCGACAAATTTTTGCCAATCAAAAATCCGTCGAAAATCACTATTTACCAAAGGATATCAACATTTATCGACAGATAATGCTGTCGGTAGTACTCGGTTTTCTTGTATTACCTTTTGAGTTACATCGGAAGACGCATCTACCATCCCCTAGCTTGTCACACTCCTTCTACAAAAGAAAAAAAAATTTGTCAATGCTTAAGTAGTGTTAAAGTTCCACAAGGTTACTCTTCAAATCTTAGTAGCTTTGATTGTATGCAATGTTTAAAGTTAGTTGGTATCAAGTCCTATGCTTGTCATGTGTTGATGCAACAAATTTTACTAATATCTATTTGAGGCATCTTACGTGTTTTTGTTAGAGGTCTTCTAACGCGTTTGAGTTTGTTCTTCAAAGCCATATGCAAGAAATTTATCAACCCTCGAGTGTTAGATGATTTGAAAAATGAGGCAATCGGATTATTGTGTCAATTGGAATGTATTTTCCGCCCTCATTTTTAGATATCATGGTTCATTTGATAGTTCATTTAGTGAGGGAAACTCGATTATGTGGGCTTATTTTTATGAGATGAATGTACCCAGTTGAGAGACATATGAAGATCTTAAAGGGATATGTCAAGAATCAATTGTTAGAATACAAAGTCTCAAAGAATGAAGATTTGATGAAGCTTGGAGATTGAAGAAGCTTGGAGACTTATGTTTAAAGCTGACTTAAAATAGAATTCTTGTAGGTTAGAGTGTGTGTCTTACAATTATTTAATCTATTAAAAAGGTGTTTAGCAGACTAAATAACATGTGCATATAGTAATGTGAATAACATATCAAATCGGCTGAAATAATAATCAATTAGTTGATTTAACGTAAGTAAGTGAAATCAATTGATTGGCAATTCTTTCAATCGATTTAATATGTCAGTTTACATTACTATATAAGTCTTTATTTTTATGTCAGAGTGAGGAGATTTATGAATGCGCGAAAACACTTTGGAAAATTGAAAATCTCATTCTCTCAAAGAAAGTTTATGTTGTGTTTGTGAATCATTTTGTAAGGTGATGGAGCTATGATAGTCTGCTAGTTGGCGAGTTGAAGAAGGTTCTTGATTGGCTAGAGAGAGTTAATCTTAAGGTTTCATCTTTCTTGTAACTTCGTTGTGATTGTGTGGTGCTCCTGGTGTAAGTCCAAGTATGTAAGAGAGGTTCTTGTTGTGTTGTGGTTGTTTCTTGTGTGATTCAAGAAACTTGTGTTAGTTTCAATTGTAAAAATATTGTAATATATTGAATTAGTTGAAACTTAAGCTAAGGTTGTATTGACTAACTGAATGTAGTCCATTGGAGTGAACCAATATGAAATTCACATGCATTATTTTTTATTTTTTGCAAATTAAAAGTCCTAGTTGATTTTTCAAGAAAAACAATAAATTTGATATTTCATGATGAATATGATGTAATTGCATATTTAATTAATAATTGTATCCTTTCATTTTTGTGCTTGATCTATAATACCAAATAGCCAAATTTGAGATTTAATTATTGTTTGAATTGCTTTAAAATTTACTTTCAAAATTTTAATCAGTTGATTTCACATTTCAATTAATTAAAATATTTGATTCAGGAATAACGCATATTTAAATCTCGTGGTCAATCTCCTTTGAGAAAACCTTTTTCATAGATTTTCAAGTGAACAAATATTTTAAAGGAGCCAAATAACCTCATAAAAAGAAGGTTTACACGATTCCAAATGTTGTTGAAACTCTATTGAAACTAGCTCATAACCGAACATGCGATCACATATAGCGGTTACTACATAAACAACTATCCCATAAAATGACATGTAAAATTCTGTTTCGGTGACTGGAGTGTTAATACAAGAAAACTCTAGGGGCATAGTGCATAGAATTCAACGAGTGACATAATTGTGAGAGGAAACTGTTAATAAGAGGGAAAACATAAAGTTCGACTTTATACACTATGGGCAAAAGAATTACGTGCTAGTGTGCAGTTACTTACTACTTATTGCAGCAACTATGCTTTTAGCTTTCCTGATTGATAAAAAAGAATTAGTAACAAATAGTGAAATAATTTATCTCTGACAGCTCTTCGTTGTAATGGATGGGAAGTATATTCATTATTTCCAAGCCACCGAATCAATATCATCCATAGCTTGCTTGTACAATTCAAGCCTTTTAGCTAGTTGTGATCTCTTTTCCATAAGTGCAGGGTCTTCATCCAACAACGCCCCCAATTGATCCTTCTGCATACACGCCACAAATTTGCTTTAACCTTATCATTAAGTTTCCAAAAGGACCATTTCTCTACAAAGCATTTCTCTACAATGCATAACAAAAAATATTAACATTATATAAGGATAATAAATTCTGAATCTTATTACATTCATATGAAGTATGAGAAAAGATGCATGCATATTTTCGTCATCAAACTCGAACTAAGGCAAGACTGCTCCGTTCTTATTTAAGAAACTCTTCTTTGGATAATTCCACAGTTTTTCTTCTTTTCTTCGTTCGGTTGGAGATCTGGTTTCTTTTAAAGAACATTTGGATTCTATTTTTGAAGGTCTTCCTCAAGAATATGATTCTTATTGCTCTTGTTGAAAGCAACAAATCCAATCCAACAAAACTGCCCAAAATAATCAATTTTGATATATTGATTTTCATGGGGTTAGATGAGGTGGCGAAGGTCGTGTTTTTTAATTCTACAATCTGTCAATTTCAGATCAGGAATGGGGAAGGTGATTGGAACCGAGAAGAAACACAGTGGGCTCTACCTTCTAGAGGATGCAAACAGGAAGAGTAGCACTAAAAGTCAAATTCCTTTATCTTTGATGTCAGAAACAACTCTTTCCAATACATTTAAGTCATCCACCATTCAGTACTCAAGAAATTATGTCTCAATAATTTATTTCAAATTTCAAATTTCAAATAGTTGACAAACAAATGTTTCATTGTGATAATTGTGAAATAAGCGTCTTGTTTTTGCTCTAGTAATAATAGAATGACTCTTCCCTATGCATTAAAAATACATAATGATGTGTGGGGAACCTCTAGTATTCCTAATCTATTTGGGACTCGTTGGTTTGTCATATTCATTCATGTTTGCACTCAAGTTTCATGGGTATTTCTCTTCAAACAAAAAAAGTGAAGTGAGCTAAGTTTTCAAACCTTCATCCAAATTATTTAAAATCAGTTTGAGACAACATTTAAAAGAGTCCGTTCAGATAATACCAGAGATTTTTCCAACCAAACATTGTCTCTCTTGTTCAATAAACAAGGGATAATTCATGAATCTTCTTGTGTGAACACCCCACAACAAAATGGGGTGGTGGAATGAAAAATTAGGCATCTCATAAATGTAACTTGAATTTCTCTTTTCCATAAAAATGCACCAAAATAGTGTTGAGGAGAAGCTATCTATACTGCTACCTATTTCGTCAACCGTCTACCCTCCAAAACATAAACAACAACAGACCCATTCAACTACTCTCCAAAATTTTCCCAAACTTAAGGACAACAAATCATCTTGTACCTCGAGTCTTTGGTCATGTATCATTTTGTCCATATTCATCCTAATCATATGGGGAAACTTGATCCTCAGGCTATTAAATACATATTTATTGGTTACTTACCTACCCAAAAGGATACAAATGTTACCACCTTCCAACAAAATGATTCATTGTGTCTTGTGATGTCACCTTCGATGAAAATACACAATATTTTCAACCTTATTTTCAGTGAGGAAACACATGCATTGAAGATAAGGATAATTCATTCTTGATAGAAAACTTCATTTTCCCAAAATTAAGTCCCGTTAATACTCCACCCTCTATTGAGTCTAGTACCTCAGCATCTACTGAGTCTAGTTTTGTTCCTTCTCCTATTCATTCTCCTATTGTGTCAAGCCCAAGGATATTTGGAGAACAAACTCTCAGTGCTATCCATCTACTGCAAGTATACTCATGAAGGAGATGGTCTATTATTCAATCACCACAAGTCCATGAATCTGAACCTATACCTGACATTAATGAAGAACAGAATATGGCAGCCATTGAAGTTCAGGATCTTCCAATTGCAGTAAGGAAAGTGTTGGAGCATATACTCGAAAGCCAAGGTACCCATTGTCACACTTAGTCTTACGACAATAAGACACTAGTGTCTTGCGACAAACTAAGACACTAAGTTTGTCATATCCACTAATCACAACAGCTTTCTTGGTCTGAATATTAAGGATTGGAAAAATGCTATGAAGGTTGAAATGGTTGCTCTGGCATATGGCAAAGGGGCATGAAAAATTAGTACTTGAAAGGATGACGACAGACGCTTCATTTAATACTCTTAGATGCTAATCCTTAAAGTACCTCGTGAAGATGTTTTCTGTTGCAGCTTAATGGAGGAAGTACTCATAAAAGTACACTAAATTAATCATCATTTTTTCATTTTAACAAAACAGGATTTGTTGGAGTGAAAAAAAGAAAATTAACACTGATAGCACAAGAATTGAGGATTGATCAATCACGAACAAGATCAACAAAACAAAAAGGTGAAATTAATTTTATCAACTTTTAGATCATGGCCTTCGAAGTTGTCGTTATAAGAAACTCCGTATAGTTCATCAAACATTTTTGTGGCACTAGATTCGCTCAGTATTTAAAAAACCGTCTCCATTGACATGCACAAACTAAAACCATTTTTTATTTTTATTAAGATTCTGGCACTGTTTAACATTTTTTTCACAGACATAACTAACTAGTCTAATTATAAGTGAATTTGCACAGGCCCAAAAATCAGAATAATTTATCATTATCTAAACCATGTGAAAAACAAGTTAATGGAAAGATAGAAATTGATCTATTTGCAAATAAAATACCAAAAAGATATCAACTTATACCTCCCTTTTCCCAACTTGAACATAAAATTGGTTTAGCAATGATCTCTTTGCCTCTCTAACTTGACAATGAACCACCGCTTTCGGTATAGAATGTTTTAGTGAATCACAAACCATGTTGATATAACCATTAACATTTGACCCTGAAATAAGAGTCACAGAATAATTTAACAACCATAAATCTGTTTCTTATAATTTTTTAAAGGAAAAAATCTGAATAGTGAAGATTAAATCCAGAGATCTATGGATATTGTTGAAATAAAATTCAAAATAAATAGTAACAACTAATAAAACTTTTGTTGTTATTTAGTAAATTTACTGGGACATACTTGTACCAATAGATGGATACGAAGTCTTGACGTAATTGTTGAAATAAAATTATCTCGAATAAACCCCATTTATTTCCATGAAATTGCAACCATCGGTTAATCCATTTATACAAAATCCTCGCTTTAGTATCTAACTTTGCAGAATGGCATTCACTAGGTCCTTTCTGGTACTAAAATGAGGGTCTTTTCGCAAAGCTTGAAGCTAAAATGAGAATTTTATGAAGTTAGGGATTAAAGTGACCAACACTTACAATCTCACGAACTTGAAGGAGGATTTATTCAATAGGTGTTTGTACTTTCTCTTTGTAACACACTTCTACTCAGACCATATCTCCCAAACATCAATTCAACATCATCTAAATTGAAAAATCAAAGCCAGACCAAATATAATACTCAAAATAAATGATTATCCAAACACCCTATTCTTAATTTTGTAGAACCAAGAATTTGCATAAATGATATACAAGAAAAAGGGTGAAGTTCTAAAGTCTTGAGGAGTGGACTTCTAAGCAGTGAGCATGAATGCAGAGAATTGTTTACCGATTTTACTGAGGTGACTATCTGAGTGAGTATCCACATTGGGTTTAGGAGTACTTCGATTTGGGTTCTTTGGATCTGAATCTTTTTCTGGTTCAAGATGCATCTTCCGAAAAAATTCCACTGTTAGATAGCCAGACTCCATATCCACCATCCGGATCACAGTCCTCCTACTTTCTTCACGGAATCGTTCCAAAGCATCGTTTGCAGCAGCAGCTATATCAGCTTGAAGGGTGGGAAACCTCTTCAATTCCTGCTTGAAATAAATTTATAACAAGTAGAAGATTTATTTCATTTGTGATTTCATGAATATTGAGTGCAATAAGGTTGCATTCCGTGCAATGTTAATTTTGTATATATGTAAAGCAATACTATTGGTACATGTTATGTAAATTAGACATAAGGATAATTGTTTCTGTTCTTTCCTTTTAAGAGGAGTTATAGTTGTTTTCCATAATTTCATGCATCTAGTATTTAAGAGAAACATAGTTCAAGTTTACATAACTTGTGTTTACACTTTAAGAGTTTTAAATTCTAAAACAAAAGTATATAAATGCTAAGATGTTCTTTCGTACTTGAAGTATGAGATATTCTATGTGAACTTGAGCTCAGCCTAATCCATCTCTGGAAGGACGTGGTTTTGTTGAAATATTACACGTGGAGAGGATTTAAAACTCACTCAGCCCAAAAGCAGTATCAGATTGTGCCTAGAAAGGTAGAGGAAGGCGAGGGAAAAACAAAAAACAAAAAAGAAAAATAGAAAGATTCCAAGATAGAAAATGACTTAGATTTTGACACGTGACACCTGGTGTTGTTATGTCAATTTAACAGAAGAGGTCACATTGAGTCTCTTTTAAAAATAGTAGGGACTAAATTAAGTAAACAAAAAATATATGAACCAAAATCAATTAAATACCTAAGTATAGGAACCAAATTACTAATTAAAAATTTTAAAAATGTAACATATAAGAAATACAAATATGTAAAGATGTAATTAATAATAACAACGACATTCAAAAAGAGTGGTACAATCGTCTCTAACCTCACTATCCTTCTTGGACCTTCCAAATAACTCTTTGAAGGGTATCTTCTCCTCGAATTTCCCTCCCTTGAAAACCATAAAATTCTTGAACATCTCCCACAACAACTTCAAAGTATCCACTACATTAAACAGATTCAAAATGTTCAACAAATCGGCATTCATTCACGCTGGCAACAACTTCAGCTACACCGCATCCAAAATGCCAAAGCTAGGTGCAATTTCGACATCATCTTCAACTTCAACCCCACAACACGAATAGTCCCACCACATCCAGGCAGAGAAGAAGAGGTTGAGAGAGTAAAACAAAAGTCAAAACAAAAACCAAGAAGCATGATTGCGGACTTGTCATGTGCCTTGACAATCGTGCTTATCAGATTGTGCCTGTGCGTTGTGTGGCGTTGAAGAAGGAAGAGGATATTGGTAAAAACAAAGAAGTGGGCGGTCTCTAAGTTGTTCCTAGTGAGCATGATGATAGAGAAATTGGGACCATTTTCCTATCAGACAAAGTTAGGGACTTCATGGGTGTATTTCTAGTTAGAATCACGATTTAGAGAGTGATAAGAATAATACAATTACCACACAAATGATACAACTATGATACGGATGATAGAACTGTGATTCAGGAACACAAAAGAGTTTAACTACGATTAGTATCATGAGGTTGCGAATTGTATCGTATCATGCGATATGAATCGTGTATCTTATGATATTTACTACCATGATTGAGATATATAAGGCTAGGTTGGCCAAAGGGTTCAGTCAAACTTACGGAGTGGATTACTTGGAGTCCTTTGCACTAATTGCAAAATTGCACTCGGTCAACTTAATTTTGTTTTTGGCAGCAAATTTTGATTGGAATTTCCAAAAATTTGATGTGAAAAATGCATTCCTACATGGGTATCTTCAGGAAGAAATATACATGGAGTTTACCACTAGCGCATACAATGCAAATTAAGGCCAACACGGTTTGCAAGTTGATAAAAGTACTATAAGGGTATTAGGGTTGAAATAGTCACCTAGAGCATGGTTTGGAAGATTCACCAAAGTCATGATAAGCCTTAAATACAAACAAAGCCAAGGGGGACCATAATTTATCTATTAAACATTCTGATTTTGGGGGAGTAATAGTTCTATTGGTTGATTGATATTGTTGTTACAGGAAATGCTAAAAAGGAGCAACACAGGCTGAGTCAGTGCCTTGCCAAAGAGTTTGAAATCAAGACTTTAGGAAAGTTAAAATATTTTATGGGAATTGAAGTAGCCCATTCCAAGAAAAGGATCTTCATATCTCAACAAAAATACATCATTGAGCACCAGCCATAGAAAATAGATAAAACAACCTGCAAATCAGCAAGTACACATGTTGATCCAAATACAAAGGAAGTGCAAAGGATGATGTTGCTATGGATAAAGAAATTTACCAAAGACTTGTTGGGAGACTTATTTAGCTATCTCACACTAGACCAGATATTGCTTTTGCTATGAATCTAGCCACACAATTTATGCATAAACCAAAGGAAGTACACTTACAAGCTACTCTTAGAATTGTGTAGTATTTAAAATAGACATCAAGAAGAGGAATTTTGTTCAAAAGAAAACAAGAATGTCAATTTTGAGGCATATACTGATTCTGATTATGCAGGTTCAGTTATGGATAGGAGGTCAACTATTGGATATTGCACATTCCTTGGTTAAAATGTCATTACTTGGAAGAGTAAAAGACAAAGTGTGGTATAGTGCCAAACCCGAATTTGGAGCAATGGGCCAAGGAATATATGAACTATTATGGCTAAAGATTATACCAAAAGACTTAATGATAAATTGGGATGAGCCTATGAGGTTATATTGTGACAAGAAATCTACAATCAACATAGCTCACAACCTTGTACAACATAGCTCAAACATTTTATCAAGAAAAGCTTGACATAGGCTTGATTTGCACCCGATATGTGTTTACTCAAGGACAAGTTGTAGACATACTTAACAAGAGGTTGAACAACAGTAACTTTGAGAGAATTATATTCAAGTTGGGAATGGAGAACACTTGTTCACTAGTTTGAGGGAGAGTGATGAGATATATTATGAAGTTTCAGATTTTATTCTATCAAGATATTTTAGGAAGTTTATGATTTTATTCCTATTAGCTTAGGTTAGGGTGAACTATTATAAACTACCTACTCTTGGCCGTTGTTTAGACCCTTTTGAGAATACCATGAACTTGTTTTAAAAGTATCATATGACCCCTATAACGTAGCCTGAGTTGTTATTGGTGGCAGGGGTGGAGGACAAGGATTTTTTTCTTAAGCCATGGATCACAGAACTCTTGATACCGTATTTGAGTTCTTGACAAAGAGTGAGAGAGAACAAAAGAGAAACAAAAAAGAGATAACTTGTATTATTGAAAAATTACTTATAAAATAACAAGTGTTCTCTTTATATAGGGAGAAGAGAAACATAGCTGTAAAGAACAGTTGATGAAGCAACTACAACAAATACTATAGCAAACTTAATACAACACTAACACTAAGAAAGCTACCCTTTACCCAAAAACTGTAAGCAATTCCAAAGTCTAAACATACACTTAAAGCTCAAGATAAATTTCAAGATAAACAATCTCAATATTCTAACAAATTTTATTATGAAAGACTATTTCTTGCGCCTTTTTCTCCTCCAACTCCAGTTTCTTAACTCCAATTCCCCATTTCCTTGCTCCAACAGCAAAACAGAACACTAGTATTTGACAGTGAAACTAGAGCAGGAGGGAACACCAATATCTCCCCTAACAAAGATGAATTAACTGTTGACTAATATCGAGTCCATGACACTAGGATTTATTATTTGAAAATTGGAGTCTTCTGAACGAGTTTTATTAAAATAAAAAAAAAAAAAAAAAGACTGTTCCTACCTCAGTTTCTGAAATTGACTTTCGAACAAGCTCCTTCAGAATTAGGTGGACCTGAAAGTAGGTATTAGGAATCCATTTGTAAGCATAACAAACAATGGTAAAAAATATTGAAGAAGAAACACTTATGAGGCAATCTTTTTCAGAATGAAACGACACGAAGTAATGCAGGTAGTTAGACATACAAGAGGTAATTCATTCTTTTGGAGTAACTTCTTGTTCCTATTTGAATGCTAACAAACAGGAATAAGCAGTACAGAGAGAAAATATAGGTTAAACAATAAAAATGTGATGGACTAGAGGAAGGGTGCACATTTTCAAATTTAAGGTTTTTGCAATTGAAGATTACAGTTTGTAGCTTGGAAAGTGATTTAAAAATAGAAAAGAAAATGTCTGCTGGATTCTTACAGTGTACAATCAGGGTTTAAAGTAGCTATGACAAGGGGTTAGGTTGATAAGGTGGGAAATCAAAAAACATTCTCATGTTATTTATTGAATATTTTATAATTTAATTTAAGAATGAAATACAATTTTTTTATAATAATTTAAAACAAAAAACATGTTAAATCAATTAAATGAATATCTGCCAAGTCCATCACATATTTAAACAGAAGAAGAAATAAAGTGAAGAGGGTTACAGCATCCACAGAGGCTTCAGCTGGGCCTTTGAAATAGCCGATAGATCCCTCAATAAGTCTTCTGTAGCCTTGCTCTGGAGCAATTAGATGAGGCTGATAACCATCCGCTTCTGTAACTACTCGTTCAACATTCTTTACGGAAAGATGACGATTAAATGGAAGCTTTTTTAAAGCAGCTGGTAATTGGTGGTCAAAAACACCATATATCCGGTCCCCACCAGGACGGCTAGAATACCAGTTCGTTACTTAATCAAATATATCAATTCTCCAAAAAAATTAAGACAATAAGGAAAATTACTTGGATAATTTTTTTTCATAATAAACACGTAAGATTAATCACTTGGTTTTTTCTAGTGCAGTTATGCCCAAAAGTACTAATGCGATTTTGTCCTCATCGTCCTGAAACAAAAAATAGGCACCACTTACCCTCCATCCAGGTGTTCTTTAAATACTTTGTCAAATGCTCGACACATCTGTAAAATTGTGTAAAGCTTCGCCTATATAAAGAGTAGCGCTACTTAGTACGAGCAAAACCCAAGATGTTTCAAACACAAGAAGATTGTCTTTTGATCGAAGTTCTGACCCCTGAATCCACAGCTATTGGCCTGCCAATTCGGTCTAGCTCTGCGTTAAGCTCGTCAATGGCTTTCTTTATTAAGGCAATGATACTGGGTATCTTCTGCCTAATAACAAGCTCTAAATGCTGCAGTGATAAATAAGGGAAATTGCTCACGATCACTTAAAATCAACAGAACAAAATCATTAAGGAAAATTACATGAAAAAAATATTGTTGAGAATACTTGGGATAGAAGTCTGGCCAGATATTCTGCCCCCATTTTATGTGCTAAATGTCCATATTCGGGGCTAGTCTCGAAATATTCACGCTCCTTCTTGCGAGCAACAATCATGTCAACATTTTTATTAATATCAGCTTGTGAACGATTGACAATTCCAACCCAAGGATGCTGCAACCTGTATTGTCTTCCTTCGAGAACCTTTCAATTCACATAAGCACAACTTTTCATCAGGTGATAGACTCAGTCTTAGTGACAACATCAAAACAGAACATAACCACTATGCAGCTATTACAGAATTATACCTCAACTGCATTAGTTCCTTTATCCATAAGATCTAGTTTTGTCAACACCCCAAATGTCCTTTCACCTGAAAATAGAAAAAAAAAATACCTCCACCACATTAGCTCCTTTCTAAACGAGTCTGGGATGAAAGGAAAGATAAAGGAAGATATGATCAGAGGAAACAGTGTCAGCGCTAAAAATTCCTTCAAATATAAGAGGCAGACCTGAAGGATCAACTTCTCTTGAAATTTTTATTGCATCTGAAGTGGCAATATCTTGGTTTGCAGGAGAGATGGCCAATATAATACAATTGGGCTGCACCATAAGAAAATTAGATTGCTTGTGATAGGCACATAGAAGTTGAGTGTTAAGATGTAATACATGCATCGGTTTAGTCCCTCTACCGTTTTGTAATTCGTTTCTTTATTTTTATGCTATATGGGTATGCTTCAAATGATCGATGTAGTGTGCCAACCTGGTTGTGATCATATGTTATATTGTAATGTTTTTGCATACTCTACTTTTAATTAAGAAAAAGGATAAGATGTAATGATTTTGGAAAAGCATATTTATTGGTACTTCGACATATATTATAGCTTACCAAAATTACACAATATTGTTACTGTTATTATTAAAATATTGGTACTTTTACATATAAGTCTTTTGGGGAGGTGGGCACCATAACTTGCAGAATGTTAGGAATCCAAGTGTGAGTCTAAGTTCCACATTGACCAGAAATGAGAAAGTAGAGCACTATATAAGAATAAAGACCCATAAACCCATTCCCTTAAGGTTTTGGGTTGAGAGTGGTGTCAATGCCTTATGTGGTTGGGCTTAGATCTCATTGATGTTTGTATCTCCCTAGTGAAACCCCCTCTGTAAAGGGACTCACCCTTGAGGGAGAGATTGTTAGGAATCCAAGTGTGAGTCTAAGTCCCACATGACCAGAAATGAGAAAGTAAAACACTATATAAGAATAAAGACCCATAAACCCATTGCCTTAAGATTTTGGGTTGAGAGTGGTGTCAATACCTTATGTGGTTGGGCTCAGATCTCATTGATGTTTGTATCTCCCTAGTGAAACCCTTTCTGTAAACCTAACAAGTGGTATCGATGGTTAAACCGGCTCAGACGAATGCAGTATGGTCCTAGTATCGAAAGTCTTCCTGGCAAGGGTTCCAGGTAAAGCGTGTCCCGTTAAGAAGAACGGCGGTACAAAGAAGGGCAGAAAAAGGAGTACTCGTGGTTGGGAATGCTTCCGCTGGAGGGAAGGGGAGTGTACCAATGTGGTTGAAGGGACTCACCCTTGAGGGGGAGATTGTTAGGAATCCAAGTGTGAGTCTAAGTCCCACATTGACCAGAAACGAGTAAGTAGAGCACCAGAAATGAGAGAGTAGAGCACTATATAAGAATAAAGACCCATAAACCCATTGCCTTATATGATTGGGTTCAGATCTCATTGATGTTTGTATCTCCCTAGTGAAACCCCATTTGTAAACTTAACACAAAAGGACTAATGTCATGTGTCCTTAAGAAATTAAATGAGTTAGAGAAAAAGCAAAGGAGCTAGACACTACAAAATTTTGACTTGGCACAGAAGAAAGGGTAAGACAAACAAATGATGTGGGTAATTGTGGGCAAGGAACAAAAACATGTGTGATGGTACTTAAATGATTAGGGAAAACTTTTATCTCTAAAATTAATGGTTGCATTGGACGTTGTCAATATCATTAATGCTTAATCTCCACAACTAAGACCGGAAGCACTTCTGAAAACAAGTGTTGGGAAGACATGGAAAAGTCTATTCAAGGCTTTCCACAGCACAAAAGCTTCTCATAGGGAGGGACCTAGATGAACGTGTAGGTGTGAGACAAGAAAACTCATAATGGTTTTGGTTTTGAAGATCAAATTTGGGAAGGGACAGCTTACTCTTATTCTTTATTTCTAATGACATGTCAATTAGATTATGCACTTGTGTAAGAACTAGAAGGAACATTAATCACTTATATGGCATCTCAAGGGTTACATATTTATTATTTTAAGACACTCTAGAAGACAAGGATTCCAAGGCGATTCTGGCAGAGAATCTTGTTACACAACAGTCAAGGTTTTTATCATTTATGTTTGTTTTGAAAGTCATAAACTGAAAAATCAAGATGTTACAAATCCAAGAACAAGTGGTGAACATTTGAGTTTTGACCTTTAAAAAGGTAAATATTGATGAATATAATGGAATAAAAATTGGTATGGTACTAGTTTCATTTGGGAAGAGATGTGTGATAGTAAGGTTTCTAATGTAGTCTTAGGTGAATTAAGAGGTTTTAGACCAAGAGAAACGGAATCTTAGTGGTGGAATGAAAAAAGGAACTTGTGACAACAATCCTAAGCTTTTGACAAATCATTGTTATGGGAAACTGTTATAAAATCAGAAAAAAAAAACGTCAAGGTTGTAAACCCAGAGAAAATAAAACATAGAAGAGAGTTCTTGTTGTGAAGATACACTATGGAAGAAGGGAGGTAAAGAGTCTACACTAATATTCTGAGTGTTGTAACTTATATATTACAACATGTTTCTCTCTAATTAATGAGAAGGGTGTAAATTTGCATAAAATAAATGTTACCACTCATTCTCACCCAACCAACTTTCCCACAAAACAAGGTTTATAATTAACATCAACCTGACAGTACTTAACAAACAGAAAAAGTCTCATTGTCCTTAAAATCAATACAATTTCAAATAAATAAGGAAATGAGTAATCTTAAATATTTTAACTAAACCTCTGGACAGGGTTCTAACCATTAGTTTCACATTCCAACGTTCAAATAAAACCTACTTGGTTATACTAAAAACAGCTTAATAATGAATCTATGGTTGATTATAATTTGAGTAAACAGTGATGGCAACTTTGAAAGAGATGATTGAAATAAAACTGTCTTCAGTCAGGAACCAGTATATAAGTTTTAATCTACAGGAACATGGAACATTTTTGGAAGGAAGTTCATACATAGTACATTGGCTTTAATTTCCTTCCTTTAATAGCCCCTTATTTGACGAAGGTCGTATAGCGTGCTTGATTAGTAGTTTAATACAATTTTATCATTCATTTTATATTAGAAGTACAATTACCTTCTCAATATAAGAGCGGACCATGTTCTCAATATCTTGAACAATAGAGTCTGATTGTCCCTCTGAAAACGAAACACAAATTCTATTATTTTTTAAACAATGAGTCCTTTAAAACTTAACCAACTAGTTTAAAAATACTGGGAAATAAGTGAAACTTTACCTACAGCAACCTTTGTCAACCCAGGAAGGTCGATGAGGGTTAAGTTCACGACTGCAGAGAAAGCCATGAAAAGTCATTATGCAACTATAATCGAAGTGTTACATATAAGTGAATGAAAAATGTGTTTCATATTCTTAGGACTTGATTTGCAATCAACAGAACTAATTCCAATGAAGTTTTCCAAAAAGCTGCAAGAATAGGATAGTAAGAAAATATAATCATGCTTTATCTCTCACTGCACGGGATTACATGTGATGGAAACCCATAAAATGAGTATTGAAAATGCTCCAATTAAATGGCTCCTCTCATATACACTCGCCCTATCTACATGTACACTCGCCCTCTGACTTCTGAAATCTGATAGTTCTTCCCATGATAACTGTCTCCCTGCAATTCTGCTGGTATATCTGTTTCTACTTGATGATTCTCCGCAGCTTCCTAAGTAGAGAGACATGACAAACAGGGTGTATACAAGTCTGTTTCGGAAGTTGTAACTTGAATGCCACTGCTCCAATTTGCAATAAAATCAAATAAGGTCCATAAACCTTGCTGCAATTTAGGATGGAGTTTAGTAGCCATGGTAGTTTCTCTAGTATACCCAATCCCCAGGCTTAATCTACCTAGCTATCTTCCTGTTTATATTACCACAATGTCATTTGATTTTGTGCGCTAGGCAAATCAAATTCAATTGCTTTAAAGTCTCATCCTGGTCCATTAAGTCTTGAGCCATGGCTTTCACCAAGGTTTCTCCATGTAGAAACTTGGCCAAAGAAAGTGGAGGTCTTCTGTAAGACCTTGAAAACTGGTATTGTACTAGTACCTACTCGGCCCATGGGATGAATTCTTTGTTGGGTTTTTAATAAACTTAAATGTATTAACCACTATAGGTAACTAGCCGTTGTAAGAAACTAGCCGTTGTGAGTGGTTAATGCACTAGCCGTTGGAGTCTAGGTAGTTAATGAGTTAGCCGTTTATAGTCGTTTATAGCCGTTGAGAGTACAATGGTGAGGAAATGTGGGTCTATAAATATAATGTATTGTAAGAACAAAAACAACACAAGAGGTGAATAAAGTTTGTTCACGAGATTATAGAGTTGTTGTCTACAAATTGCTAACAAAGTGGTATCAGAGCTAGTTAGCTTGAGTGTTTGAGTGAAAAAAAGAGAGCTAGAGAGCTTGAGTGCTTGAAAAAAGAGCTAAGTGTTTGAGAAAAAAAGAAAGTGAGATGGCCAGTCTTACAAACAGTATTTCCTTGCCCAAGTTGACAAAGGCTGTCAACTATGACAATTGGAGTCTCAAAATGAAGGCTCTTCTTGGATCCTAAGAAAATTGGGAGGTGGTTGAAGATGGTTTCGATGAACCAGCCAACACTACAGGTTGGTCAAATGCCCAGTTGAAAGTGCTGAAAGACGCACGTGTGAAGGATAAGGCAGCTTTGTACATCCTGTACCAAGTTGTGGACGAGTCTGACTTTGAGAAGATTGCAAGTGCCAAATCTTCAAAAGAAGCGTCGGATATTTTGGAGAAGGCGTATAAGGGAGATGACCGAGTGAAGCAGGTGCGACTTCAAACACTTAGAGGCGAATTAGAGAGCATGAGGATGAAAGAGACTGAAGGAGTAGCCGAGTACATTACTCGAGTTGAAACTGTGGCGAACCAACTTGCTAGAAACGGAGAGACGTTACCTGCTAGCCGAGTTGTGGAAAAGATTTTGAGATCTCTAACAGATGACTTTGAGAACATGGTATGCGCGATTGAAGAGTCCAAAGACTTGTCAATGCTCACGGTTGAAGAGCTTGCCGGGTCCCTTGAGGCGCATGAGCAACGGAAGAAGAAGAAGAAGGTTGAGGCACTTGAACGATTACTCCAAACGAAGATGTCAATTAAAGATGAGAAAGCTCAGAACACTCAAGGCAGAGGACGATATCGAGGAGGTATAAGAAGCGGTCCTGGTGGTAGAAGTCGAGAACAAGAAGAGAAAGAACAATCCGGTCAACAAAATTGATACGGAAGAGGACGAGATCCATGGAGAGGAGGTCAATAAGCAACTCAAATGTTGAGTGCTTCAAGTGTGGAAAGTATGGCCATTATGCAAAGGACTGTTACTCGGGCAAGTGTTTCAGTTGTGGTAAGTCCGAACATTTTGCCAAAGATTGTAGATCTGAAAGTAGAAATGAAGAGATGATTAACCTCACAGAAGAAGGAAAAGAAGAAGCGACATTGTTGATGATGGTGCGTAGCTCGGGGGCCGAGCATAAGCAAGTGGAGAACTCGGCAAGAAGACCGAATAGCATGGAGAATTCAGCAAGAAGACGGAGTATAGTTGATAACTCGACAAGACATTAGAGTAGCGTAGATTACTCAAATAGCACAGTGGAGCGCGTGAAAAGCTTGAATAGCTCAAAATTTGAAGAAGAAGAGCTTCTAATTTAAAGGTTAGAGATTGCAAAAGAAGACTTACAACAAAGTATTGAAAAAGAGGTTAGAGACAATTTAATTCTACAAGAAAGCGTAGAGAGAAGGAAACAAGCTTTGCAAAAGCGGCACTTGAAATTTGAAGAAGATGTTTCAAGTTTGCAAGAACGGTTACAAGTTGAGAAGGATCTGAGAGCTGCACTAGAAGTGCAAGATGAGAAGTGGCGACTTGAAATGGATGAGGAGATTGAGGAGATTGAGCACAACAATATGTGGGTGTTGTATCTTTCAAAAGGAAGTCGGCCTATTGATAAGAACTCAGTTAACGATAAATCGGCCACAAAGACAAAGAACCCAATGAGTAACAAGTCGGTCAAAGAGAAGAACAAGTTTGCCAGTAAGGATGCAAAAACTGAGAGAGCATAGAACAAGATAGTCACAGGGAAAGCGAAGTACAAGTCGACCATAGATAAAGTGAAAGGAAGTCAGTCATGAAGAAAGCGAATAACTTAACTATTCATGAAAGTGACAATCACAATGTGAGAAGAGTTATTGCACGTTGGAAGCCGTGATGAAGAATAAAGGAACAAAGATGGAGAATAAAAGAAGCATTTAAGTTTAAGGGGGAGTTTTGTTGGATTTTAATAAACTTAAATGTATTAACCACTATAGGTAACTAGCCGTTGTAAGAAACTAGCCGTTGTGAGTGGTTAATGCACTAGCCGTTGGAGTCTAGGTAGCTAATGAGTTAGCCGTTTATAGCCGTTTATAGTCGTTGAGAGTACAATGGTGAGGAAATGTGGGTCTATAAATATAATGTATTGTAAGAACAAAAACAACACAAGAGGTGAATAAAGTTTATTCACAAGATTATAGAGTTGTTGTCTACAAAGTGCTAACATTCTTCCCAGCCTCTAAGTTGTTCCGAACAAAAACACCTCGACAGCGTAGGTTTCCACTATTCTATTTAAAACTTTCCTTTGACCATTAGATTTTGGGTGGGTATGTTGCACTCATTTTCATTTTTAATGTTGTACCTGACAACCTCAATGATTCCTTCCAAAAGTAGGATCTCTATGATTGACAATGGAAATAGGTATCCCATGTAGTCTTATAATCACTTTAGCTAAAACCTCAGGAATCGTTTTTGCAGAATATGGATAAAATGCCTATTTTTGCTTAATTTGTGCACCACCATTAGAGCCACATCAAATCCTTTCGATTTTGGGAGCCCCATAATGCAATCCGTACTAACTTCTTCCAAATTGCATTTGGAATGAGGAAAGGCTGCAGAAAACCTGTGGGAGAGGATGCTTGATACTTACTCCACTGACTTACTTGACAAGCTGCCATCAAGTTAGTGATTACTCCCTTCACTACTATCAAGAAAAAAGATTGTACCATTCTACGATATGTTCTACAGATACCTGAGTGACCTCCCACTGGCGTTGCATGGAATTCATGTAATAATCTAGCAATCCACCCTGAATTATAATATAAAACTAACCTCCCTTTATAATATAGTTCAACTATATAAAATTTAGCCTTACCTTTAAACCACGTGTGCTTTAATTAATTACTAAATAATACTTTCAATGACAAGGGGTGATGGTTAAAAGAAACAAATGACAACGTTACAAAGTTATAAAATCAGTTAAAGTGTTTGTGCTGATTTCAACAGGTGATGGAAATAAATACCATTTGGAGAATATATGCTGAGTTGAATTGGAACGTTTGAAATTGCCTTTGTTTTCCCAGTTATACGATCTGTTTCATCTGAAATTTCTTGTCTCACAGCAGCTGCATGGGACATATGAGGAAACGTGAGCTCAGTTTCTACAGTTAAGACCTTTGCTCTGATTGTGTTGTAACCCATGATTTTAATTAATTGAGGATCAAATAAAGCTTAAATATTTATAAATCAAAGGCCCGTCTAGCTCAGTTGGTAGAGCGCAAGGCTCTTAACCTTGTGGTCGTGGGTTCGAGCCCCACGGTGGGCGTATTATCAGGCTTTACTTTTTACTTTTTGTTTTCTGGGTGTGCTTTGGTCTATATCTTTTGCATCCAGATAAATTTTTGTATCATGACAACAAATTCTGCAGCTTAAATCTACCACTCTCTAAATGACGGAGACTGTGGTCCACTAAGCTCAGTTAATTATAATCTTCAACCCATGATTAAATCAATAGAAGACTATACAATACAAGTGGCTTACCTGATGTAAGTTCATCATTAATTAATGTAAATCTTACTGAATTACTGAATTAGCTAATGTTCATAGAAAAGAAATGTTCATAGTCAGAAACATCTTTACCAAAGTCAGAGAATCTCTTCCTTGGTTGATGAAGAAACTCAGCATATTCCTGTTTCCCATCTTCTGTCTTGTGAAGTTGCAGCACTAGTGGCCTCCGTGTGACAATACCTTATGATGAAAAATAATGTCATAAAGGCGTTCAAACGAATAAAAATAACCATTCTTTGCTGCCATCAATGCAATAATGACCAATGTAATTGCTTCAAATAAAAGCAAAAATAAACATGCCACAAACTAGAAATTAATGAAAATTTCTAAAAAAACATATATATTTCCTCGAAAGTATAAAATTACAAAGTATCGTTTAATGTTCCAGAAAAGTAAAACCCATACAATAATATACTTGACGAAAGAAAAAGGGAAAAGATGACCGAATTCCAATTCCTCGTAAGACAGCTCCTTCATACAAGTAAATGGCAGCAACAAACTATATAATAACCTTTATTATCATATTTAAAATTGATTAAAAAAATAAACTAATGTCTTTTACACTCCTATCTAACTATCTGTACGTAGTCATAACTTTATATTTTTCCAATAATAAAATTATATTGTAGAAATAGTATCAATGTTCTTCTATTTAAAAAAAAAAAAATACTAACTAAATTATTTTCGAAAATGTGTATTCCATATCGAAAATTTTATATCCAAAACTAATATCAAATTAAGTAATACTTTAAGTGAAAATTACCAGATCCACGTGGCAGAAAATCCCTTCCCACAACACTTTCCAGCACCGATGATTTTCCTGAACTCTGGTTCGTTTCCAAAATCGCAATCAACCAATCATAATATATTTAACAAACACGATCAATCGATCACAAAACGAAGAAAATGTCACAATCGAAGAGAAGCGCGCGTAACCTAAAGGCACCTGTCCTCCAACCACCGCGACGGTGGGAAGCGCCTCCCACAGGGACATTCCCTCGCCGCCGTGGTCGCCGAGCACCGTGCAGGCGCGTTGGATCTTGTTGATGAGACCGATCAAGCTCGTCATGGTCGCCATTTTTCTCGAACAACTACTATTGCCAGAAAACGATTCGAAAAAACGGCTATATAGTGGGACTGAGTAGGGAATGAGAATGGTCACACTTTTCACAGATTTTGTTCGATGTCGAAAACTGATGTTGCGTAAGTGTGTGTTATTATTTGCATGGGAAATGCAGCAACCGAGGAGAATGTGTAACTGAATGCGTTAGCCTAGTGTTTGTTATGTGGAATAGAATGAACGTGACACGATGCATGGTTGCATTTCATCTCATACTTGGTTTACATCCACAGCAATCAATTTTTCACGCGGATACAATGTTCATTTAAGCATATGTGCTAATTATGTTTAATTAAGGGAAAAAAATGAAACCTTTATACATATCTATATCTTAAAAAAAAATGAAATACAACAGAGATAGTGGATTTTAAATAATAGCAATTTTCAGAAATGAAACTAGGTTTTTTCTTGATGGAACATAATATTTTAATATTTAAAATAATTATATAAATATATAATATTTTTTGAGGATTTTAGTTCATTACTTTCTCGATGTGCTTATGATGAATCAATTTAACTTGTGTCAATTGGACTAACAAATTTTTGTTTTTCAATTTAATTTGGAGTCTGTTAGTTTTGAGATTTCACAAACTAAGATGAAATTAATATACATGTCACTTATATAATGAATCAACTTTAGCAATATATTTTGTCGATACCCAATTTTGTATTCGGTCAAATAAATTTGTTCTAAAAAAAATAAAAAAAATACATATGTTTTTAATTAATGGTAGAAAAAAAGAAAAAAAAGGTAAAATAATTTTTTTTAGATTTTCAAACTTCAAAGTTTAGCATAAAAAAAAGGAACAACAAAAAAAAAGGGGGAGCCCATTTGTTTTCACACCCTTCCTCGTTAGTAATTAAAGTTTTTATACATATCTTTACCTACTATTTTTGTTTTTTACACCCTCTCACATATACGATTTTAATAAATAAAAACAATAATATTTCTGAAAATAATTAGTATTAATATCTTGATAATATGATTTGATTTACATGATGTGTTGAATCAAATTCTGTTTTTTTGCTAAAGAAAAATATATAATTTTAATGACTAGAAACAATATTTCTGATAATAATTATAATCAATACCATGAATATTATAGTATGATTTGATTTCGATAAATAGTTTCATCGGAACCAATTTTTTCCTCACATATTTCATTATAATTAAGATTAGGATTTCAATAGTATTACAGGATGTTTATAACAGCACAAAATCTGTTAAATACAATTCACAGAAAAAAATTCTACACTATTCTTCTTCTATTTTCCATCACCACAACAATCATGTAAAATTGATCACCTCATGATTCTCTCAGTTGGATTTGCTCTGTTTGTTGTCTTGAAAGGTAAGTTCTTTATTTTGCTTGTTTTTGTATTTGCGTCTTTTCATGAGAATAATGAGATTAATGGATTGTAAATTCTAATTTCATTACTATGTTACAATATCACGCACATGTATGATCAATTAAACCAATATATTTTGGTTAAATATCTTTTTGGTCCCAATTTTTGTCAAGTTGTATCAAATAAGTCCTAATCTTAGTGTTGTATTCAATTAGGTCCAAATTTTCGTCAATTTGCTCAATTGAGTCCTTTTTTGCTAACATCGTTTAAATCATTAACGGTCATGAACCGTGACTGCCACGTGTCACTTCGTGATTTTTTTTATTTTTATTTTTTGAATTTTTTTATTTTTTTAAATTTTTTAAATTTTTAATTTTTTTTAAAATGTCCACGTGTCAAGCCAACAACGTGCCACGTGTCAAAGTCAATGTTCTATATTCAATTTGGTCCCTATATTTGTTATTTTTATTCAATTTAGTCCCAATTTTTGTTAACAAGAACCAATTTGGTCCCTCTCCAAATTAAAATCAAATTTAATTTTTTATATTAAAATTCACATTTTTTATTAAATATTTTTATATAATATATTTAAATTCACATAATTATAAATTTGATATAAAAATTAAATTTGGTCACATCTTCAATAGGGACAAAATTGGTCAATTTTAAACAAAATTGGGACTAAAAAGAACAAAAATAACAAAAAGAACAAAAATAACAAAAATAACAAATATAAGGACCAAATTGAATATAGAACATTGATTTTGACACGTGGCACGCTACTGAGTTGACACGTGGCCATTTAAAAATAATTCAAAAAAATTCAAAAAAAAATTCAAAAAAAATCGAAAAAACCACGAAGTGACACATGGTAGTCACGGTTCATGGCCGTTAATGATTTAAACAGTGTTAGCAAAAAAGGACTCAATTGAACAAAATTGACGAAAATTAAGTCTATTGAATACAAAACCAAAATTAGAACTTATTTAACAAAACTTGAAGAAAATTGGGACAAAAAGATATTTTAACCATATATTTTTTAATGTGTACGGGGTATGATGTTAGGTAAGTTTGGGTTTGGTGTCGCTATTAATATGTGTTGATTGAAGTTTAATTAGTATCCCATTGTAGCAACAACTCTCATTATTATGAATGAATGTTTCTACCTTGAATGATTAATTGACATGAACTTAAATTTATATAGGTAACTTTCTTTTTCTTTTTCTCTCATGCCATATTATTTTTTATCTTGACAATTAGAAATATCCGCAACGATTTCAACCACATCCTGGATGAATTTGGATGGTTTTATGATAATGGTGGGACTTATGCCTAGTGTTCTTTTCTAGTCTAGGTTTGCCTCAGTTAACGTACATGTGGGACTTTTCTCACCTAGCCTAATAAAAACTTTACGTGCCCAGCCAAGAGCCATTCCAATTTGAGGTTTGATGTAAATGTGGTTAAATTGGTACATGGGCATTTTGCATTGAAATGTGGATGTGCACATAATTTTTATAGCTCAATTTGAATGTTTTTTTGTGAATTTAGGTTTCAAAGGATGGGAGGATCTAATTATATGAAAAACATTTCGTTAGCTTTTAATATTCTTATTTTAAAAACAAAAATTGTAAATTAAAAAAAAAATTAATTATTGAATATCATGTTAAATCTTGGATTTCATTGATAATTAAAAGTATACTAAAATTTTCAAATTTAAACTCTTATCTTAAATAAATTTTAAAAGAACTATGTAATTCCTAAAAAATATGTAAGATAAAGGTACAATTCTTGTCGGATTTAAAAATAAAAGTATTATTTTCTTATTTTCTTTATTAGTTTGTACATGCATTGTGTTTTTTTTGGGAAACAAACATATTAAAAAATTAATTTTATTTTGCATATCTAATTAAAGGAAACCGTCGTAGGACAAACGTTACAGGGTACTAATATCTTTCTACAAGTAATCGACTTTTGAACCAAAATTTAGTTTAAAAGACTATTTATTTTTTTAAGGTTTTTTTTGTAGTTTTTCATAATAAACTATGGTGCGATTCCTTTGAGTTTTTTAAATTTATCATCGTCATCCCATCACGATTTTAGTTGCGACATATTCAATTCACTATATTCTCTTTGAATGCGAATTTCAATTAAAAACTCGTGAATTTCTTTCCAATAATCATATTTTTGTATGTTTTGTCTATAAAGATGAGATGACTTGTGGAAAGTGAAAACTGATAAAAAAATTATGTATATGAAGATGTAGATGGATTGAAGTGATCAACTAAAAATATAAATTGCAAGAATGTAAATTACAGGAAAATAAATTACCAAGAAGCTCGTAAGAATTTTTAGAAAGTGATGACCCAAATTGTAACATTCATCACTAGATTTGTCAGTTTTCCTATTTGCGACATTCTTAGAGTGACGTTCTTATAATACTTGAATTGTAACCACAAATTTTCTCCTCCAAATAGTCCATTTATATATTTCCTCTTTTTTCTAACACATAAGCCACAATGAATAAAATAAAAATTACATAAATTGTGACAACCGCTTCAAAACCGCTCACGTTGAATTAGTTGTGCCAACTCACCCCATGTGTTGTAGCAGTTATCATAGGCTAAGTTCTTTTTCAATCTAGCACTGTTCATTTTTGATGTTGCAAGTGAACACTTTTCTCGATGCGAGCTTTCTCGATGCGAGCTTTCTCGATGCTCTACTTGAATTCTCAGTCATTCTTTGTTTACTTGTGTAACATCCCGACCAGATATTACGGATTTAAATAATAGAATAAAGAAATAAATAATACTCTTAGTTTATTATAACTGAGATTCCCAAAACCGTGGGAAAATTAAAACTTCATTCTCATTATCATATAATAAACTTTATAACCATAAGTCCATGCTCTTAAAATTCTCATAAAATATCCATGTTTGATAAAGTTTACAATTTAATCAAAACATAGTAAAATCATCAAAACTCTGATAATCTCGGTCTATCCATGCTTCGTCTCTAGGCATCACCAGATGCACCTGCAATATTATCTACTCCCGTGTACCGCGTACATGATCATCGTCAAACACAAGCAGATAGGGTGAGCTAACAAAATAAAACATATGCACACAATTCATATAATTTCAACACACCAAAGGAACTCATATCCTTTGATTTCATACACATGGCCACCACCATGTCACTCGTGTCCTACGTCTTCTGATGAGTACTTCAAGATGTCTTGTTGCCACACCTACCAGGCACAACTGGTAGAGCACGTGCGGAAACCATGCTACGGATCACACACCGCAATGCCAAGCGGAGTTCCCAATACGAATAACATTCGTAACGTCCCATGACTACCAAACTCGTCAGCTTGTTACTAAGGAAGGTAATCTAACTAGACCCATTAGTACACGCCACGACGTGCACACTTACACCGGCAACACTCGCCAACCCGAGCCACAACTCAAGAGTTCCTCGTGTTCATCCGTCATCCCGAGCCACAACTCAAGAGATGTCATTCCGAGCTACAACTCAAGGAATGTCACGTGTTTAACCCCTATCCTGAGCCACAACTTAAGGGATACGTTCTGAGCCACAACTCAAGAAACACCAACAAGTCGAACTTTGAAGTATCACCAAAGCTTTGTAGACCACGCACATTCAAGCCAACAAAGCATAATTGCCGCAAAATATCGCCTAGCGCAACTCACGAGTCGCTAGGTGCACCACGCTTCTAGACCGCCTGGCGGGTGTGATGAGATCAAACTTTTGCCCTCATTAAATGTTTAAATTTTGGGGATTCAATATCATTTTTGCGCTTTAGGATTGATTTTAGTTGCATAAAATATTATTGGATATTCTAACGTTTAATAATGCAACTGGAATTTAATTTAGGTCCTTAAGAGTGTGAATTTGAAATATTTCAAGTTACAAAATAAAAACTTTTGCATATTTAATTAAAGGTACCGTCTTAGGACGAGCGTTGTGGGGTGCTAATACCTTCCCTACGCGTAACCGATTCCCGAACCCAAATTCTGGTTTTTTGCAGACCTTGCTTTTTTTTATGGTTTTCCATAGTTTCCTATAATAACTATGGTAACAACTCCAAAACTCTTTTTCAAATTTTATTTTTTGTTTGTCGTCTCGTCGTGATTTTGGTTGCGACACATATAATATAAATATAATATATATATATATATATATATAATATATATATTATATATGTATATTATATATATATATATAATATATAATATATATATATATAATATACATATATAATATATAATATATATATATATATATATATATATATAATATACATATATAATATATAATATAATATATATATATATATCATAAATAAATATATATATATATATATATATATATATATATATCATATAATATATATATATATATATTAATTAAATATTTAAAATTTATTAGCGGGTTGGTGAGTCAACCTGGTTTATCACGGGTTCAACCCGAATGTGTCGGGTTCTTAGTGGGTTGGGTTCATTTTTAATCCGTACTGAAATTTGTAATTTTTTTTTCAACTCAACCCGACCCGAACCTGTGATGAGCCGGATTGGCTTGCGGGTTATAACCCATTTTGATGGCTCTAGGCACTACTCTACCCGCCAAGCGACGCTTAGAGACTTACCCAATTTTTTGGGTTTTTGCTTGAACTGCCTGGTGGTAATGATCAACCGCCAGGCGATGCGAACCTTTCCCCTCGTTTTTGGTATTTTAGGGGGCCTAGGCTGATTCTGTTCGAGAGGAAAGCTAACCAAATCCTTAAAGAATGGCTTAGATAACATAATGTTGGTATGATCACGAAATTGAAGTAGAAATTGAATGGAATAGTAGTAGATATTTTAGGGTTGATTATGTAGAATTATTTCAATTCGCAATGTGTTAATTGGTAATTGTTGTTGGGATGGTATGTTATGAATTTGAGGAATGAACCGTGATTATGAATACATGAGTGCATCCATTGGGTAGTGAATCCGATTGCAATCAGAAAAGTTGGGGTTGGATGGAGTTGCAGGTGTAGAAATGTGAAGAGTCTGGTTGATCCGTTCAAGAAATTCAAACACACTGAAACAAGGCCGTCCTCAAAGTCATAACCATAGAGCCATTACAAATGTTACCCACTATATTTTATGCTTTTGGATGTCGTTTTCAAAGTCACCTTTAAGTTTATGTATGATATATGAAATATGAACTTGTGGAGGACATTTTTTTGTCGTGTGTTAATGAAGTTAGTCATTATATTTGAGTATGAATTGGTAATTCATTTGTGTTAAATGTATAACATGGGTTACCATTAATTTAGGTATGCTTTTGGTACTATTAGTGGTGTCAAAACCATTTAACCTAGGTTAGTAGTACTAAAGTCAGAAATATGCACTTCCTATGGGATTGATGAGCAAATACCTGTAACAACATACAACCAATAACGTGAAAGTATCTCGTGTTTCCTTTCTCCATTAAGAACATGGATGCATTGCATATGCTCCCAACTAAGTATTCATTAAACAAGCTCACCCCAATTATATTTACCAATAGTGGCGGATCATGCTTGGTGCAAGGAGGGGCCATGCCCCCCCCCCCCCCCCCCCCCCAAGTTTAAATTTTTTTTTATATTATATATATTTTAATTTTTTTTATATTATAAATATTAAACAATATATTATAATTAAATCAAATATTTTATTTCTTTTATAAACATAATAATTAATGTTAATAAAAAATAAAATATTAAATTAAACATAATAAAAAATAAAGAATAAAAATATCAAGATATTTTTTTATTTATTATGGTTTGAGTTTCTCACAAATTGTTCTTATATTCCATTCTTACCTGTTTTCTCTTGTTTTTGAAGAGAAAAAAAATATTATTTTTGCTCTTATTTATCCTCTGTCCTCTTCCTTCCGTTCTCATGGAAGTGAAGAAGAAGGTAATTATTTGGTCTCAATTGATAGCGAAATATTATTTTAATAATTTATTTAATGATCCTCTTTTATATTAATTGTTTATTTCATGAATATAGAAAAAAAAATATTGTACCTCTGTTCTCTTCCATACTCGAGGGAAAGAAAAGAAGGTAATTTTTTGGTCTCAATTGATAGTGAAATATTAGTTTAATAATTTATTTAATGAGTCTGTTTTATATTAATTTTTTATTTTATGAACATAGAAGAAAAAATATTATACTGTGTGTTTTTTTTATAACTGAATTTTAGTTGTAGTTCCATTATATGTTTTGAGTTTCTCACAAATTGTTCTCACCTATCTTCTTTTGTTTCTGAAGAGAAAAAGATCTATTATTTTTGCTCTCATCTTTCAGCGCTTTTCTTCCATTCTTGAAGAAATAAAGAAGGTAATTTTCTCTTGTCTCACTTGATAGTAAAATATTAGTTTAATCAGTCTCTTGTATATTATTTTTTTATTTTATGAAAATAGAAAAAAAATATTGTACTTTGTGTTTTTTATAACTGGATGTTAAGTGTGGTTTGATTATTACTGAATTTCCTTTTGACAATTTCTTAAATATGTGTGATTTTTTTTAGTTATTGTTATACTAAATTATGAATTTAATTTAATTTTATTAGTGACAATAATTAAATATATAAATTTTTGATGTATTATTTTGGCTCCCCCAACAATTGTTGTCAAGATCCGCCATTGTTTACCAAGACTACCAAAATCATCCACAATGGTAAACAATATGGGAACTCTTTCTCGTATGACTTGGACAGAGGAACTCATATATTCCTAATAAATTATAAAGCTGACAATAATCCTCCAAGCTAACATCATCACTACGTCTTAGTAGGAAATCATATACCATCATTAATAATTTGGTTATTGAAAATTTTCTTACACTCGCTGTGTACACTAACCTCATCTAACCCAATTCCAAATAAACATACAATAAAGATAAACGAACAACTTCATTACTTATTAACCCCCCTCTCCTTTCAACCCACAAACTAATTAATGAACTAAAAAGTATCCTAGAAATTTTTAGACTTCCTTTCAACATGGTGAACCATCCAAATAATGTTCCTTTAAGAAGAGGCCTTTGTTCCGCACTTAAATTCTTATTTAATGAAGCAATGTACTTGGTCCAACAAGAATACCTAAAACTCTACAAATAATTATCAACAAAACTTATAAATTCAATTTGTTTACAATAATTAATCATTATAAATTATCATATCAAACCTTGCGATCATGCTTTAAGTCACCACCACAATCACTGCCTTCACTATAATCAGCCATTATAGTATTTCTTATGTTAACTACTAATGTCACCTGCTACGCATAATGTAAACAATTATTTGTAGTATACCAATGTAGAACACATTTAGTGAAAAATAAATATGATGTCCAATAAGTATACCAAGTCTAACTATTCCTCTATATAACATACTAAAAAACCAAAACAATGAAAATAATACATGGTGAACCGATAAAGTGATAACGAACTCTGATGTGCAAATACTACACCTATACGATTCCAACTTATAAACTATTTACAATTCATATCACCTATCCGCAACTTAACCCAACACGAATATCATATTTGTAAATACAATACCATGGATTAACAGTTAAGAAGTTTGAAGTAACCAAATATTTCGATTCCCAGATTAGTTATAACCAAATTGACCATACTAACCACACCATCAACGAAATCAACCTTCCAAACCAATCACCAACTAAATCACTTGGAATCATACAAACAAATTTATATTATCTTTACTCATTTCAAAACCTACGGCCACTATTCCCCAATGGGTTCAACAATGTGCTCAAAATAGGGGTCCAAAACGAATAGTGCTTTAAATAACAACACCTTTCACAACATTACTAACATCGTCCACCAATTACAGGTTTCATTAGGGGTTTCACATACACAAGGAGGCTTTCAACAACACAACATACATTACACAAAAAAATTACCTCTAAGAGAAGAAAGCGCCACTTGAGAAAGAAAAAGACGACTTCCAAAACACAAACTTTAGATTGGGATTCAAAATTGCGCTTTTCTCCACCAAAAATTCCTCTTCTCAAAAAACACAACTACATGGCACAAAAAAATTTTAAACTTGAAGAAGTAATAGCCAGAAATGAAGAAAAAGATGACTTCCAGAAGAGGAACTTCGAATTGGGATTGGAATTGAGAATGCCGCTTTTCTTCCACCAAAACTTCCTCTTGTAAACTCTTATACAATGAAATGAAAAATAAAGAAACTGTCACCCGCCACACATGCAACAACGCTTTTAAGAAAAAAAATATATAAAAATATCAGTGTCGTAAGGTTGCGAGAGAAGTTATATTTTTTTAGATGTTACACTATATTTTCCTTTGCTATTTTACCATCCATTTTCTTTTCTTTTTCAAAAAAAAAAAAAAAAACTCAAATCTAACTTCACTAAATCTCACCCATATATTTTCTTCTCCACCCGCCAAAACCCTCACTGCTCTCTAAATGCCACGTGGCATCTCCGTTCACCCTGACCCAACTGATTTTCGCACACAAGGGATTTTTTTCACGTTTTATGGTGAACGCGCCACCACTCCTCTCACACTCACTACTCACACTACCCTAGTTGAAACTCACATTCACTACTCACACAACACTCTCGCACATCTCTAACAAAAACACACCTAAACAGACCGACTACGAAACAGAGAAGGGGAAGGGGAAGGAATTGGGAGAAAACCCTTTGGGGGTCTCATCTTCTTCCTGTGATTCTTCTTTCTTCAGAGAGGGGCGATCAAAAAACCCTAACACCACTGCCTCACG
>Ga0214542_1003385_pt1 | contig 32648 bp, 21 predicted proteins | sample CNSS1metaG_FD_160096 | JGI IMG/M metagenome (GOLD analysis project Ga0214542, IMG submission 160096) | Root nodule microbial communities from cowpea collected in UCLA plant growth center, Los Angeles, California, USA - CNSS1 | ecosystem: Host-associated > Plants > Roots > Nodule | place: USA...
GAGGCCATAGCTCTATATTCTGCTTCTGCACTGGATCTTGCTACAACACTCTGTTTCTTACTTTTCCACGAGATCAAGTTACCACCAATGGAGACACAATACCCAGATGTAGATCTTCTATCAGAAGATCCTGCCCAATCAACATCTGAATAGCAAACAACTCTTGTATGGTTATTAGAACCATATAACAATCCTTTTCCATGGGATCTTTTAATATACTTCAAGATACGAATGACTGCATTCCAATGATGTTCACATGGAAAATTAAGAAATTGGCTTACCACACTGACTGCAAAGGAAATGTCAAGACGAGTAACGGTAAGATAATTCAATCTCCCAACCAATCTTCTATACTGCTCAGGATCAGATATAGGCTCCCCATGATTTGGTAGAAGTTTAGTATTGGGATCCATGGGTGTATCACAGACTTTGAACTCACCAACCCAATTTCCTCTAGAATATCTATGGCATGCTTTCTCTGAGATATAACAATACCATCATTGGACTGTGCCACCTTAATACCCAAGAAATATCTGAGTTTGCCAAGATCTTTGGTCTGAAAATGGTGATAGAGATGTTTCAACTGAGGGATGCCATGGTTGTTACTCCTTGTAAGAACGATGTCATCAACATATAATATCAAGTAAACACATCCAGCACTCGAGTGTTGATAAAAGACAGAATGATCTACTTCACACCGAGTCATACCAAATTGCTGAACAACATTGCTAAACTTTCCAAACCAGGCCCTAGGAAATTGTTTTACGCCATATAGGGATTTGTGAAGACTACATACCATCCCAGAAGACTCTCCCTGAGCAACAAACCCATGAGGTTGCTCCATATAGATTCCTTCTTGCAAATCACTATTGAAGAAAGCATTTTTAACATCCAGTTGATAAAGAGGCCATTGTTGAACAGCAAGCACGGCGATAATTAAACAAAAGAAAAGCCATCTTTGATACGGGGAAAAGGTATCTCGATAATCCAACCCAAAAATTTGAGTATAACCTTTGGCCACAAGACGAGCTTTGAGGTGATCAATTGTACCAATGGGTCCAACTTTGATAGCAAACACCCACCTGCAACCAACAACAGATTTTCCAGACGGTAACGGGACCAGTTCTCAAGTTCCACTATTATGAAAAGCACTTAGTTCATCTGTCATGACCTAACGCCAACCAAGATGGACTAAAGCTTCACGGACAGTTTTTGGAATGGTCACAGAAGAAAGAGAGGAAAGACATGTATAAAAAGGTAATGACAATCAATGATAACTCAAAGCAATATAATGGGGAGAGGGATTACGAGTAGAACGCATACCTTTTGGAGGGCAATAGGAAGGTCAGACTCAGGCGTCAGAGCCGGAGGAGACAAAATAGTTGGCACTTGAGTGGAGTCACATGGTAGTGGTTGTGATCGGTTTCGGCGACTATAAACCTGAAGAGGTGGTGGAGGAGAAGCTGACTGTGGAGCAAGGACCGATGGTGAAGAAGACATAGTAAGAGGGTCACAAACAATAGGAACAATAAAGGTACTAGGAGAGTTGTCAGGATTGGATGGAGTCAGAGGTGAAGATTGACTCTTAAAACAAAGGGAGAACTCATCAAAGGTGACATCTGCAGACACAAAATAACGGCTAAGAAAAGGAGAAAAACATTTGTATCCTTTTTGTGATCTTGTAAACCCTAAGAAAACACACTTAAGTGATCTAGGAGAAAGCTTGTCAAGACCAGGACTGAAATTATGAACAAAACATGTAAACCTGAAAACTCTAAGAGGTAAGAGATGAAGAGGTTCATGAGGGAATAAAATAGAATGAGGTATGTTATTTTTTAAAACCGTAGAAAGCATGTGATTAATGAGATAACAGGTAGTAAGAATAGCATCACCCGAAAAATGTTCAGGAACCTCTCCATAAATTAAAAGAGTGCGAGTTGTTTCAATAAGATGTCTATTTTTACGTTCAGCTACATCATTTTGTTGAGGGGTATAAGCACAAGAAGTTTGATGCGGAATACCGTGAGAAGCCATAAATTGTTTAAAAGAATGAGAAAGATATTCACGGCTATTAGTAGCAGGGCATATTGTTGCATAAGGGACAATTAGTTTTGTCAGCATCGTCTCCCTTGATTCCACACATCTTAGAAGAATTTCATGCATCCCCTACAGGGGGACATTCGAGTTTTTTGCGAACATATAAGCGGGTTGCTGGGAATCTATATTGGGTTGGCATGAAAAAAAAGGGTGCAAGAATTTGTTAAGCAATGTGATATATGTCAAAGGCAAAGGTATGCAGCAACATCTCCAGTTGGGCTCTTACAACCATTACTCATTCCTGATTGTGTTTGGGGGGATATTTCGCTTGACTTTATAACGGGGTTGCCCAGATCGAAGGGATTTGATGTTGTGTTTGTAGTAGTACACCGATTGTCAAAGTATGGGCACTTTATACCTCTCAAGCATCCATATAGGACAAGACAAGTGGCAGAAATATTTGCTAAGGAAATTGTGAAGCTCCATGGAATACCCAATTCAATTGTAAGTGATCGAGACCCGTTGTTTATGAGCTTATTTTGGCAAGGGTTGTTTCGTATACAAGGTATTGTGGTAAAGATGAGCTCATCTTATCACTCCGAGACGAACAGTCAAACAGAAATGGTGAATAGATGTTTAGGGACTTACTTGCGGTGTTTTGTTTTGGAACAACCTAAACATTGGGTGGATTGGATACCATGGGCTGAATTATGGTACAATACCACTTTCCATGTGACTACGAGAAAAACACCCTTTGAAGTGGTATATGGGAGAGCACCTCCTCCGTTGGTTTGCTTTACAAAAGGAGAAACAAATGCGGAGGCTATGGCAGCAAAATTAGTTGATCGTGATGAAGCTCTGCGACAATTGAAATATCATTTATAGCATGCTCAACCGCAGATAAAGAAGTATGCAGATAGGAAACACAAATAGTTGGTGTTTGAGGTAGGAGAATGGGTATTTGTAAAATTGCAACCACATAGGCAACAAACGGTGGAACGACGCATTAATCCGAAGTTGGCAGCTCGTTATTATGGACCATTTCCTGTTCTGGCCAAGGTGGGAGTTGTTTCATACAAGTTGTGGACCATTAATCAATCCAACCATTTTTAGGTCAAGTTTTCTCGCCTTATAAATATTTATGATCCTGAATCTAAAATATAACACTTTTCTTTTGGTTTTGATGATTATAAATTACATTAACTTTATGTTTCAACATTTCAAAAAAAAAGTGTTTAGTCCCTAGTGTATTTGTTGTGAGGAAATAAAAACTCAAGTAGGAAATACAATTTATAAAACTAGAGTTATAAGGTGGGCGGCCTAGTGGTAAAAGTTGGAAGGGAGGGTGGGAGAGGTTGTGAGTTCAACTCCCCTTACTAACAAAATACGAACAACTAACATTTGTCGATAAAAATAATTATAAAACCATATTACTAACTAATCTTTGTTGCATGTGAAATCCATTGTCCAATGGCGGAAACCACATTGGTCAAGAAGCGGCACTTGAACTATTATGCTCTTAGCTAGAAAAGTTGTGTCCCAACTATTAATTAATTATAAGTTTATGGCTTAGTAGGAAACACTGAATCCAATACTCAACTTTAATATTGTAGCACTTGTTTTTCAATAATGAGGCTATTGGACCTATAGCTACATGAACCTGTTATTTATTTTAGGAAATATAAAGAGCTAATTCTAAGGAAACAAATCCCTGTAGTTGTACGATTGTTTTTAAATACATAATCCTAATTTTAATAGCAAGATATACACCTATAATAAATAATAAAATTATAATAAGGATAAAATGAAAAACTTCCTAAAATCCATAATGAACAAGGACAATAAGTCTACTATTCATTGTCTTTAAAAGGGAGTCAGTAGTAAAAGAACAGCATTTTTATAAGATTTTAGTTTGAAATAGATTTTGGAATAGAAGCAAAAGATGGCTTGGTTGTTGTATTTTTTCATTTTTTACACACTTTTTGTTTATGATAATTAGTTTCTAGATTTGATATGATATAATGTGGTATGAAGCCCAAAGAGTTTTGACATGAGGCATACTGAGGTCCTTGCTTCCTAGGTTTAAAACTTCAGGTAAAATGTAGTGGCCCTCAAACCTAAATGCACACGATTATTAAATCCATTCCATAGATATAATTCTCTTCAAATAAAATAAAAATCTTACTGTATTGAACTCTTCTTTTCTTCTAGCTCCCAATAGCAATAGCATTAGGCGTTGGAAGGTTCTCAAGTTGGTTATATCTTCATCAGTCAATACAGGGGAATAAAAGAAACCACTGAAGGGAACTCTGGCAGCAGCTGTCTCCAAGGTTGCTAGCCCAAGTGCATCTAAACCCTGAATATGCGTTTAAAAGCAAATTAGAAAACTTGCAGTAAGGGTGAAAAACAGAAATAATGAATAAAGAATCTAATGCTATCAAAAAGATTAAACCAATCACCTGCATGTTTTTTACCTAAAATGCATGAAAATAAAAATTTAAGTTTTTGCTAACTTGAAAAATGGATAAAAACATGATCAGATGGTATTAAACCATTATTATTGTTTCTTTCCAAGAATCTATACAACATACGGATAAAAACTGATAGTAAAGCAACAAAATACAAGAACAAAACATAAAGCTCAATGCTGTAGCTGAATTTCTATCCCAATGAAGTACTTTAATTTTCTTAGGTCCTTCATTTCAAACTAAACATCAAATTTTTCTTCTAATATTTATTTCTCATGCTCATTATCTCATTCATGCTATATCATCAACAAATACCAAGAGTAGAGTAAGTTTGCCTTCTAGGGAATGTTTGATGAATGAGGTATGGTCACCTTGGCTTTGTTGATAGCCCATAAATGTTATAACTTAAGTGAGTCTACCAAACCAAGCACGGGGTGAGTGCTTGAGTCATACAAGGTCTTCTTCAATCGAGACACTTTCCCTTCTTCAATAGGCCTAAAACCTAGAAGAATTTCCATATAGACTTCTTCCTCTCATTGTGCACGTAAAAAAACATTTTTCACATCAAATTATTGTAATTCCCAACCAAAATAAGCTGCCAAGAAGAGAATGATGCTGATAAGACTAGTATTTAGAACTGTACAAAAAGAGATACTTTTTATTCCAAGAAGGCCTATTGCCTTACCAATGTAGTAGGGAAATAGACAAGAACACAATTACAGCTGAGGTATTTCGAGAGGTCTCACTCTCAACAACCTTTTCCCACCAAAAGCTAGGATACAACCACCACATAACCCCTACACACACCTAAAACAGACTATTTATAATGTCTGCTACAGTTATAAAACATAATTGTCCTTACTGCCTTGTTTATTTCTTCGACTATACACAATGCCAAACCTACCATATTCTAACAATCTCCATCTTTTGCCACTATAGAACAAATGTCTCCTTATAATCAACATCATAAGCCTAAGTATATCCTTTAGAAACTGACCTTGCTTTGTAGCATCCTAATGTGCCATCACATTTATACTTTACATTATAAATCCATTTGAATCCTATTGCTTTTTGTCAATAATTTCTCATGTATGACTCTTTTCAGGGGACTAACCTCTTCATTCATGGCTTCAACCCAATTCTCATTCTTCAATGCTTCTTGAATTGAAGTAAGGACTCTAATTGCAATGAGAGGAAAGTTTGTTTCTGCATAGAAAGAATTTTAGTTGTCACTGAGAAATAGGATACTTTCTACAAGAACAAGTTCCTCTTCTCAACTCAATGGGTCATTCATCAAGATCATGTTCACAATTAATATTCCAAGAATTTTCCAAAGGTCAGAGTGTCAAAAGTAGCAACACTTACCCTTGGCTCAAACAATTGGATTTGTTCTTGGATTGGGTTAGGTTGTTTTTGTCTCCTTTAATATTGTACACAGAGAGAACTCTCAGGACGACTAATTTTTTGAATTGACCTTGGATTGGGAACAAAAATGCTCTTATTAGGAACAACTTTAGAAATAATAAATTTTGGGAGCTAACCCTGACTAGGAAACATATATAACCTTGCTAGGAGTAGCTTCAAAGACATCCATAGGAGATGTGCCAAGAGAAGTATCATGAGTACCAAAAGTAAGTATGAGGCGGTTCCTATATGAAAGGGACAAAAGATGACTCCAAGGATAAAAGATGACTCTAGAGAGTCAAAAGACTCAACTTCGAAATAACTCTCTCCTTAAAGCTAAGGAAGGATGCATGGAAAAATATTTAGTTTCATCAAAAGTGACATCCATGGAGGTAAAACACTTCCGATTTGGAGGATGGTAACAATGATATCCCTTTTTATTTGACGCATAACTAATGAATATGCATTTAATAGTTCTAGGTTCTAACTTTCCATTAAACAGACTATGAATATGAACAAACACAACACATCCAAACACCCAACCATAAAGATTAGAGAGAATGGTACAAACGGAAACAAAGAAGATATGAACTCGATGGGACTCAAACCATCAAGGACCTAATGGGGTAACTGTTAATAAGATATGTAGCAGTGAGGATAGTCTCATCCCAATAAGATTTAGGGAAATACATTTGGAAAAAAAAAGTGTTTGTCACCTCAAGAAGATGCCTATTTTTTGTTTTAGCAATGTCATTTTGTTGTGATGTATCCACACATATGAATTCATGGACAACATATGTTAGGAAACTAAATGTCTAAGTAAGAAGGAAGAAAACAAGTAGTTAGTTGGGGGTAGTTGGTTGGTTAGGCAATTAAGGTGTGATATTCATCCCTTGTGGGAGACTATTTAGAGCGGGTTTGTGCTTGTGTAAGGAGTCTTTGATTTTGAGTTAATACTAATAGGATCATTAGTGTCCTGTGAGAAGGGAAACATTATCCCTTGACAGTGTTTGTGTTGGAGGTGTGTTGAAGAACAAATAAAAGAGGGGTTTCAGTCTTATCTGGTGTTATGTGTGTTGTCTGTGAGTATTTAGTTCTACAGTTCGGTTTCTTTAATCAAAATAACCTATCAACATCATTCTCGGTAAGGAATTTAGACATATCATAACTTACATATTCCCACCAATTATCACAACACATGTTTAATTGACTTTCCAAATTGTTAGAATTTGACAAGGTAAAAAAAAATTCAAATTTTTCTTTCATTAGGAAAATCCATGTAACATAGGCACGTCATCAATAAAAGTGACAAACCATTTAGCATCATACATAAGAGTTTGATGTAGTCCCCCAAATGTTATAATGAACTAAATAAAAAATAATGAATACTCTTCATATTACTAGCAAGATATGTGGCCTGATAGTGCTTTGCAAATTGACTTACATCACATTTAAATGACTAAACAAACTCTTTGAAAAATAAGGAAGGAAACATAGACTTTAGAACAAAAAAGGATGGATGTTCCAGATGACTGTGATGAAGACAAATTTCAGAAGACTCAAAAGTAGTGCATGATTGGAGACAAAGGGTACCCCTGATACTATCCTTAATCCCTAAGTTGTTAAAGCAATACAACCATCTGTGTTCCTTAACAATTCCAACCGTCCTCCCCATGGCAGGATTCAAAAAACACATTGAGAGGGAAAGAAAGTTATTGAACAATAAAGGTCATGGGAAGTTTTTTAATGGAAATAAGATTATTATAAAGATTTGGAATATAAAAGGCATCTTTAAGAATGAGGAATGGCAAAAGAGAAACATTACCATGTCCAATTATTGGGATGAGTGCCATTGGCAACAATAATGAGATTACCAAAACGAGAAACATATAATGTTAAAAGAGAAACTGTTAGGAAACTAAATGTCTATGTAAGAAGGAAGAGAACAAATAGTTAGTTAGGGGTAGTTGTTTGGTCAGACAGTTGAGGTTGAGGTGTTATAGTCGTCCCTGGTGGGAGGCTAGAGTGGGTCTGTGGCTGTGTAAAGGGTGGGTTTTTTGGTCTTCGAGAATTAGGAACAGGATCCTTAGAGTCATGTGGAAAGGGAAGCATTATCCTTTGGCAGTGTATGTTCACGAACTGTTCTATAGCCAATAAAAGAAGTATTTCAGTCTTTTTTTCTGGTGCGTGTGTTCTCGGTGAGTGTTTCGTGCGGAAGATTAGTTTCTTTAATCAAAGAAACCTAATAGAAACACATAATGTTAAAAGAGATGAATGAGGTGTCATATGCTCTACCGCACCAAAGTCTAAAAACCCTAGAATCCTTATATAAAATATTAGAAACATTAAAAAAGGAATTGGAGTTCTTACTAGTCATGGTTAGAGAGCAATTACCAAAAGGCAACTTATTGATAGACTCCATGAGAGCTTTTAGATGTTCAATTTCAACACATAATGCATGTATTCCTTCTTCAATTAAAGAGGATGAAGTAGTCTTAATTTTGAAGTTAGAATATCTGTTGCTTAATGCAGTTGTTATGATAAAATAAATAACAGGGATTCATTAACCCCTCCTAAATGAAACAGAACAATAAGACAAAAAGCTCCGATGATAGTAGTGGTGACAGTAGCAGTTGCAAGAGTGGCAGTGAGGCAGCTGCGACATCTCCAACAAAAGCTCTGGTGACAGCCCATACAAAAGCTATGGCAACGGCTCCGAAAAAATTTTTGGCAACAACTCTAGTGATGGTCCGACAACAGTGCAGCTCTAGCAGATGGCAGCTGATGGTGAGAATTAGTGGCAGAACCACAAGTTGGGTACACTTCATACAACTCCAATAATTAAAGGAAATGGGTGTATTTCGCGCAACCCTAATAAGATCCGTAGACGGTAAAGAAAAAATGAAAATGCAGGACTCCCAAGATCAGAAGCTTTGGTACCAACTTGAAAAAAATATTATTCTTAATCAATTGATCTATTTGAAATAATACCATCAGCCTCTATATATATATATATATATATATATATATATATATATATATATATATATATATAATTCTAATCCTAAGATAATGATTACAAAGAGACCTCTAGAACCTTCTAACAACTTCGATCAACTTCTAGTAGTACACTTAGTGTCCTACTAACAACACCTTACAATAACAACAAAGTTTTATCCTTCTAGGTGAGATCACCTATTTGGCATGGTTAAAAACCAAAGCCTCATACAAATCCTACAATAGAAAATCAACACACAATTGTCACGGGTGAGCTCAGTGACACCGTGATATTATACAATATGTCGTATATCTTTAAATAATAACGAAATGCAGGAGTTGGCAATCAAATAGAAAAATGCTAACAGTAATGATTAAATACCCTATAAAATAATTAATCAATAAATTTTGGGACCGTATATCCAACAGTGTTGTTTCATATACCTCACTGCTATTTAGTGCTAATAAAAAACTAGGAAGGGACTTACTTTAGCAAATTCTTGAACAATTATTTCCCTCACAAATTCACCCTGCAAAGATTTTCACAAGATCCAATTTAGAGGGGAAAAGTTAGAGGTGGCAAAAAATATAACGTTAATCCATAATGAATAATAAGCACCTTTTCTGCCAGCGTAAAAGAAAGAATTTCCTTCATAACCACTCTCGAATCAGTGCCTGCAGCTTGTTTTACTATGACCTTTTCTGTTTTGGCACGGAGAGACTGTCATGAAACTCTATCAGGATGGTTTGAACAAATAAAATTCATCAAGAAACGAGATTTACTAAGAAGGAATATCTTGCCAAAAATGCACAGGGTGCCTTGAAGCATTCAGTGGTACTAATATCTCCGTAATATAGCTTGATTTAACTCAGTAGGATGATTCTAAAATTGGACCAAACTTTCCCACAGTACATTGTTAATTAAATGCCTGAACAACATTATATAATATTAAATTGGAAATAAATGACAAAGTTGATAGGAAAGTTTCAACATATACTCTTTTTAATTCTTAAATACTAAGCAAAAACTAACAACTAGCACAACACCTTAGAAGATTTAACGAAAAATCTAATGATAACAATCAAGTACCTTGTTTAAACAGACCAGTGAATGGATGAAAATCCAGCTCCAAGATCACAACTTAAACGTATAATTTATATATTTTTTAAATAGGCTCATTTTGGTTAATCAATGACCCATACAATTGATCAATGACCCATATAGTTTTTAAAGAGGTTTATTAGACTGACTCTAGACGTTACTAATAATAAAAGTATGCCTTCATACCAAAAATAGTAAAAAAAAAGTAAAGAAATTTAAAAGATAATTTTACCTCTACCAGCAAAGACTCTAGACGGTCTATTCTAAAAACTCCATCCTGGAAAAATGATAATAATCAAAATTATGTGAAAAATGTTTAGAAAATATTCCAACACTAATTACGGCAAGTAGAAGAGAGATATGTCAATGGGAATCAAATTCGAAAGTATTGATCATCAAGATGTCAGGTGAGGTACCACAGAGAAATCTTGGACTTCACTCTTTTATGCTTACCTTGTAAAGAAGATTCTCCAAAGAAGATTTAAGCTGAGGAGAGCCATCAGTAAGTACTTTTCGGGCTATCCAAGGGTAAGTACTACCCAAAACTTTGTACTCAGGGTTAAAGCTGATTGCAATTCCTTCCAGTACAGCAAGGCTAAAGACATAAAATATTGTTTAGAATTTTGAACGGACATTATTGGTTGTGTTGTAGTAACCTGTGGAAAGAACTACCTCCTAATGACAAGCGAGAAGTATGAAGGTATTCTAAATTTGAATTTATACCTGGAAGAAAAAAGAAAAAAAAAAAAAAAAAGACACTTTGTCAAAGTCAAATATAGACTAGACAACCAACATGGGGAAGACAAAAAAGCAGCAAAGAGCAAAATTTACACTATTTAATATACAGAGAATGTATAAGTAGTATAGGCAAAAGAGAAGTTATTGCGGCATGAGGTGACAGCTGTAACGGTTATAATTGCCAATTATAATTTATAACCACCGGACTGAAAGGACACTGTTGTAAGTAGGATATTAAATAAATGTATTACTATAAGCTAATAGAAGATTTTAGAGATCTCTTTGTAATTATTACTTTAGGGTTAGAGTTCTCTATATATAGTGTACTATTTCAAATGAACCAATTGAATAAAAATTTTCTTTCTTTTATATTAATTCTTTATCAGAACTCCTGATCTTGGGAGCCTTGCTTCCACATGTCTTCTTTCCCGTCTTAGTTACGGTTTCTTTTAGGGTTGCCTAAGTGCACCATTTCCTTTAAATATTGGGATTGCCTGAAGTGCACCCAACTTGTGGTTTTATCCACCCTGCTGTCCACCGGCATTATTGCTAGACCTTCGCCGAATCTTCATTGGACCTTCGCCAGAGTTGTTGCCAAACCCTCGTCGGAGTTGTTGTCGCCGTTGCCACATCTAGAATTTTTGTCTTATTGTTCTCGTTTAATTAAGAGGGGGCTTAAGAATCCTATTATTTACTTAAGCATGGTAGTTCCACTAAACAATGTTGAGCTTCTAACTTCGGAGATACATGCTCCATGTGTTCAAATTGAACATTTGAAATCTCTTGTGCAGTCTATCAGTAAGTCACCTTTTGGTACTAGCTCTCTAGCTATGACTGGTAAGCATGGTAGTCAAAATTGAGATCCTACTCAAGATCGGAAAGGAGAATATAAATCGTAAATCGGAAGATCGTAACATGGATCGCAAGATCCTACAAATTTCATTGTCACTCAAACTTCATAATATATGAAATAAAAGAGTACATCATTAAGTGCAAACACAATATCCTAGCTATATCGGAGTAACAAAATAATAATTCATCTAAACCAAATAATCTTGTAAGTTAAATTCGTAATCTTCAGATAGACCTTCAACTCCATCATTTCCATCTCCTTCACCTTTCAAATCAGCCATATCTAAGTCTTGACTATGTAAAGTTTCATCCTCCTCAACTTCAAATGGAATCAAGTTTTCATCCAAATCCAATACTTCATTCTGCTCATGCTCATCTTCCATAATTCACTCTTCATCAGATGAACAATCATCAATGTTAATCTGAGCTGATTTTCTTGTTTGTTTCTTCTTTGCTAATTTTGAATTGAAAGATCTAGGGAAGTTAAAGTACTTCCTCGGGATAGAAGTAGCTTACTCAAAGAAAGGCATCTTTATCCCCCAAAGAAAGTATGTTCTTGATCTTCTCAAAGAAACAAGTATGATTGATTGCAAGACCATTAGAGTTCATATACAACAAAACCATAAAATTGGGAGTGATGGAGGCAGTTCTTATGTGAATAAAAGCTAATATCAAAGACTTGTTGGGAAGCTCATTCAGTTAGCTCACACTAGACCGAATATAGCATATGTTGTGAACGTTGTTAGTCAGTTCATGCATGAACCAAAGGAGAGACATTTACAAGTTGTAAACAAAATCCTTCAATATTTGAAGACTAAGTCCAGTAAGGGGATTATTGTTCAAGAGAAATGAAAAATTAAAAAATGGAAGTGGATAGTCATGCAGATTATACAGGGCCTGTCACAGACAGGAAATCTACCACATGATATTGCATGTTCTTGGGTGGAAATTTGGTAAGTTGGAGAAGAAACAAAAAAATGTTTTTGCAAGGTCTAGTGCAGAGACTCAATTCCGAGCTATGACACAAGAGGTGTGTGAATTGTTATGACTGAAAATTATTCTAAATGATCTTAAAGTGGCATGTGAAGAACCTATGATCCTTGATTGTGATAAGTCAGCTATTAGCATTGTTCACAATCCAGTTCAGTATGAAAGGACCACACATACAAAGATAGACGGACACTTTATTAAAGAGATAGTGGTCTTATCCCTACTTCCTATGTCCCATCTGGGCTTCAACTAGCAGATTTGTTTACAGAAGGTCTTCCTACTGAACGATTTCATGATCTCATATGCAAGTTGGGAATGATAGATATCCATTCAGCAGCTTGAGAGGGAGTGTTGTAAGTAGGATATTAGATGCATTACTAGAAGTTGGTAGAATATTAAATGTATTACTAGAAGCTAACATAAGATTCCAGAGATCTCCTTGTAATTATTACTTTAGGGTTAGAGTTCTCTATATATAGAGACTAATGTCCTGATTCAAATGAAACAATTGAATCAAAATCTTCTTTCTTTGATATTAATTCTTTCTAGTGACACCTAACAGCTAAAAGTATAGATCTAAACAATAAAATTAGAGAGTTGATTATCTCTTATGTTCTCCAGTCATGAATTATGGTTTTCTGAATTCAAAATATTTATTTATATTTATAATTTAGTACATTGCATCAGTATAGCCTGTTGGATTTGAGTTAAAAAAAATTGTTTAAACCATAGTTTGCAATTTGAAATAAGTATTGGCCATAAATATCCCTTGTACAGACAACTTTACAATCTAGATGATATTTGTTAGAATATTGAAATCAACAATATACAGACCTTCCATATGAATATGAATATGGTAGATTCAACAATTATATATCTAATGCATCAACCATTAACAAAGAGCTTACATGGTGGTTCCTAAGTTTCCTAAAAGGTCTCCAAAGCTGATATTACGAACTCCTTTGGCAACAGCATTTTGGAAGACCCCTATCAAGAACAAATGCAAGTGACAAAATTAACAATTATAATCTCTACAATATTGGAACATTGCCTACAGCATAGTCACAACTATCTAAAATTCAACTAAACACAACAAAGTAAAAACCTGTCAAAGCCTTTGTAACAGCTTCTTTGTCTGCAGTAGGTGGAAGAAGCCTGATAAAATTTACAAGCATTGATATCTTACTTCCATAAGAATAGTCACTTTAATAACTTCAAGGGAACATAAATAAATATAAATACCCAAGAGTGACAAAGTCCTTAGCCAGTGCATCAAAATCACGGTTTACAAGATGTAAACAAGCTTCCATGAATCCATCGCGTAATTCTTGTGTGAACTCACCTGTCATACCAAAATCTAGTGCAGAAGAAGAGAAAGAATGCACCATTAAATAAAAGAAATGATCAATTGATTCCAATTGTTTCTATCATTAAATCTTTGAAACAAGACAAATTTGTTTAATCATAACATAACCCAAAAAGCCAAAGGATTTGAAATATTAAATACTTAATCTTCAATTACCCAAATAAGCTAATTTGCCATCATATGTTCGAAGAAGATTTCCAGGGTGTGGATCTGCATGATAGAACCCACACTCAAGAAGTTGATTGAATGAGCAATAAACTCCTACCTAATCATCAATAGGAAATATAAAACATGATTAGCATGGTGATGCAAAATCTAAGAATTTTACAGGTTAGAAAATACAGAATAATGTGCTTTTGATACTAGTTTCATAAATGACCTCAATCAGGTAAAGATCCTTCACTTCAGACAACTTTTCCCCCTGCAATACATAGACTATAGTAAGATAATAAATCAGCTGAGGTCTAAATTATTTCAGTGGGCAACAAAAGAGAATATGTAAAGACAAAATCGCCCCACGTGCCTTAACTTGTTTTCAAGGGAGAGACACTTGAGGCATATATCCAAGAACTAAATGTCAAAACTTTAAATGCACATCACATCATTTAGGAAGGTGTTGACAATATAACCATTTCTCTAGGTACGTATCAAGTGTTCATGCCCAAATCACCACAAAAGGATATTTAGGATATTTCCTAATGGCAAAGTTGCTCATCTCATTCACAGAGATAGGTAATACAATTAACTATGTATCTTATTATACAAATACTGAACTATTCTAGCCAAGATGCAGCAAACAGACAACAAATCATAAAATACCTCAATCCACTCCATAACTAGGACCTTGCGAGTTGTGTATTCCATATACATTAAAGGAACCACCACATCTTCTATGGAACCATATAAATTCCTGTTCACACATAACAGATAAGCAATCAATAACCATTAGTAATGGCTAAATAAAAAATAAAAATAAAAAAAGAGGTACATCAAATTTGCATCCCTAGGAAAGACTTCCATTGTGAAAAACTAAGTCTCGTGCTGACTAGAAATAGTGCTAAGTTAGTGTATGTAAGTGGGGGTAACCCTAATCCTATGAACTGGCTTTTAGGGTTGAATTATCCACATTTTAAGATGGCATCAGATCTACTATTGGTTTACTTATTATATTATTATGCACCAAACCATTCACATGCACTTACCTGAACTTGATACCATTGCTTGCTTCGTTATTGTAGTCCATCTCCTGCATTCAAGGTGATTTACCTGTATTCAATTTGAATTTCTAAGAGTTTTATTTTTGAAACATTATATATGAAAATAATAGGTTCATATCATTTTTCCTTACAAAATATTGATCAATATTAGAAATATCTAAGAATATTTTAAAGTAATTAGATGATCTCTTAGGATTTATTTTTCTTTTATATTTTTATTTATTTCCTAATTCAAATAGAATCTTTAAAATTATATGAATATCTTATTACAACTAGATTTATTAGAATATGTTGTAAATAGAGGATTATTAGGATAAAAATATCATCAATATCTTCATAGTGATTAAAAGAAAACATCTTTAGAGTTTTCCTATTTATTTTAGCATATTTTTATTTCCTTGTGTTAAAGGGCTTGATTGTTACATATAAAGGTGATGAGAATGTAATTAGTGTGATTGTAATCAATAAAATAATTCTTTATTTTCTTCCATAGCAAGGGCGGAAAAGTTTTTTGAGATCTAGGGAATTGCAACAAAGGAAAAGTTACATCTGGCTTTCATTAGCGTGGAAGAAAGGGTCAGTCGTTGGTTCAGGTTTTGGAAACAGAAGACCAAGAACCCCTCTCGCGAAGAATTAATCACATCCCTGAATAGAAGGTTTGTTCTGTCACAAACCTCACGTGTAAGAGGAGTAGTTGTTGGGTTATTTCTTTGCAGAGTGGGATTCGAAATCAGATTAGGCCACAGAATCCCAAGCACCTGATTAGAGCTATGGAGATTGCTAGGGATGTGCAGGACTCTATGAAAGAATCAAAATCAGGGGGAGGCAGCATTTTCCGAAATAACAACTTTAGTATCAAGGCGGAACAGGGACAGTTATGCACACAGAAACTTTCAAAGGAGCTGGAAATTCGCAACAGTCTACCAGCAACGTAAGCACAACAAGGAAAGAAGGGGGAGGAGCATCTTTTGGTTCCAAGATCGGAAGCAATTCGGTGGCTATGAGGAATAAAGGAGTTCGTAACCTGCCCTACTGAGAATACATCAAGAGAAGGGAAGAAGGGAGGTGTTTCCATTGTGGAGGGGCCTACAATCTAGGCCACAGGTGCCTAAAGAAGAATTTGCGAATTATAATCATGGCAGAAGATGAAGAGGTAGGAGCAGATGTATCCCAACCAAAGTGCTGGATAGAAGGACCCTACAGGAGAAGGTGAACCCGTGCAGCAAGTCTTAGTTCAATGGCCTGAAGGTGGATCGGAGGCAGCAACTTGGAAGGATGTGGAAACTATGAAGGGTCAATTCCCAAATTTCAACCTTGAGGACAAGGTTGTTCAAGCAGTGGCGCATAATGATAGGATAATAAATGTATATCTTAGGAGGAAACCTATAAAAGAAATAGGTTATTAGGGGAGTTGGTGAGTTAGGGAAAGGTTTTGCAGTGGAAGCCTTTATATAGTTGGACGGATCTGTTGTGAAGGGAGTTTTTGGATGTTCGTTAGGAGTTTGGACAGGATCTTTTCTATCCTGTGTGAAGGGAAGCTGAGTCCCTGGATAATATTTTGTGTGAATCAATTGAATACAATCAATAACATGAGGTATTTTTAGTGTATTCTCCAGCCCCATTACGTTTCTTTGGTTCCTTCTACTAAGAAACCTAATAGAAACAATGTTGACTTGGATTTTAAATTCAATTACAATCACGACTTAGAGATAAAAGCTTCATATATATTAAGGGCCATTTGGTTTGAGAAAATGCTTTATATTTTTATCTTCTATTTTCAATTTTAGTTGCAAAAATCACTCAGTTTTCAGGTTCCTTTCTGTTTCAATAAGTTTGTATAAGAAATAGTGAAAACAATTTCATATTATTGTGTAATATACTGATAGAGACCTAAGAAGAGAATAATAGAGGCTTGGTAAGGCTAAGAAGAAAGGACTTCCTAGATTAAGGAAGCATGATTAGCAACGAAACATACTTCCTTGATCTAGAAAGTCCTTTCCTCTTTACACTTTCCAGCCCTCAGTCATATTCTTCTTTAGTTCTCTATCAAATGCAATCACACATACTCTATCTAGAACATCATTATGGTGAAAATACAAGAAAACAATGCATACCCGGAAAAGACTTGATGCCCACTCATCAACAACTGCCTGCACAAATAGGAATCCATGCTTAATAAACCAATGCAATATAGAACTTCAAAATATAACATACACATGCAGATAGATACAAGATTGAAGGATACAATACAGGCAATATGTACTATGCCTCACTCCCCCCCAAAACTGAGTTCACAGAAAAATAAATAACTACATATCAACTGATCTTGAAGTTACGAGGCATCAGTATAACCATTTTGGTGTTAATAGAATCAAAATTCTTACATTCCATAAATTAAACTTAGTCATATACTACAACTTCACCTGAAGATCTGTATTAAATTTGCCAGCTCTCCGAACCAATCCAGCCATAAAACGCAGGATTAATATGTCAAGGGAAATTGCTGCTTGAACTCCAGGTCTTTGGACTTTAACAGCAACAACCTGTCCTGTTTTGCGAAGTCTAGCTTGATAAACCTATGCTTCAGAGACAGATATTCCAAGTTTAAGAGAACAAAATCTAAAATTAAGAAATACATACACATTCTCTCAAAATAGCTGCAATCGTTAGAAAAAATAATTGCCAAAATGGCCATATAAATGAACCTGCCCAAGGGATGCCGCAGCTACAGGCTCAGGTGAAATCTCAGAGAAAAGTTCTACCAAAGATAAACCAAGTTCTTGTTCTATCATACTAAATGCAACTTCAGAGGAAAATGGACTTATTCGATCTTGTAGCAATGAGAGTTCATCTAGATATGATGGTGGTATCAAATCCTACAAGAAAAACTTCTTTCAAATTGCATGTCTTAATTATAGTCACTGTATATTAAAGTGCGTGATATTAACAGAAAATGAGCATAAAATTACATTTCAACATAATTCCCACCATATGTACAAACTAGAAACTGCATATTTAAATACTAAATCTTAATTTGTAAACAAATTTGGAATACAATATTCAAATAATTGACAGAATATAACACCTGTTCAATTCACAAACCTGTAAATCAACCACATCTAACACAAGATCAGATCATCATATGCAATATTTTTAGGTATTTGTGTTTACGATCTTGATTCAAGATGGAGAAGGTTTGAACTTCAAAAACTTAGAAAAACAGCATTCTAAATGTTTCATTAACTTTCGCTTAATTCTATTTTATTTTCACATTCCCCTTATGTGTGTCCTAAAGGAACTGAAATATACCCAATGAAAGAAGAAAAAAACATCCTTAATGATGTTACATTGCATGTAGTCTTCATCAGTGATAAAAATTAATATGAATCTTGACTGCTGCTTATGCTGTGTATAGTTTTAATAGTTTTAAACAGCATAATGAGGATGGAAGTGTAAAGCTTTATCGCCAACAAGTAAAACACAGTTTTCATTAAATTTCTTCACCTATAGTCTTCTTTTAGGTGGCAATTTGAAATATAATAACAGGAAAGAGTTAGAAGAAGGATCACAGAGATAAGAAAAAATAAAAAGAAGATGGGCATAATTTTTAATGTGCCAGATAAAAAAAAAAAAACTTACAGCACGAGATGATATAGCCTGGGCAATTTTGATATATGCCTGCAAGAAAGTAATATAAAATAGTAATTAAGACGTAAGATATTTTGGCTTATGGTCATGCTGTTTTATCAAAAACCAACACAAAACTAAATTAGTATTCATCTTATGCATCAATATAGTATTCATCCATTGTGTCATTAGTAATATTCAAGACTCACTTTAGTCTTTAAAGTCTATATTCCCCCTATACCAACCTAGAATAGGGAAAATAGTCCATACCGAAGAGGATGGAGTAGGAGATGAAGGGAACTTATGTAGATTCCCTGGCATTTTAAAAGGACACACAACAGATAGCTCTAGGATAAAAAAAGTTCAACTATATCAGATTTAAGTAAACACAGTTCAAATGACAATATCAGAAAGACCTCCTAGTTTAGAGGAACAATATCTAGGAATTCAAAGATTTGATTCATTCAGTCCGACTATTGAACAAGTTACAAGAGAAAAAAATAAGATTCCGAAGAAAGATAAAGATAAAAGTTGGGACAGTGAGGGGAAAAAGGGATGTGGGAAATTATGGTAAGGAACAATTTGTTGACCCAAAAAGCTGAGGATAAAAAATCCTTGACAAAAATCATAAAACGGACAGGAAACAAATTCACAACTGCTGTCACAAAATTTATCAATCTGGAAGAATGAATAGGTCAGTAGCACCAATGACCCTTGCCATTACGCTATTACTCGATCCAAAAATGCCAAAGATCAAAGAAAAAAATGGCAAGTTAAAGAAAAAAAGTTCAACCCCACTAAAAAAATAACCAGCATTACATACCGGTCCAAGCTCTATCAATATTTTCCTTAGCTCTGCAGCTCTAACCTGCAAAACAAAAGAACAAATAAATAAATAAAAGTATTCTTTCCAATACAAATCACAACTAAAATATCTCAAGAATCTTCAGTTAGGCCTTATTTGAATATACTTCTTTGTAAACACTTACAAGAAAAAAAAATAAGAAGATACAACGAAATAAATTTTTACCATAAACTTTATTAAAGCTCTACTATAACTTATTACGAGAGAAGTTCAATTCATTTTAAGTTTTTATCTACTCTATACCTGCAAATGAAAAAGTTTCTCCAGACATAGTCTTATAACATAGGTTTCAAAAAATACCTCCACCACAACAACGATAAAAAATGCTCAATTCCAGCAACACAAACCAGTTCATACAAAGTCCTACTTCATAACTATAACAACACACCATTTCCAGTAAAATTGTATAAAATTCATTACTCCAATTAAAAAGAAAAACGAAACCACCACCTCCGAACGTGAATTCACAAGCACAATAAAAAGAGAGTTACGAAACCTGAAACATTGACTCGGAGCGGTCCAAGAGGGTGTCGATGTAACGCAGACCAAACCACTTCCCAAACGCGAGCCCGGTCTGGACCAACCTGCGAGCCACAAGCAGAGGCTTCCGCCCATAAACGGCCGCGATTTTCGGAATCCGGTACTCCGCCAGCGAATCCGCCTCTGTCGTGCTCAGCTCGAACAGGTACCCCGACTTCGCGGTGAACTCGTCGCCGCCGGAGGCCGCGGCAGTGCACTGGACGGCGCGACGGGGAGCGAAGTGCCTCCGACGAGGACGAAACCGGAGCGAACGATTAGAAATGAGAGAGGGAAAGGGAGAAAAAGAAAGCACGGGATAGAGTAGCATGTTTTCTCTCGTTGGATTGTTTGTTTGTAATCACAGTTTCAGAGTTCGAGCCGTTTGGTGTGGTGGTTGGAGTGGAGACTGAAGAACTTTGCATGCAAATTTGGTTTGATGTTCGGTAGTGTCAATGTGTTATGGTGTTGTTATGTGCGGTTTTGGGATTTTGGTGACCGCAAGTTTCTTTTCTTTTTCTACTTAAAGTCTCTCTTGTTCTTGTGGTTCTTGTGTTATCTTGGTATTTATCGTGTTTATCCATCATACAATTTCAACATTTTTCTGTGAAAAGAAAGACAAAAATAGTGTGATATGATATCCAAATCGTTGGATCAGCTGTTTTTTTTTTCACGTCTTTTTTACTGATGAAGAATTCAAAATTAATTTCAAGATTAAAATTATGATTACATAAAATTCGATTTACATTTATTATTTGATTAAGTTTTAAATTCTTATAAATTTAAATATTTTTAATTAAAGTTTTATTAAAAAAATTTGATATATTGAATAAATGAAATTTTTATATTTTTTAATTAAATGTTTACTATTTGATCTTGAATGGATGATATAGTCATTATTTCTATTATAGTTACATACATATCATGGAATATAAAAAAATCCAAAATTTTAATCTTTATATTGAAATTTTTATTAAAAAATTGTTATATAAAGTATTTAAAATTTTTATATTTTCTAATTAAGTCTTTCAAATAAGTTCATACTACATTGTCATTATATGAAGATTTTATTAAAAAATAGAAAAAAAAAACTTATGATAAAATTACATGAGACATATAGAAACAGAAAAGCTATTATTAAAAAAATTTCATGATTTTTTTCAAGAAAAATCATTTCATGCTTTGAATTGGAAAAAGACAAATTCCTCGACATATTAAAAAATTTATCATTAGTTAATCCTCTTACATTCCAAAAAAGACCTTTAATTTTTAGAAGCTTTTACTTTTGAGAATTTAGTTTAAACTTCCTTTTGCTTACCTGAGGCTTCCTTGTATTTTGAATCGACTCATCATCCTCTTCAGTATTAGAATCTTCATTCTCTCACAAAACATATTAGCCCATTTAGAAGCTATTTTCAATTCCGCTACAAAACAAACCTCCTTGGATGTCAAAAGATTAGGAACTTTCGTTAAACTACTATGAATTGGATCCAATTGTTGTAAACCCTTCAAACTATTGACAATAGGAGTGACATCTTTCAAAGAAAGTACCAGTCAAGGAATCATATTTCTCTAGCACAAATATCATGATTAACAACCACTAGTGGATATATTAGTGCAAATTGGGTTTTGATTTAGGTGACACAAAATCAACTACTAGTATTATGTTTTTCTTTGGGTGGAGGTGCAGTATCATGAAAATTTTCTAAACAATTGTTGTTTCATGATCTACCATGGAAGCTAAGATGATTTGCTTCAGAGACTATTATTGTTGAAGCATAGTTATTAAAACTTTTCTATATGGTTTACTATTATTAAATAAGCATATAACTCTTATAACATTGCATTGTGACATTCAAGTTGTTATATGTAAAGTTTATAGCAAAAATTTTAATGAAGAAAGGCATATATGCATATAAGACATATTAAAAACTTATTACTCATGATATTATTTTTCTTGACTTTGTCAGGTCAAAAAAGATATTGTAGATCCACTTACCAAAGGGTTGATGCATCAACAAATACATAATTCATCGAGGGAAATAAGACTAAAGCCTATAAATTAGTTGCAACAATGGACACTCATCTCCACATGAATGATGATCTCATGGAATAAAGTTCAACGGTTAAGAATGAAGTTGTTATTGACTAAGGTACACCAAATGATATGGATAAATGTTATGTCTCATTCTTATGGTGAGGCGTATTATAAATTGTGGCAATTATAAGGTTGTGGTATGTGTATTATTATGCTTATTCTTTTTAGGTATAATTACTGATTTGGTACCCTAACTTTTTGGTTAAGTTTAATTTGGTATCCAAACTTTTAGTTTGTTCAATTTAGTACCCCAATTATCTAAAGAGATTCAATTTGGTCCTCTCCGTTAAGTTGGAGTTAACACCGTGTCTGTAAAGGACACGTGTCAAGCCATGAAATTTTTAATTTTTTAATTTTTAAATTTTTTTTGTTCAAAAAAATTATCTTTTTCCATTTTTTTTTTCAAAAAATTTAAAAACTGTCACATGTCAGTTTATCATCGTGCCACGTGGCAGCTTACAATTATGACATGTGGCGGTGATAATAGTTTTTTCCAATTTAGTACCCAATTTAAATTTTTGGTTCCATTTAGTACCCCAATTTTTTAAAATGATCCAATTTCGTCCTCTCCAATTTGAGACCAAATTAGTAAATAAGCTTAATTACATCTTATTTATACATATTACAATAACTTTTTTCTAATATATACATCAAATCATTTCATCTAAATACTTAAATTATTTTATTTTTTACATTTTAAACTTTGTAATTTTTTACACATGAATTTTTTTACACTTATAAAAAATAAAATAAGTTGAATATGTAGGTGTAGCAATTTGATGTATAAATTTAAAACAATTATTTTAACATGTATATATAAGTTATAATTAAACTTATCTACTAATTTGGTCTCAAATTGGAAAGGACGAAATTGGATCATTTTAAAAAATTAGGGTACTAAATTGAACCAAAAATTTAAATTGGGGTACTAAATTGAAAACAACTATTACCACTGTCACATGTCATGATTGTAATCTGCCACGTGGCACGATGATAAACTGACACGTGGCAGTTTTTAAATTTTTTGAAAAAAAAATAATTGTTTTAAAAAAAATAAAAATTTCATGGCTTGACACATGTCCTGTACGGACACGATGTTAACTCCAACTTAACGAAGATGACCAAATTGAATCTTTTTAGATAATTAGGGTACTAAATTGAACAAACCAAAAATATGGGTACCAAATTTAACTTAACCAAAAAGTTGGTGTACCAAATGAGTAAGTATACCTTCTTTTTAAAAATACCTCTTATAAATCCAATGACAATTATTGTAGAGGTGTGGGTCACAAACCGTCCTTTGAGGGTTTACCTAGTGAGTGTGATGGTAGGGCTACCATTCTAAGACATGGGCAAGTCTTTAAGTGACACTCATGAAACAAATATATGCACAAGGTCTTAATGTGCAACCACTTATTAGAACCTAAAATGAAAATCGATATTGTATGTGTTATTTTCTAAATCCTGATTACATGAGATGTAGCTCAAGACAATTAAGTCTCTACATTTTCTCGTGTGGAAGTTTATAAGCACTAGGTGTGAGGCTCAACCCGAAAGATTCTTTATGCTTAAATAGAATATTTTGTGTTTAGAAGATGATATGTTTTGTTATATTTTATTTTATTTTTTAAATTATATGGATGATTGTTGAAAAAATTTAATATAATTTAATAAATAAATTACTCAATTGTTACTCATATTTTTATGGACTATTATTTTATGAATAAATGTTATTTTTATTTAATCAAAATATTTACAATTTACTCATATTTTACTCCCTTCTACCTATAAATACTACTATTTGCATGAGGAAAAGACATAACAAAAGAACAACTTATATAAAACTATTTTCAGTCTTTTATTCTTGCGCTCAGTCAATAGCGGATTGTTATATCTTGAGAGATAAACACATAATATTATGTTTTGTACTATGCAGGAGTGATGTTTTCTCTCTAAGGACATATGGCAATTAAGTACTAGGCCAAATGGTGCAACCAAACAATTTTTGTTAGTTTTTTTTATCGACAAATGCTAGTTATTAGTCTTGTTAGTAGGAGAGTTAAACTCACAACTTCCACCCTCTTCCATTCCAAACCAACCTTATATCTTCCAAAGGTTAGTGAGGAAAGTTGAATCGATAACCTCTCTCACCCTCCGTTTTGATTTCTACCATTAGACCAACCTTATTAACTCATACTTTTTGTTAGTTTTTATAAATTGATACCTTAAACCAAAGGACTACACTCTAATTCTTTTTATTCATATTTCCAAAGTTTTTGTTAATTTAAGCATTAGATTTTTTTTTTCGATTGGACCTATATATGACATTCACACTTGACAATCAAAGTTCAACCTCAAAAAGTCCCCTAGCTTGGGAAAGAGACATGTTGGTGTACACTATGAGGCTCAGGTAACTATTTAAGGACATTCATATTTATCGTTCTTACAAAAAGCTAAAACACCATCTTCTCTTTCTCAGACAGGGAGTTGGATACTTCTTCAACTCAAAAACACACATGGAAAGCATCTTTGAAAAGAATGAAGTTGTACGAAACAAAATCACAATTTGTGCAACAATAAATTAAAAAGAACATCTAGGTGCAACTCCCTAAGAACTTCAAAATTGTTTAACAATATCAGATTGAGCTACATGACTATATATTGGTGTTGGGAAGATCTACAAAATAACAGATAATCAAGCGGAAGCAAAACCCAAATCAAATATTCCCTGACTAAATAATATGCAAAATAATAAAATGCACAAAATAGAGAATGAAGGAACCAGCAAACACCAAAATCTTTAATGTGGGAAAACCTCAATATGCACAATATGGAAGAAAAACCCACGGGACCTAGTCCAGTAAAAACTTTCACTAATAATAATTAATGGGTATACCACAAGTTCTCTTAGAGATTCCAATCATCAATAGAGCATTATTCTCTTCACCAACAATATGGATAACAAACCCAAATGGGTACTTTAAATAAACAACAGAGAGAATCACAATATATGAGAAGAGAACATTTTCTCTAAAGTAGCTTCTCTGCACAGACTTACCCAAAATAAACTGGTTGCTCTTTTCTTCTTCTTTACTCTCTCTGATGGTTTCTCTCTTTACTCACCAGAGGCACTCACAACTTTTGTCTCTTTCTATTTCTCACTCTTTTCTTTCTCATAACAAACATGATGCAATGATTGCATATTTAAATAGCATAATGGGCCTGGAGCCCATAAAAAAATATCTCATTTTTTTTAATTAAATCAGCGTAGATCCAATAAATCGGTAACCTACCTGATAATTGATTTATAGTTGATAGCCACAAACTATTGAAGATGATCCACATAACCAAGTTCCTCGACTATATGATCATTGTTCAATTATTGATCTAAGAACATGCTTAGAACCCTAACTCAACCCCTCATTTTTGTATACTTTTTCACAGAGAAAATCGCATAAAAATGCCATCACTACACCTTGAGATTGTGATCGTCAACCTTTCACCGAAGTGGAAGTGCTCAAACTTCAAAAAAAAAAAAAATACTCTCTAACCCACATGAGCACTTGAAGGCTTATGATTCACACACCAAGCTCCTTTTCCACACTCTTGTCAATCATTGCAAATTTTTCACATGCACATAAACAAGACCAACTTACTTCATTTGACTTTTCCCCTTCACCTCCTTATTTTTCTTATATTATGACTTGTGGAAAGCTTTTATATCTTAGTCGTCCAAATTGAGGTCTAAACCTTCTTTGGAATAATGGGATGGTTCTTCTCGAAAAAAAAGAAATCTTTAAAATGCTCAAGCATAATAGTAAAGTCTTATCTTCATCTTCAAAAATCACTTTAATGCTCTCCAAATCATCAAAATTTTGTTAAATCTACTAATTACTTCATCACCTATAATTTTGATGAATATAGTTGTTATTTTAGACGTGCAAATTTTTTTGTTATATATAATGACTAAACTTTCACCCAGATTAACAGTAATTATCTACTTCACGACTTTTGTGACTTATCTCAAAGATACAAAATCATAGTGCTTTTAACTTTATTAATCACGTTAATCTTTTCTTTCTGAAATAACAATATTAATATCTTTACCACACCCTCCATTGCATCAACAATATCAAGATAACTTTCATATAATTTGAAATCATTCTCAAAAAAAAAAAAAAAAATTCTTAATACCTATCAAACTTTACCACTTATTTTTCTTCTTCCCATACAAGAAGGTAAATGACATCAATTGCTAAATTCATTCAATAAAAAAATATATTAAAATAAAAATGAAAAAAAAATCAAAATCGGATCATAACATAAAATTTGCACAAATCTATATAGAATGTACATCTACCCGAAAAGTTATGCAAAAGTTTATAAAATGTTAAAATACTTCGTTGGTCATTGTTTTTTATCAAAATCTTAATTTGATTCTCATATTTTTATTAATCTCAATTAGGTCCACATTTTTTTAAATGAATAACAATTAGGTCCTTTACGTTGGTATGAAACTAACATCATTAAGTAAGTATCATGTGTCAGCTCCTCATTTGTTTGAATTTGTTTTAATTTTTTTAAAATATATTTATGACACGTGTCAAGTTTATAATGTGCCACGTGTCAATCTAATATGGTGACATGTGTCAAATTATTGTATGAATATCAATTTGGTCCTCATATTTATTAATTTGATTTGATTTCAGTTCCAAATTTTTCTAAAAATTTTCAATTTCATGTGCTACAAATTTAGACCAAATTTAATTTTTATATAGATGTTATGATGATATTTTTATTAAAAGGATATTTCTATTACATATTGTTAACAATATTAAGTTTATTTAAATTTATATTTTATATTCAATTTATTTAAATTTTATTTAAAATTATAAATATATAGATTAATAAATTTTATATTGGAAATATTTTTATACCATTATATATCAACAATTTCTATACAAATCTTAGAGTTGGCTTAAAAATAAAAATTTTATAAATTCAAATATAAAATTTAAAATTTTTTTATAACAAATTAAAATAAATATATTTAAAATTTTAATATTAAATCAACTTAATAGTATTAAAATATTTAATAAAATTATCAATTTTAATAAAAATAATCATAACATTATATAAAAGTTAAATTTGGTCTAAATTTAGAGTACATGAAATTGAAAATTTTAAAAAATATTTGGAACTGAAATCAAATCAAATTAATAAATATGATGACTAAATTGAGATTTATATAATAACTTGACACGTGTAACCATATTAGATTGACATGTGACAAACTACAGATGTGACATGTGTCATAAATATTTTTTTTTTTAAATTTAAAAAAAATCAAAAATTGAGGAGCTAACAAATGACACATATGTTGATCTTATACTAACAAAAATGACCTAATTGTTATTCATCTACAACAATGTAGACTTAATTGAAACTAATAAAAATAAAAATCAAATTAAAACTAAACAAATAAAAAAGTTTCGCAAGTTTATAAAACTAAAAAAAAATTAATAGAAAATAATAAAAAATAGTTAAAGCAAAACATATGCAAACCATAGCATAAAATTCTACATATGCAAGTCTTCTATGTTGGTCACCAAAATATCTAAACCACTAAATCATTCATGATTTGGAGGAAATACATCCCAGCCCATTCCATACGTATGTAACCCAAACATACTAAAATAAACATTTTGGTTCTCTCGCTGGTCGAGCTTGCAGGCGGAACCGCCGCAGGAAGGTGGTGCTGTGCCTCTCGCTGCGGTGGCACTTGTCGTGCCTTCACCCTCTGGCCGTCATGTGGTGGATCTACTCTTCTCCACCTCCACCTTGAGGTCCTCTTTCTTCACCCCTGCCATGGTGATGACCCCACAACTCGCTCAGCTTGCACAGTAGGGACCTCGCGAATCGGAACCCGCGAGACACCATTGCACACACCCCTATCACGCACGCCATAACCGCTGTCTCCTTTTCCTTTCCCTTCATTTTTATGCTCTTATCAACAGAAGGGTTAAAACTCAAACTTAACTCCTTAGCGAACTCGTATTAATTCAAATCAATGTCTTGTTAAAATTCTCTGTTCATAATCACTCACCTACCAATATAAACAAATCTGTGAAAATTGCAAAGTGATTCTCACCATGTAAAATCCTGCTCAAGTCTTTGTAACAGAACCAAGAAAGATCCTGAGAATTGAAAAGGTTAACCAGGAGGAAGTTTCAGTATTCAAGTATCTGTCATCGAAGTCCTTTTATTTTCTTATAAATATACTTTTAGTTCTTAAATTTAAAATAGAATTAAAATTTATTTATCTGAAATTTAATTTTATATTTAAATTTTAAAAGTAAATAAATATAACTATTTTAATATAATTATGTTAAATTTTATTAATATATGATATAAACGATTCAAATAATGAAACTTATTTATATGTCAAATAAATTTAATTAAATTAATTATATTTATTTAATTTAAAAATTAAAATATATCAAATTTTAAATGAAAAACAATTTTTAATTTTATATTAAAATTCAAAAACTATAAAAATATTTTATTATCTTTTTAACGAAATTTTCGTATTATAACAATGACGGTAAACTTGCTCGCACCTAAACGAGAAGTGGTGATGTCATCACAGTCACCATGACGAAGAGCAATGTTCCGGTTGTTGTTGTAAGGGCCCACAGTTTAGATGAGAGCAACGAAGAGGAAGGGTCTTGGCCACTCATCTTCTATTAATGATAACCAATAAAAATAAATCATTTTAATCTTTGAATTTGAATTTGTAATAAGTAGTTTTTACTATTAATAATACAACTTTCAAATTATCTACTCTTAATTAATTTGCTCTTTAACATTAGAAAAAATAATTAAATTTATGTCAAATAATATAAAAAACTATAAATTACCAGTAAAATTAATTTTCAAAATTATAATCATAAGATAGATTGATATCTATGCGTACGTTTATTTTAATTATACAAATCTCTTCTATTTTTGCCATTTCTAAAAGAGTTATTTCACCTTAGGATAAAAATAGGATAACAATGATTGAATTATGAAAGTTATAATAGAGTACTCAAACTTTCAGTCAAGGATATCATATCCACGGATCATTAGAATTGAAAATAAAATTAATTGATAATTTATAATTTTAAGTATTACTCTATTATTTTATTTATTTATTAAATTTCGAAGAATAAGTTTCTCCATAATGTACATTTTTAAGAACTTTTTGTTTTGTTAATTTTGAATTACTGATTTGTTTGATTATTAGAATTAATGATTTCATCTTCAAATATCTCATGACAATATTAAAAATATTAAATTTTGTTTATAGAGACTGATGTTTTAGCACACATTTTTTACACACAAACTAAAAATCAATTAGTAATTTAATACTTAGAATAAACACATTCATCATTCGCGTAATTATGCACCGCTTTCCGTCGTATCTGCATGGTGGTGGTTTTGTGAAGGACACGTAAGAAGCTAGGGTGCCACGTGGTGGAATTTTCCTACGCATTCTCTTGCTAGCACAAATTGCATTTGTATTCTTCTTATAAAAAATATACAAAATATGGAAAAAGAATGTTATATAGAAGAGATGGTCTAAATGAAAAAATGTTTTAGTAAGCGATTGTGATGCATAAAAACTTTTATTTCTTATCATTAAATTTATGATAAATAAATATTTATATTAAAATAAATTATATTTTGTATATAATTTTCAAATTGTACTCGTAGTTTTTAACAGCACATTAAAAAATTCAAATTGTTTTATGATAGTTTTAAACAAGAAGTTAATATAATAACTATTTTTAACTATTTTTTAAGAATTAGTCTGTACTTTAAAATAGGAGATACACCTAAATAAAATAAGATATATTAAATCAACCTGATATATCCGAATTTGTTTTGTTTTGACAAAAAATTTTCACATTCATTTACATTTAGATATGAGTATAAATAATATTTGATTTTTTTAATGGGGAGTAATATTCAAATTTTTTAATGGGGGTATGAGAATAGATACGAGTATGTACATATTTGTTCTGTCTCTGTCTCTATACTCATTCTAATATTGATCCCCATGTTCATTTTAGGCATTTTGAGTGTTTGAGAGTTTTTCTCTCTTGTTTTTGTTTTTATTTTGAGAATTTTTTTCAAGTGACGAATCTTTTTGCACATATCTTTATCTTTTGATTCTTGGATTGAAGGTGGCATATTCTTACTTCTTCTTTTTTATCTTAATCCATCACAGTGGTTATGTTTGCTTTCACCATTAACACTTATTCTTCCATGGTTGTATGTGCTTCTTACACCTTTTTGAGTTGATCAAGATCCTTCCAACCTTAGAAGGTGTACATCATTTTCTTGTTCATTCTGTTATAGCCCTAAATTCTCTACTCTTAAACCACATACAAAGAATTGACCATAGTTTATATATTGCCATCATTAGTGTGAATGATTCATCTTAGTTGTAGGTATTTTCACGAATCCAAATCATGCACCGCCAATAAAAGAAATCACTACAATAGCTACACAAACGTATCAAATGCATCAACAAATGTAGACACAATTACATTTATAGACTATTTCTAAAACCAAATGCAGGAGGAACTACAAGTATAAATGGAGGCACAAATATAATAGGTGCAATCTTAGTTGAAGGCACAAGTAGATATATAGACACAAATGAAAGCACAAATGAAAGCACAAGTGTAGACACAAATGCAAGAATAAGTAGAAATGCAAACACTTTTACAACAACAAATGCATGCACAATCGAAGTTTTTCAAGACACAAATATATCTTGCTTTAAAAATACCATCACCACCATCAATCGAAAAAATGCAAGGAGAATAAGAAAATGAAGATGATGATAATGTTTCTTTTTTGAATTAATCATGTATGTTGACAATTGTGATCCTAAAAGTCTACTTTTATTTTGTTCTTGACTTTGAGTGTTTTGAATATGGTAAAATTTGACATGTTTCTTGCCAATTGTTTGGCAAAACTTATTACATTTTTTTATTTAAAGTTATATTTATTAAATATATATGACATGCATTTGATAAGGTACAAATAAAAGTAAGAAACTTTTTAGTATATTTATCTAGCGCAATTTGCTACAATTTTGTTAAGGATTAACTAAGGACAAGTTGTTAGAATTTGATATAGATTCGCTAGATGGTAGCTAGAAAATATTTGCTATAGATTTATTAGAAAATAAATTGGGACTGTTTGCTACAGTTTTACTAGCAAATAACTAGGGAAAAATATCTATGGATGTGCTAAGGACTAGCTAAGGATATATAACAAATTTCTAGAAACTAGCTAGGAAAAACTTATTAAAAGGTTGCTAAAATTTAGCAAACAAATTTGGTAGCTAATAGGTGAGGATATTAATATGCTTTCTTTACTTGATCAATGAGGTGCCTAGGGAGGGATTACTACCAAAATTGCAAGGGAATAATGAGGGAATAATTTCTAGTTAATAACCTACCTATACTTAGTAGGGCTGGGCATAATTTACTAAACTGTACTAAACTATAGTTAATTGTACTATATTAAACTAAAATATACTAAACTATTCATAATAATAATTGAACTGTATTATAAAATAGTTCAGTTTTAAGAAACTAAACTTATGTTAAGTTAACTAATATTTATTGAAATATTAGTTTTATTTTGTCTTAATTTTTTTCTTTACTCTTTCTTTGAGAAAAATATAAAATATTTATAATTAATTTATTAAAAAAATTATAAATTAATTCAAGATCTTATTTTATTTTGAATGAATTTTACTATGTAATGTTATTTTTATGTTATGATTTTAGAGAAATTATTTTTAAAAATTAAATTTTGTGACAGCTAACATTTTTATAATTTTTTATTTATATTCTTAAATATTGAAATTAGTATAATAAATATAAATATTGGTACTAAAGTATTTTTATTTTAAAATCTTATGTAATATTATTTTTTTAGTTTTAAAATATTTATTATGTGGCATCAACTTTTTTAAAGAGAATTTATTTTAAAAAATTCTCAAAAAATATAAAAAGTTATTGATTCGTTGCTTCACGAAATATATTTTAGAACTTCATAAAATTTCTAAAACATTTTTCACACAAATATTAATGAATACAAATGTTAAAAAAATATTAATTTTGAGAATTTTCTAAAATAAATCCTTTTAAAAAATTTGATGGAACATAATAAACATCGTAAAACTAAAAAGTAATATTACATAAGATTTTAAAATATAAAAAATAAGTTAATACCGATATTTATATTTATTATATTAATTTTAATATTTTAATTACATTTTAAGTTACGGAAAACTTTAATATA
>Ga0214542_1003386_pt1 | contig 32646 bp, 14 predicted proteins | sample CNSS1metaG_FD_160096 | JGI IMG/M metagenome (GOLD analysis project Ga0214542, IMG submission 160096) | Root nodule microbial communities from cowpea collected in UCLA plant growth center, Los Angeles, California, USA - CNSS1 | ecosystem: Host-associated > Plants > Roots > Nodule | place: USA...
GACATGAGACTACAATTTTGTTGAGAATCCGCTTGAGAATCCAAGAAACTCAAATAACTAAAATGATGCTCTTCCATAATGAACTATAATAAAAAAAGAAATTTTAATAAGTAAATAACCCATCTAATAAGTAAAAATTCACCAATAACACAATATACACACCAACACACAAAATCAAATTATGAAACGGAATACCATGAAACGGAATAGCTATTCCGTTTCACATCTTTAACACACGGATTATGTAATCCGTTTAGAAAAACAAAATTTTGGTTTCTATTTCATGTTCAAGTGTTTGGACTTCAAGTGTTTGATGTGTTGGACAAAACATCCATACAAATAAGGAGCGGAAATTTCAACGAAATAAGTTATTCAATTCTGATACATATGCAATGATACGAAAATCATAATTTATACGAAACAGAATACAGAATCCGTTTCAAAACTGTATGAAACGGATTCTGTACTCCGTTTCTAAAAAAATTTGCAAATTTTTTTATGAAACGGAATACAGAATCCGTTTCAAAACTGTATGAAACGGATTCTGTATTCCGTTTCATAAAAAAGTTTGCAAATTTTTTTAGAAACGGAATACAGAATCCGTTTCATACAGTTTTGAAACGGATTCTGTATTCCGTTTCCCATACATTTTGAATTCCAAACAATCCCTTCAAACAAATTCAATTTACAAACTTATGGTGGTATGAAGGCTAACCTGACGGAAATACCACTTGGAGGAGCTAACGCAGTTACTCAGAAGAACTTCCTTCAAAGAATCAACCTTCAATCACAATAATAATCACAATAATGCATACTCAGTGTGACAGAATAAACAAAACAATAATCAAATGCATGAATAAACAAATGAGGATACAAACCTCTTCTAGGGACCACCACAGATAGAATGACTGCAGAGAATGAAGGGCTGAAGCACGAGTGAGAGGGACCATTGCACAGAATGAAGGACTGAAGAAGCACGAATGAATGGATGATGGAGAATAGAGGGAGTACATTAGTAACGTATAGTAACGTTTTGGGGGTGCAGGGAGGTTGACGCAGTAAATGAAATTTACTGCGTCCATACCCACTTTCAACCATTCTCACAGGATATTAAATAAGGACAGAAATGTAAATTTTGGGGGTACAGAAGATTTCTTGGAGGTGCAGGGAGAAGGCTCCCCCATGAAGTGTTGAAGGCCCAAGTTTTATGCCGGAAGATTAAATAGTCTATATAGTGTGTTTCTTTCTGCACCTCTCTGTTTTTCTTCCTGCACTCCCATAAAAGTGGTACTCCTTAAACTTCCCGTCATAAAAAATATAACAAAAATCCATGCACCTCTTTATTTTTAATATTTTTTTGAATTAAATGTTTCAGAATGTATTTCTGAATTAAAAAATTCCTTCTAGAATATCCAATTTAGAATAAAAGAAAGAAATTTACCAAATGAGTATTTCGGAAGGATTTGAATTTACTTTTTGGAGAACTTATTCTCATTTTTTTAATATTCCACAACATCCAATCCGAAATATGAAAAAAATATTATAGAATAGATGTTTCAGAAGATATTTCTAGACCTGAGAATACATTAATGAATGTTCAAGAATATTTTTATATCTCAAAAAAGATGTTTTGGAAGTTATTTTTGTATCTAGAAATACTTTACACAATATTAATTTTAGAATATTAAAAAAATTCCAGAACGAGTATTTTGGAATGTATTTTCAGATTTAGAAATAAATTTAGAACATTTGTTCTGCAAATATTTTTCCTATTTTAGAATGTATTTTCGAGTATGGAATGTGTCAATTGTTTTTTTTTTTAATTAAAAAAATCAAAAAAAATTACGTGACATAAATTTAATTTGACATGTGTTAGTTATTTTTTTTCAAAAAAAAAATTAAGAAAAAAAATATATAAAAGTTCACAAACTAATATGTGACACATAGTGTTAATGCTCTAATAGATCAAATTGAAATAAATCTTAAAAAATAAGGGGGATTTGCTGCAAGGAGAGTAGGTACAGGGAGAATGCAGAAGGTAAGGAGGATTTGCTGCACAAGGGAGAGAAAACAAATTAGGTGTACACTGAAGGATAAGACGGATATTTTATAAATTAGAGGGGTGAAGAAGAAAAAATTGGACTGTAGGAAGTACCAGCCTATAGGTAGTCTTGTGTGTCAGAGAAGATTTCTTTCCCAATTAGCACACATGCCATCGAAAAGAATTTCCTACCGTGTACTTTTGTACAGTGAAAATTTTATATGAAAAGTGGAATTTTGGTTTCCAAATTTATAGTTACTCGAAATTCAGTTATGAGAAATCAAATTTTGGCTTGTTTTCTATTTTTTTAAATCAGAAATTGAAGAAAAAAAATTAAAATATTATTTTTCAAAATTTATGTCACTAATTAATTAATGGACGATGTATAATTGTCTTAGTTTTAATAAAGTTTTTGAATTTAATAGTTAAATTAAAATTAATGATTGGAAAAAGTGTTAAAATATATTCCTATAATAATTATAACTTAAATGTTGTTTTTCTTTAATATAATTAATATACAAATTTACTAAATGCAACTAATTTACCAACTTATTTAATTAGGATGATTTTTTTTAAAATTAAAATTTGAAATGAATTGTTATATGTTGTATTTTAATCTAATTACTTGTGTAATATTAAAATCTATTGATAATAAAATTTTGAGAAAAAAGTTAGATAATTTTATTTAAATATGTTTTTGGTCCTTAACCTTCAGTGAATATCAGAATTAGTCTCCTCTCGAAACTTTGACTCAATTTAGTTCCTTAACTTTAGACCTGTGTGGACATGGTCCTTTTAACCAAAATTTTTCAAGTTTATTTGATGTTTCAAACACGTTTTATGATATCATTTGAGTTATTTACAACATTTGATACAATTTTGGTACAATATTAACTAAGAAACGCATTAAAAACATCAAATAAACTTAGCAAAATTTAGTTAAAAAAATTTACGCATTTCTAAAGTTGAAAGACTAAATTGGAACAAAGTTTCAAAAATGAACTAATTTCAAATTTAACTAAAAGTTAAGAGACCAAAAATATATTTACACTAAAATAAATAATGTCTCTTTATTTTATAAAAGTTTGAATGACTATTTATAAATTTCTTTTTGTGCCTTTGACAAAAAGAAAAAGAATTTTTCTACACTTTGTCATATAAGTATGTTCTATCGAATTGTACATATGGCTTGTAAAAGAGAAATTCATCGATGCATAACTAGAAATTTCACAACAATCTTTTGAAGCAAAATTTGTTGTGCACTAAATCTTTACCTTAATATTAGTCACGGTTTTCTTGGTATTTGAAGGAATAATTGGGAATACATTGTTTCCTAGTAGTTGTCGTTCTTGTTAAACAACATAGGATAAAATCTTGGAAATGGGGACAAAGACTACTTTGATCCTATGTTGATATGATGATTGGATTGAATTGATGAATGATACATTGGATAAAATATATAATTTAAAAGTTACATATATAATCCAAGTGGTATATTGTTGGATACTTAATTTAATATTAGTCTTATATATGAATAATTATATATTAAAGATATTAAGGACATTTACTTCTGTTGTGGCAAATTAAAAGTGATCAAATGATATTAAAGTAGGTTGGCAATTATGTATCTCAAAATGTTATGGAATCTTTAATGTATAATAAATTAAAGAGTAATTCTATTTTGTAATGGGTAAATAGAAATACCAAAGGATAATATCATTTTTTAATAAATAGGTCAGGTTACCATATCATATTTCTTCTTTTTCTATTTTGTGGCACCCCATTATTATTAAGAAAGAAGAAGATAATTAAAGAGTTCTCTCAAAAAAAGATGTGTTGATCTAGAAGGTTAAACCTCTCCTCTCTATTATCATTATGAAGTTAGGTATCCTTTTACTTTTAGTTGTGATTATTAATATGATAGATTCAGATTTATATATATGATAGCCTTTCCATCAAAGGCTTAATTTAAGTTTGGTTCTTATAGTAGAAATCATATGACTTACGATCAAGAACGTTTTAACGAGTTCAACAAATTTGATATTTCTAAAGAATTAGAATGGAGAACAAATTGTTGTGAAAGGGACAAGAAAAAATGGAACTAAAATTTATTTAGGTATCGAATTAACTTTTGATGTCTTAAAATTTGTTAAGTATTTTTCATATGTTACATAAAGGTTATAAGGTATCCTTTTAAAATGATTTTTTTTATTAAATATGCAAACAACCTAAAAATATTCAAAGTTTATTATGAAAAACCAAATATTTACTTTGAATTTGATGTAAGAGGAGTTGACTACAAATGGAGAAGAAATAAAAGAAGTATTAGAACTAAAAGTGATGGATATCTCTTAACCAAGTTTGATGTCCAATAGAATCAAGTGAAAAAAGAACTACAATCTAACATCTATAGAATGTCTAATATTATTACCGTGAAATCTATAATATATAAAGAAAATGAAATTGATAAGAGAAGAAATATAATAAAATATGTCAGATTGAATGAAGGTGTAATTTCATAAAAAAGAAAAAAAGAAAATTAAGACATATATATATATATATATATAAAAGAGAGAGAAAACCAAACATTAAAGTGATAATCAAAATTTCAAACTTCAAATTCAATAAATTTATATTAAGTAAAGAAGAATTTTAAACACTCAATATCTTTTTATTTAAATTATTTTTTGGAAAGCTTTTCAATTTTTGTATACTATCTTTTACATAAATATAAAAATATATTTATGTATTATTTAAATTTAAAAAATATTATATAAATACTTCATATTTTGTCAAATTTAACTATATATACAAAATACATCAATAAACTACAAAAAAAAAACTTATATAATATATCTTTTCTATTTACAAAAAGTGCAAAATCTCGATAAAATGAAGAGTACTCGCGTCATGCTCGTGCAACTTTCAAATTGGGAACGCCATTGTAATGTGGAAGCATGAAATCGTGCGTCAGGCACGTGACAATGCTTAATAACATTGGGTCTATTTTCTTTTAATCCCTAAGGAAAAATACAAAAATTAAATTTAAGAAGAAAACATTGATAAATTTTAATTGTTTCACCTCTTCACTTAACTAGAGAATTATAATTATTAAATAATACATAAGATATGTTTTATAAAGGAATCAAAATTAAAATTTATAAAGTGAAGATTATTTTATTCTCTCCTATACTTTTTCTAAATTTTTCTTTTTAATTTGTTCATAAATTAATATTAGATTATAAAGAAAATCATCTATTTATCTGTTTTATTTAAAAAAATCAAGATAATATTAAAAGAACACGATATTATAACTTATGATTAAAAAAGCTAAATATAAAGCACAATTTAATATATTTGTAACATTTAAAATTTAAATCAAATTATTATAATACTTAATTAAAAGTTTTAACAACATAAATCAAGATGCATCGATGATAACAAGTTTATATTTAAAATAAAAAATAAGCATTTTCACAAACCGATATCAACTATTTCTTTTTTATGGTTATAGACGTGATTAACTCCATAAAGTAATTTATTTAAGTTAGGTAATTTGTGTAACATCCCATTTAATAGTTTTTCACACTATCAAACAAAACATTATATCATGATCGAACATAGCAGATAGTAGGGATAACAGTCATACACACAAAGTATAGGAATCTAGTACAATCCTCCAAACTGTTACATCTACGAATATATACATATATATATATATATATATATATATATATATATATATATATATACACACACACACACACACACCAGGTAAGGGTAGGTGGAAAGGATGCAAATCTACATAAACTCCAAAACGTACAGCCAAAAAAATCTATAACTACAGCGGACACTCCTTGCCAGGCTCCAACTCCTACTCAGGAGGGGTATCTCCATCTGATTTCTGCTCTACTCCCACCAAACATAGGTGATCATTGCAAAAAGATAATATGCAAAAGCAGACAACACAAACAAGAAGGGTAAGCTAACTGAAAGAAACAACATCAATACACTTCGCAATTAGAGATATCATTCATAGCATATAATTCAATCATAATTTATAGACTCGATATCCGGATTGTGTAAGTGACGTTGGAGCTCTTGGTGGCTTGCACTTGTAACGGTTCCCAAACTCTGCAGACTCTGGACACATGGAGTATTCACCCGATCGTTCCCAGGGTAAGTCCCCTCCACGTCTAAGACTTGATCAAGTCCGACGACGAAGACCTCCTGCTACTCCTCACGACATAATCTATTCTACTCTATCTGAGCTTGAATGATTATTGGAGTTTCAGGATACCAACCATTATAGATTCCTTACATCCTTACACACACTACAATTCCACTTGGATTTCCCTTGAAATTTCATTTTAACCTCATCTTCTCATAACTTATATTCATCTAAAAAGTCTAGCCTAGGCGAGAGGTTATCTCGCTCAGGCGAGCCAGTCTCGCCTAGGCGAGACACTAATAGTGCAAAAAGAGAAAAACCTGGGCGAACTCTCGCTCAGGCTAGACTGGTTTGCCTAGACGCGATCGTATCTCGCTCAGGCGACTCCAGCTCGCCTAGGCGAGACTTCGCGCAGGAACAGAGGTGCGTGTCCTGATGCTTTCGCTCAGGCGAGAGTAACTCGCCTAGGCGAAAATACCAGGTCACAAACCTATTCCCACATGCAACATACCAGTTTCTATCAATCATCAAGTAATTTTTCACCAATTCACGCAATACAAACACAAATTCATCACTCAATTACATAATTCAAGCTCATCCATGGATTTTATATTCAAATTTGAGAAGAGGAGTTAGCTTCCCTTACCTCTATATATCTTCCTAACTAGCTAGGATCCTCCCACCCAAGAGCACTTCAGTTGTACCACTTAGTAAGCTGAAAGTGCAGATTCCAAGTATGAGAAGGGTTTCCAAATTAACTCAACAGGAATGGGTTCTACAGATTTCGAATTAGAGAGGAGTGTAGAGGTTTGGAGTCACTTACATGGAGGAAAAGGGATCGTAGCTGAGGGGAGGAGTCCTGAATTAGCCTCAGGTCTGGATTTCTGTAGCAGAGGGAGAGAAATTCAGATGATCAGGCAGAGAGGGCAGAGGAAGAGGAGAGGGAGAAAGATGCAGTGAATCGTGGTGTGGTTTTCTGTTGTGTGAGTGGCAGAGAGAAGAAAGATTAAGGAAAGCAAAGAAATTGGGTTCTTACAATTTGTATCAAATAAGCATCTAAGTGATATTAGTTTAATATAAAATATTAAATAATTTAGCATTAAATAAATCATGAAATATATTTAAAAAATAAAGTAAAATCTGGAAAAGTTATATGATAAGTTATGCTTGTATTGAGGTGCTTAGCATTTTTTAGTTATTGAAAGCATGGCATTGTGAATTGAGTAGTTGACCTAAAACGCTTATCCTAACTCTATAAATGGAGGATTACACTCTTGCATAAACTATACTTCGTAATAGAAATACTCTTTCGAATTTTTTCTCTTTTTCAAATAAGCATAGGATGAAATTGCATGCATGACACACTAACATTACACAATAACATTGGTAAAATCACTAATTTATACATCATTATTATGAGAATCGAAATATAATATTTTAAAATATTACTTCTAATAAAGAGAAAACAATGTCATGATGTTTATGTGTATTTTAGTCTGTGTAATCAAAATATTTTGTTGGAAAATTTAATTATTATTAGTTTAAGTCTTACGAGTAAGGCGATAAAGATAAATATTTAATAAGATGAGAAATATGAATATTATATAAGAAATAAGATTTATAAATTCATTGTGTTGGGCTAATGAAAATAATACATCTTGAAAAATCTCATATCAGGTAGGATAAGTTAAGGAATGAGTGTTAGCGACAATATAATGAGTTATAAGTAACTCTAAGTCCATAATATTTCTTGCCTAAGTCAAAAATACTTTAAACTTGTGTTAAATATTTACTTTGAAGAGTGTCTACTTGGGAGGGTTATGTGCTATACAAATTTTCACGTTATTATATAGTTATCTTTCTTGAAGTTTTTTCTAACAAGAGTGATATCAAATTTTTATGTGAGTTGAATTCATTTTTTATTGATGTCATGTCTCCCTAGTAAATCATTTGAAATACTTATTAACTCTATTATAATTCATGACTAGTTTTGATAACGGACTCAAACAAATTTTATATTGAAAGTTTATTTATTTATTTTTTCTTACAGAAAGTAAGACAAGAGTTATTAAAGGAGTGTTTATTTGAATTAGATTCATATTACATTAATATTGTCTCTCCATCACATTTGGATTCATGTTAACTAATATTTTAGCATTCTATCTCCTTAGATAAATGTTGTTAAAGTAATCATCACATTTGGATAGTTCAAATGACAACATTGTGGATGGAGAGATCTTTGGCTTTATTTTGAAACGTTTATCCTAATTATGGAACATTCTCAGAGATAGAATTTGGGACAAGGAGTGACTGGGTTATTTTTCCCAGCAGTAGCCACGTGTAAAATTCTGTTGCTAAAAGAATATGAATAATGTCAACATGACAATGTAATTTTAATGTTATCTTGGAATGGAACGCCCCAGAAAAAAAGGAAACATATCATTGGATGAAAATCTGCATTGAAATGATAAACTTCTTTTTTTTTCTCTCTCTGTTTTTCATTTTCCAAGTGCGATCAAATACCAAAGGAATCACCTCTAGTTTTCTGCATTCCCATTCACAAATATACTGAAATATGACAACACAGTTATTGACATTGTGAACGTGACCTTATTTTCTTACTATTCCATCTACGTGAATGTTAATTCTCTCATGCTATTTTTAAAGTGGAAAATATTATATTCACATTTGCCATATTAAAATTTTGAACAATAATAAAACAGTAGTACTGGAAATTTTCATAGAAAAATCAAATGCCGAAGAGTCGATATAAGAATTAAGTCTTGAAACAAAGAATGTTTATTGAAAAAAAATCATGAAGAGGTTATTTATCTATTTATATTTTATCAAAAAGACTTTGATATTCTACTTAAAAGTAATTGGGAATTCTTCACTTGAGCTTTAGAGTATATTGTTCTGATTTTAATATTACTTTCTCATGAATCAATTGTGTTAGTTATAAAACTATTATAACTTTATAATTGAGCGGATTCAATCCTTTTAACCAAATTTTTGTTAAGTTTATTTGATGTTTCATATGCGTTTCATGATAATTTATTAGTTAACATTGAAACAAAAATGTGTCAAACGGTATAAACAACTTAAATGCTATCATGAAATATATTTGAAACGTTAAATAAATCTAACAAAATTTGGTTGAAAAGACTAGATTTCTAAAGTTGGAGACTAAATTGAATCAAAGTTTCAAAAAGAGACTAATTCCAATTTTGACTAAGAGTTGAGGGACAAAAACATATTCAACCCTTATTTTATTATAGTTTTAACATTGTTTTGTAATTGGTCAGTTGTACTAAATAAAACTGTTAGTTTTAACTAGGGATGTCAAAAAAATTTGTACTTGTGAGTATTCGCGGATAAAATTCACAACGGGTAAGAAATGGATACCCGCGGGTAACGAGTACGGATATTTTTAATACTTGCATGTTAACGGGGAAGGTATGAGTATCATAATATCCGTACCCGTGGATATCCGTATCTGCTATACTCTAATTTAAATTAAAAAAAATATGATTAAAATATTAACATATTGATTTTGAATGAGTTATTTTTTTATCAATTAGTTTTAAAAAAAATCATTTCTTTGTAAACTGTCATTCAACACTATTTAAATGCGTTATTTGGGCTTTGTTTAAAATTTATGAATGTTATGTATTGTATTTTATTTGAATTTACGATTAAAATATGTTGTTAAATATTTATTTTTAGTTTTTTTGTAAATACCTGCGGATACCCGTGGATAATTAGAAATTTATGCGGATACCTGCATAACGGATATTCAATGAATATGGATACGAGTACGATACAAGTATTTATCCAACAGATAAGGTACGTGAGCTACTATTAGTACTCTACCCGCCTCGTTCACGTCCATGGTCTTAACATTATTTTCTTATTGACCAACTTTGCAAATTAAAATCCTTGTAACTTTAACATCATTTTCTTTATGGTTAGTCATGTCAACTAAAATTGTTATAGTTTTAACATTATTTTTTCGATGCCCAATTATGCTAATAAAAATCAATGTATATTTAAACTATATGATCAAACTTCAACGGGTTATATTATATATGAGTTCACATTAAGCTACTTGTAACCCAAATAAAAAAAAATGGCTCGTTGAATACGATAATTGCTAAGCATTTCTACAAAAACAAAATTAAAAATTCACAAAATATATTAGAAAAAAATATTATTAATTATCTATACAAATAAAATATTGAAAAATATTAGTAAATATAGTTTAAGCTAACATAACAATCATAAATTTTGCTTCATAAATAATTAAAATATTTACTTCATTAGTTATGAAAAATATTTAATTGAGAACATTTAGCTTTAGATACAAGAAAATCCCTCCTTAACAACCAATTTTAATGATAAAAAGTTGTTATTAAAATAGTCACTATTATAAATTAAAAATTATAATTAATTTTTAAATTAATTTTTAAAATTTAGCTACCAAAGTTTTAGTTACCAAATAAAACTAGTCAGTGGTCACTAGTCATCGCTTTTTTTACAATATTAATTTTTAAATTAGTCTTTAATTAATTAATTAATGACCAATTATGATTTTTTATTTATAATACTGATTATTTTGTAACTAATAATTATTTATTTTATAAATTATTATCTAAATTGGTCATGTGACTAACAATTATGGTGAAATGAGATCTCCTTTTATATATATATATATATATATATATATATATATATATATATATATATATATATATATATATTAAGATGTATCGTAGTAATTAAATAATAATTTTACTTTTAGTATAAAAAAATGCAAATAATAAAACTACAAGTTTAATTTTATCTACAATATATATTTTTTTAATAAATATTAAAAGAATATTATAAATATTTTTTTCATGCGGTTATAAAATACCAAAGATTATTTTGATAAATGAATATTAGTTTATAAGATTACAAATATTCTAATAGTACGGAGACAAGTGAAGGAAAATTCGATCATTTTTCAAAAGAGAAAAAAAAAAAATCAAAGATTGAATTTTGTTTTCTTTAAAAATGTAAAAGAATTGTTTTATCTTTAGAAGTGAACAAATTTTAGTTTTTAGTCTTTTAAGTTTAAAATTCATTTCTTTTAATCTCTACATTATTGCAAATTTCTTTTAGTCGTTATATATGATTCTAGAGTATAGAGACAAAAAAGTATCTAAAATAGTATACAAAGATTAAAATACAATTTATAGGATTTAAAATACGATCGGAAAATAAAACTTAAACACTAATAAGAACTAAATTAATAATTAAATATTTTCAAAGACAATCAAAATGAGTGCAGGAGAAGACAAAACATGCGTCTATTTTAGTGTGAAGTATTTTACCAAAATTAATTGCAGTTTGAGCTTCATAATTTGATATCTTTATTCACCTTATAAAGTTACCTAAAATAACTTGGTAAGTAAATAATATTGATTTGGTTAAATAACTCAATAATATACCACCACTACTCATTGGAGGAGTGATTGGTAGGAATATGCCACAGGCTTCTGCTAAGTTTGCCACTGTTGGGTAAAATTCATATGCTCTAAAACGTGAGAAAATTGGAAAAATTTGTGGACACGCCAGAGTAGCGTTTTCTGTTCCCATTTTCTATGCGATCCTTTTGGATATTTTAGTGACATGTTTGGGCTAGATTAACAAAACAAAAATATGCCTACGATATCATACATACATTATCTTTAATCGGTATCTTCTCCCTACAGTATTTCATACTCTCTTTAGTAAAAGACAAAGGCAAAACATGGTATAGATGTTGCTACATTCTCAAATCCCTGCATTTGTTTTTAACAATATGCATAGAGCTATAAGCTTAACATAGCCACGATCATGGGTTGGATACAATGAGGTGACCATATGTTACTCCTCATTCATTTTGGCAAACTCAAAGAAGGAATATTAGGAATCCACTAACCACAAAACTTTCAGAACCTTTTTTTAGATGTTATTCTACATGCACAGCTACCAGAATAAACCAGGTGAAACTAATATAAATAGACCTTCTCTGGAGCTCAATTTCAACAGAGAAAAACAAAAATTCTTGAAGATTTTGCAGCAATGGAGTTGCTGGCATCTTTTTATGCTGAGAAGCCGGTGGTGATCTTCAGCAAGAGCACTTGCAGCATTTGCCATTCTGTGAAGGCTCTGATACGCAGCTTCGGTGCCAACCGTACAGATATAGAGGTTGACAAAATGGCAAATGGGGAGCAAATAGAAAGGGCACTGATTCAGCTGGGTTGTCGCCCAACTGTACCAGCAGTGTTCATTGGACAACGATTTATAGGTGGTGCTGATGAACTCATAAGGCTCAACGTCCAAAACCAGCTTGCCCAGTTGCTTTTAAGCGCTGGAGCTATATTTATTTGGAGCCCATAACCTCAGAGGATCAAACAAGGGACCCTCTACTCTTTCTTCTTAAACCTAATAATGTTTCTGCTCTTTTTTCTTCGCTTCTTGTTCTGCTGCACAACTTCATTCTCAATTTTTGTGTAATGTAAGTGGAGTATATGCCTCACATGACAATGGGCCAAGGCATGCACATGTTATCAAATCAAAGGCTCATTTATAAAAGGAAATATATTGTGATTTTCATAAAAGCTGCTGTTTGGATAGAAACAAAAAAGGTTATAAAAATGATGGCGTAATTTTCTAAATAACATTAAGTTGGATATAGTTCAGACTAATATAAAAAGATGATACACACATATAGATATATATCATAAAAGTGTTTCTATTTGAGTTCTACTAGGTATCTCAATTCAAGTACAAGATTAATGATGTATTTTCGTTTATGAGAAACAACTTATTTTTCTTCAAATCATAATCTAAGAAAGAAAAAATAATTAGGGTAAGAAAAACTGGGCAGGGAATTTGAATTTGAAATATGTATGTTAATGATTTGTGTACGTTTACTCCCTGAAGATTTAATTCTTAGACTGTAAATCCCTGCCATTGTGCAAGACTGTTATTTATGAGCAATGCATGAAATAATTTGTACACCCAATTAGTCTGGCAACGAAGAGAATCAACATGTTCTACAGAAAAGTTTCCTGATCTATCTGTCAAAGAGGTTGCAGGACACCAAAACACTGATATATCTGTCAAAGAGGAGGATAGCATAGTATAGCTTTCTCATACATATTCCTGGGTGTATAAGTGGGAGATCTTAATAGTATACAAACATGATGTTCACAGCAGAACCAGATGTCGAGGAATCCCTAGTCCCCACTGTGATGCCAAGAACTGACCTCGCACTACCACCAGTTACTTTTGATCTGCACTAAAACAAACGCATATGCTAGAGTACCTTTCAGTTTTGTTGGAAGGGCCAACAATAATTGAGCTTCAGCATATACACTATACATATGCACAAATACACACACACACACGTATTCAGCAATGTTACCTAGTTTTTGGATAGGAACTTAACCTACCACCTTTAGTTACCTTTCAACGACAATTTTTCCAGAGTGCTAAGAAGTGTTCACAAAGAAGTCTTTCTGGATAAATACTCTTTATATTCAGATTTGTTGTATTTTGCAATGAAACACTACATAGTCTTTTTATAGGCCTTTGGACATGACCCTTCAATTATATTCATTAAATATAACCACTACCTAACTCACAATTAATGAATTTTATTGCATGCTTAATTAATTCTAGATCCACTCTCAACCTTTTACAATCTCCTAGACAATTAATATAGCAACTTTCATCTACCCACATTTAAGTTTACCCAACAAAATCCCCCCATAAACTTAAATGTTCTTCTTATCCTTCATTCCGAGTATCATCTTATTGTTCTCGAACAGAGAGGATGGCAACGACTTTGTAAACATATCTACAGCTTCTGCTCGATTTTCGACGTGCTCCAACTCTACATTTCCTTCTTTCATTTGTTCTCGGATGAAGTGAAATCAAACATCAATGTGCTTGCTTCTCTCATGATTGACCAGGTTCTTTGCCAATTCAATGACCGACTTGTTATCAACTCGGATCACAATTCCCTTTTCTTGCTTTAATTGCAGTTTACTTAGAAGGTTTCTAAGTCAAACTGCGTGGCAGACACTCCAAGATGCTGCAACATACTCTACTTCACATGTTGACAGTGTTACAATGGGTTGTTTCTTTGAAAGCTAAGTGAATGTCATGCTCCCCATGAAGAATACATATCCAGACGTGTTTTTCCGGTCATCAACATCTCCACACCAATCACTATATGAGTAGCCGACTAGTCGGTAGTCATTCGTCCTAATATACATCAGGCCAAGTGACACTGTTCCTTTCACATACCTTACAATTCTCTTTAGGGCCTTCCAATGAGTATACCTCGGTTCCTCCATATACCGACTTGCTATTCCAACACTCAGCATTAAATCTTGTCTGGTATTTGTAAGATACTTGAGACTTCCAATCAGACTTCGGTATTTGCTTGCATCAACTCGGTCTCCATCTGCATATTTAGAAAGTTTTGTGCCTAGTTCCATGAGGGTGGAAACTAGGTTACAACTCATCATCTTAAACTTCTTCGAGACCTCCTCAGCATACCTTTCCTACGACACAAAGATGTCGTCCTTCCCTTGAACGACTTCTAAACCAAGGAAATACTTCATAAGACATAAGAAGATAATCTCGAACTCCTTATTCATCACTTCTTTAAATGCTTCAATTAGCTCGGCATTATTTCCCATGAAGATAAGGTCATCGACATAGAGGGCAATGAATATCACATATTCTCCTTTCTTCTTTATGTAAAGAGCATGTTCATAAGGGCACTGCTCATACCCATTCTTCTCGAAGTAAGTGTTGGTTCTTTCATTCCATGCTCGTGGAGCTTGCTTCAGGTCATAAAATGCCTTCTTCAATCTCAGCACTGTCTTTTCTTCGCCTCTTCGCATGTATCCAAGTGGATGTTCAACATATACTTCCTCCTCCAAGACTCCATTCAGAAATGCTGACTTCACATCCATCTGCAACATTGTTCATTTGTGTTGAGCTGCTAAGGAAATCAGTAACCTGATTGTTTCCATCCTCGTCACTGGAGCGAATACTTCGTCATAGTATATTCCTTCCTTCTACTTGTACCCTTTCATTGTGAGTCGAGCTTTATATCGATCGACTTCACCATCAGCATTTGTTTTCTTCATGTACACCCACTTTACACCAATAGGCTGAGCTCCTTTGGGCAGATCGGTTAGGTCCCACGTGTTGTTGCGTTTGATTGCTTCGATCTCCTCATTCATCATCTTTTGCCACTTCTCCTCATACACAGCCTCTTTAAAGCTCAAGTCTTCTGAATCTGTCAAGAAACATATAACTTGTACTTTGTCAGTCGAGTTGTATATGTCTTACAAGCTTCGCGCTCTACGCTGTAGAGGTTCATCTTCTTCATCAGAAGTCTCATTATCTCTCACAGTCGGTGGTGTATCTATTTCCAAGCTTCTAGACTCCTTCTCCGAGTTGTTCCACTTCCACTCGCTCTCTTCATCAACTTGAACATCTCGGCTCATAATCACCTTCTTTGTTATTGGGTTGAACAACCTATACGCCTTGGTATTTTCATCGTACCTAATAAACACATATTTCTTGCTCTGATCTTCAAGTTTGGTCCTTTGTTGAGCTGGAACATGCCCATAAACAATGCTACCAAACACTTTAAGGTGAGACACACTTGACTTTCTTCCACTCCAGACTTCTTGTGGTGTCTTCTCATTCAGCATAGCATGTGGACATCTATTTTGCACATGGATGACACATTGCATTGCTTCCGCCAATAACTCCTTAGGCACGTTCTTGCTTTTCAACATAGTTCGAACCATGTCAAGAATGGTTTGATTTTTCCTCTTAGCTACTCCATTATGTTGGAGTGAGTATGGTATTATTAGAAATCTCCTTATTCCTTGCTCCTCACAATACTTCATAAGCTCGGATGAGATGAACTCGCCTCCTCGGTCAGACCTAACAGATTTGATAGGCATGTCGGTCTCCTTTTCAACCATTGCTTTGAACCTTTTAAATACTTAGAACACCTCAAATTTCTCCTTCAAAAAATATACCCATGTTTTTCTTGAAAAATCATCTATGAAAGAAATGAAATACCTTTTCCTACTGAAAGATTCAGGGATAATTGGTCCACAAATGTCTGTGTGAATTCATTTGCTCGGTACTCGACAGTCCTCAGAAATAAGGTCCTTGGATGCTTCCCGAGCACGCACTCTTCACAAAATTTCTTTTCAAACTCCACATTCGAGAGTCCTCGCACCATCTCCTTTTCACCAACTCAGCCAGCCCACCAAAATGTAAGTGGCCAAACCGGAAGTGCCACATCATATCTTCATCCTTCATGTCGAGTTTTAAGCACCTCACTTGGACTATTTTCAAGTCCAGCTTGTACATCCTGTTCTTCTTCATCTCTACTTGGACAATCAATCGATCCGACTTGTCTTTTAAGTATAGTACTCGGTCTTTCATCAGAACCGAGTAGCCTTTCTCCATCAACTGGCCCATGCTCAATATGTTGCTCTTGAGATCGGGTACATAATACACATCTCTGATTTCTCCAACTCAGTTGTTCTTCTATAGGTACCAGATTGTACCCCAGCCTTTTAATGCCACCTTTGATGCATCTCCAAATGAAACATGTCCAACCTCAACTTTGGTGAGCTTCTTAAAAAGATTCTCGTCCCCACACATGTGGTTGCTTGCTCATGTATCAAGGTACCAAACTGAGTTGTCAGAATAGCTTGGACTTAGCTCGACACCTGATCTCTTAGACATCATTAATACTTCTTCTTCCTCAGCATCCTCAGAAAGGACGTTCGTTTCCTTCTTGCTTTCAGATCGACAATCATTCGCGAATTGTCCAACCTTCCCACAATTGTAACATTTAACTCCTTAGTAGTAGTGTTTGGCAAAATGACCGTACTTACCACATTTGAAGCACTCAACTCCTGAGTTGTTTGACTGACCTCCTCGACCTCTACCACCACGACCTCCACCTTGTCCTCGGCCAGTTTTGTTGGTCGACTTGTTCTTGACCTCTTTCATATCCTCCTCTGCCTTTACCACCTCGACCTCTAGTGTTATGAGTATAAGGAACCTGAGTCTCCCTAATGATTGCCTTTGCTTTGAGTGCTTGATCAAGGGACTCCTTTTTCTTCTTCCTTCTTCGTTGCTCATGCGCTTCAAGCGGCCCAACAAGCTCTTCCATCGAGAGTGTTGTCAAGTCTTTGGATTCCTCTATTGCGCAAACTATATTCTCGAAGTCGTCGGTTAACGACTTCAAGATTTTCTCCACCACTCGACAAGCGAGCAGCGTCTCTCCATTTCTATCAAGTCGATTCACTACGGTCTCAACTCGGGAGACATACTCGGCAACCCCTTCAGCTTCCTTCATCCTAATCCTTTCAAGCTCGCCTCTGAGAGTTTGATGTCGAACTTGCTTCACACGGTTATCCCCTTTGTATGTCTTCTCCAGAATATCCCATGCTTCTTTTGAAGACATAACATTTGCTATCTTCTCAAAGCCATACTCATCAACAGCTCGGTACAACACGTACAGAGCCGTTTTGTCCTTTGTCCGTGTTGCTTTTAATGTAGCAAGTTGGGCTATCGTCATTTCTCCAACGTCCTCTGGTTCTTGGTGCCCATTTTCAACCACCTCCCATACTTCTTGGGAACCAATGAGAGCCTTCATCTGCAGGCTCCAGTTATCATAGCTGACGCCTTTTGATAACTTCGACAAGGGCATTCTGTTAGCTAAGTTGATCATCTCGATTAAACTCTCTAACTCACTCAACCACTTAGGCTCTCAAGCTCTGATGCCAATTTGTTGACAAACAAGTCTCTCTGGATAAATACTCTCTATATTCAGATTTGTTGTATTTTGAAATGAAACACTACATGGTCTTTTTATAGGCCTTTGGACATGACCCTTCAACTACATTTATTAAATATAACCACTACCTAACTCACAATTAATGAACTCTATTGCATGCTTAATCAATGCTAGACTCATTCTCAACCTTTTGCAATCTCATAGACAATTAATATAACATATTCCAACTACCCACATTTAAGTTTACCCAACAAGAAGAACCACCTTATTAAATCAAAGCCATACATAAAACACACATATATGAGGTAAAGATTAAAAGCTAATGAGTGGTATTACATAGGTTGAGTACTTCACAATATAGAAATAATACTACATTGAATGAATAAGAATGTCAAAAATTGGTGCGACGGTTGAAATAGATTGATTGGCTTAAAATGAGTGTATGACTTACAAATATATTAGAATGCATGCTGCAATTAGTTCTACACATGGTCCAGCACTTGATAACATAACCAAACACATGCCATTGGAGATTGGGAGAGGGAAGCATATAAAAATAAAATTCAGACTAAAGATACCCAAGTGGCAAGAATGAATCTTTAAACACAGGAGGTAGTGGATGAACTTCAACTTTCTCTTCATTACCACGCCATCTCTGTGGTATGCTCCCAACCCTAGATCAATCCTATAAATTGAATCTACAAAAATCAATGGTGTTTTTAAAAACGACTCCACTGGGGATCGAACCCAGAATCTCTGGTTCCGTAGACCAGCGCCTTATCCATTGGGCCATGGAGTCATTTGATATTGGTTTTGAATATTTTGATATACATTTACATATCTTTTGATAAATTATTGTAAAATTAAACTCCGATTGCACAAAATTGATAAAATATATTTCTTTCGATCAAAATATAACTCCATCGGTAATTTTAACACTCCATATTTTTTTTTTCATTCACATAAAAGTAACATTTATTTTTACTTATTTAATTTTAATTTTGTCAATAAAAAAGGTCAACATGTCGTGTTACAAGAATAAAAGTTATTTTATAATTCTATTATTTTAATAATTTTCTTCGTGAACTTCAGCAAACATTAATGTAATGATAATCAAATATCAATTTAATTTAAATTATTTTTTAAAATTTCATTCTTAAAATGAAATTAATTTAAAACAGATATGAGATTAAGAAATGAACTATTTGTTTGGATGTCATGGCTTCTTCAAGATCTATGGTAAGTTTGTTTTGATGGCTTATGTCCAATTCCCCATAGGAAATTATGCTATATAATAAGACTTTGACTAAATTATATTTTAATCCTTTATTTTTTTATATTCAACTTCAATTTTTATTTTTTTATGCGACTTAGAAATTTCATCCAACAAAAAAATAATTTATTAATAAATAAAATCTATTGGTAATAATTAAAATATGTTGATAAATCAAAATTACAATGATTTATTAACAATCAAAAATTTATTAGAAAAATATTCATAAAAAACTCATTGGTAATTATTAACAATGAAACTCCATCAATAATTACTAACAAAATCTATTAATTACCGGTAATATACGTAAATATTATTGATGTTATTGATAAATTTTGATTATTGGTAATTATTATCAATAAATATTGTGATTGGTCTTCTTTTTTTTTTCTTTTTTTTTTCTTCATCTTCTTCTTCCTCTCCTCTTTTGTTATCATTGACATTGTTGTTACCCCGCTTGTTGTCATTGCTGCAACCATATTTTGTGGTCTCCTCCTTCATTGTTGTCGTCATTATTGTCACCATCGCTTTTGTGATCACCATTGTCTCCTTTCCATTCTCCTCCTCATTCTCCTTCTTATCCTCCTCATTTTCTCTTTCACTTCTTCTCACTCATCTCCAATTAATTTACAACAAATATTTTGTCAAAGATGACGAAAAAATTAACATCCATTTTATTAACAGATTCTCCGACGAATTTTCAAAATAATCAGTTATCATCATATTTACAAATAGATTTTAGAAAAATTCATTATTAACGAATTTAAAAAAAATCAATTATTAATTTTTTTATCATGATATGATTAAAGTTCAAAGCAAAAACTTTTATGTCTATTTTACTAACAAAATTTATTAACAAAAATATTTATTGATAATAAATTTTATAAATTACCAATGAATATTTTTGTAACAATACAAGTTCTAATTTGCAATGGATCCATTATTCATAATATTTACACCAGTAATTAAAATTATAAAATTCATTGATAAAGTGTGTTGATAAATTTTATCCCACTGATTAATTTTATCTGTTAATAAAATCCATGGGCAAATTCCGTTTATCAACAAATATTTTTGTCATAAAAATTGATTAATAATTTAGCATTTTTTTTTTTCTTGTAACAATCGCTTTAAAAACACTGATATCAATAAATTTCACATAGTAACAACTGAAAATGACATAAAGCAAGCCTCACATGTCGGGTATTTTTATACTTTGTATAATTAACAACAGAATTTAATTTACTAACATATTTATTGTTGATAAATATTTATACTGGTAATTAAAATTATAGAATTCATTGATAAAGTCTGTTAATAATTTTTTTTTCTACTGATAAATTTTAGTTGTTGATAAAATCTGTTAATAAATTCTGTGTATCAAAAACAAATGTAAGTAAAAATTTATCAATAATTTAACATTTGTCTTGTAACGATCATTTTAAAAACGGTGATATCAATAAATTTCACATAATAACAACTAAAAATAACATAAAACAATCCTCACATATATGGGTATTTTATACTTTGTATAATTAAATGTTTTAACTATACAAAAATATCTAAATCATATAAAAGTTAAAAATCTTTTTCGTGAAAAATGTTAGGAGTTATGTTATCTTCATACGATTCCATCAATCTAAAAATCGATTGATAGGCTTTGTTATCTTACATTTTCTAATTCGATGAATATTTTGATTGGGAGGATAAAATATTTTAATGTTTAGAATTTACGAAACGGAATCCTTTAAATCCACGTTTGCTTCAATTCAATAAGGGGTTTGGTATGTCTGTCCCACCATCATGTACAAAAATTGTTTCATTTTTATCAAGAATGAAAGCGAAAGAATTAGGTCACCCTTCAAAGGCTTTTGATAATTGAAACCAAGGAATAAAAAACGTGATGTAATTAAAACAACTTGTTGCATTATAATATCTTCCTACAGCTGAATCCAGTGTATATAAAGTTAAAATAATGTGTCGGTGGAGTTTATAATAAGAATTTTCAAAATCATGTTGCTCACTTGCTCTACACTCTTAAAAAGGTTTCACACTTTGCGCATGCACGCCTTCATTTATAAGTAGGTATTATGTTTGTTGTGACGTGTATTTGTGAAGATGAGTAGAGATCATAATAGGTGGCAGATTTAGTAAAAAATAAATAAATACAAATACTATTTGATTATAAGATAAAAAAATAGAGTCAATCTGAGTTATTGGAGTTGGCTTATCATGTGTTGAGTTAAAAGTAAGTCAATTCAACTCAGTTATTTTTTAATAAATCAGAAATTTTGTAACTTGATTTAATTTATCATAAGTTGGTAGTTAGATATTTGACTTAAAGATATTTTTTTTGTCCAATTTCTTTTACATATTTATTTTAGTGAAATCAAAGTACATTGACTCAATTTATTCTTTTTATAGTAATACAATTATAGTATTATCTTATTTCACCAAATATTATTACAAAAATAGTAACTAAAAATTAAAGTGTCAAGTTAACCCGGTAATTTGGCAAACAAATATATTAAATATCTTAATTATTCAAACACTTTTTTTAACAACATTTTAGTCCTTTAAAAATATCAAATTGTCGAACAACATAACTAGAAGTATTAAATAATTATTACAAAAATTATGAAAAAATAGTAAAAAATAATAAAGAGTTGTTGTTGGTGAGTTATGGGTCAACATATTTTCAATCGATTAGAACCCGTTTAATCTACAAGTTAAGTCAGGTTTAATTTAATCTACATTTGAAAAATTAAACATTTTCAACCTAATCTGACTTGAATTTTTAATAGGTTAGACTACCTTATGAGTTTCAACTTATTTTGACATCTCTATCTCTAAATAAACAACTTAGAAATGGGAATGAGTAACATATTTATAATAAAATCAAAGAGTTCTACACTTTTAATTTCTCCTAAAAATGAGGAGGTTTCATCTCCTTCCCCTCGCTTTCCATCAAATAGGAAAATAATATAAGTTCAAATTTGTGAGCTAAGTCAATTCATCACAAGTTTAACTTGAGTTAAGTTAGATTAAAACAGAACTTTGATTTTTTTAAATGTGAATTAAATTAAACTTGACTCACTTAATATAAGGGTTAAATAAGTTTGAGGCGAGTTGACTAACTTACTAACAATAACCTTTATATTTTGTTATTGTTTTTATTTTCTTTTTTTTATTATATTTGTTTAGTGCTTCTAATGTCTAGGTTGACAATTTTATCTTCTTAAAAATTAAAACGTTGTTCAATAATAATTAAACATTTTGGATGTTTGATTGATTTGTTTGTATTATGTTATGGTAACACTTTAATTTTTACTTATTATTTTTATTATAATATTTGATGAAATAAATGAACATCATCGTATTACTATAAATAAGTTAGTCGAGTCAATTTATTTTGCTAATACATAAAATAAGTTGAAAGAGTAAAATATACTTAAGGAAATCAATCCATCAACCATGGTGGATCGAACTAGGTTACAAAATTTTTGATTCTCCAAAAAACAAATCGAATTGAGTTTCCTAAATCCTCCTTACTTCTTGTTTCTTGTCACTCGTCTATTATCGTTTGATTTCCGTAGAATTATCAGACTGTCAAGACACTTGCAAAAGATATTCTAACATTTGCAAAAGATACTCCAAGGCAATGTTGAGTTTTATATGATCTAATAAGTGCAGATAATAAAAACACCAACCACCTTATACCTACATCTTAATTTATAGTGTCCTTGATGTACTTTTACTTTTTATAGACCTAATTGTGGGTCAATGAAACCATAATCTTGCTTATGGGGATAATTCATGAATTATGTCCTTAATGCTGCTGTCTTGTTGACTTGTCGATAATTATGTTGGGTGCCGATAATGTCTTCGGTTGGGCGGGCACATGTGTTTGCATCCTCATGTCAACATTGTGACGGATTACTTGATAGCGCTCGGCTGGAGTGTTCAGACGGTTGGTTATGGTGGTGATTGGTGTGATGTACCAACACTAACGTACTTCGTCTAAGAATCAAAGCTCAAATTCCCTGTGTGTAAGATATTTTGACTGTTATAGTACACATTAATCTTTTATTGTTTGTACAACACACCAATTTTTTGTTTGTACCGGTTAAATATTCGCATTGACTAAAAACTAAAAAGTTGAACTAAGATATATAAAAAAAACTAATGTACTTCTTTCATTAATTATTGAATCCGAATTACCTCCGTTGCTCCCTTCCAAGGTTTGCCACAAAAACGATTACTCTACTGAATTGTTTTTAATACTCGAAACGTATTATTCATTGGTGTGTTACTAAAGAAGTAGTGTCTGGTTAACTCTTAAGCGTGTTTGCTTGCAGCAGAAACATTCTGAATGACGAAAGAGAAAGGAAATTGCAGCAGTTCAGGATATGGTGTTTGAGAACACAACCCAAAAGTCTGATGTCTTTGAACTATTCTCTGCTCCCCAGATGCTTACTCTATGGATATTACACTTATCAGTATCGTAAAAAATTTCCAACCAGAGGATAGTAGTTTAATTCAGCATCATCCCACCCTCAAACCAAGGAGAAAAAATACTATCCACTAGAAAATAAGTAGTGACAATCAAGCCATGCATCTTCTTGCGTACTATACATGAATATATGTACATATTTTTAGTCACGAAACTGAGTGACGCCTTCTCTTGGGGAAAGGGAAGCGACTCTCAGAGCCATTTGGCTTGATACTGTTGATCCGAAATAGAGCATTGAGCTTGCTTAGTTTTTTGGTGAGTGATTTGAATAGCTTGTTGGCAGGGTGAGACCTCACTAGCTCCTGCTTCATGTTAACGTGGTCTTTCTCCAAGTCAGTGAGCCTCATTCTCATTCTTGCAACTTCTAGCTTCAGCTCTCGGTTCTCCCTTCTCACTGATGCATAGTTGTCTCTTGGGGAAATGGCTCCGCTTCCGGCACCACTTCCTGAACGTTGAGGGAATTGACCGTTCATTCCTCCAAAGAAAAATTGGCTGTGCCCTCCGTTCATGGCATTGCGAAGTCTTATTTGCTCAAAGTATAGAACCTGCACTGCCATCTGCACCGGTAGCCTTTCATTTTGCGCTGCATGGCTGCACGCTTCTTGAGACAGTTTCTGACAATCAATGGTTTTGCACAGCCGGTATCTCTCTGAATCCTTTATGTTTGGATGAACCTATATCATAACAACAACAGTTCAGTTCTGTGAGTTTAAAACAGTTTTACATTATTTGTAACAGTTTGTAATTGAACAGTAATGTAAAATGTAAAAGTATAATTTGCAATGGAACGGTAGTTTAAGGGAGAAGCAAATTTTCACCTTAAGGAAGATATCAACAGCTCTATAGAGTCCATCACTCACAATACGTGCGTGATCTGGAAGTAGTTCAGCAAGGGAAATGAACTTTGATGGCAACAAGTTTGGGTCTAGTGCGACTTCAGCGAGATAGTTGTCCATCAATTTGGATACCTTCAGAATTGAGCTTTGTTTTGGAGATCCGGGGCTGTCATAGTCATAAACCATTTCACTTTCATCTCTCAAGTGATTATTATTATTATCCTCTTCGTCCTCCTCATCCAAGTTAAGAAAATTGGAAAAGATTCTCAAAATTGAATCCGTGTCATAAATGGTGCCATGGGTATTTTGATGTGAATTTGTTGGGATTAGGATGTCTTCGAGAATTGCCTGGTCAAGTTGTAGACCAATTCTTCTCTCCAAGTCCGATCTGCAAGATGTGGATGCTGATGCAGCAATTGCAGCTTTCAACAAGCTTGAGAGAAATGCCATCGGAACCGGGCTTTTCCTTGATTGGGTTGGTAGTAAGCCAGAAATGGCTTCAACAATGACTCTTTGTTTCTTCTGCAATTCTAAGTCGGGAAAACATCCTTTCACTGCATGGTGGTCCCTAACAATCCCTTGAAGAGAATTATGTGCATAGTTTATCAAAATTTTGCTGATCATGTCTTGTTTTAGTCCCTTTGACTTCACTGCGGATAAAACTCTTTGGAAGAAATCAAGACTAAGAACATTGAGAGATTTCCCCCACCATTCTGAGGGTGTTTCGGGTTCCATGTTTGTGATGGTTTTAGAAGGGAAATTGTGGTCCAGCTTTTGTAAACCAGTGGTGAGCTGTTCTTTACATGCATTATTTGCAATTGCATTGATTAGTCTGCTGACAAGACTAATCTCTTCTGAAGTGGGGACAAGAGTTTCACAACGGTGAAGAACAGATATTGTGTTTGATATATTTGGTAGCACCGTTTCCTTTAGGTATGCTTCGGCTCGTGTCTCCAGGTTTTTCTCTGAGAACTCTTCTGTCATTTCTAGAAAATGAGCAACACATTTTAGCATGGCAACATTGGAGAGGGTGAACTCAACATTGATTCCATAGCAGAATTTGGCAGCCAGCTCAAACGCCTCTGCACCACCTGGCACGTTTGGGAGACTTATCCGTGAAACTTTTGAATCTTTTGCTTCTAATAGCATTTTCCGAATCCTTCCACTCCTAGAAACAAGAGGAAACTGTAGAAAAAAAAAAAAAAATCAAACAGCTTAGAATTTGCTGTATAATAATCCCCCTCCCTTTCTTGCTATTAATGTCTACTCTACTGTACTATGGTTGAACTTGAAATTCTGTTCAGAGGGGTTACTGGTGCAGAAAAAGAAAAGCATTTATATTCATACACATGGTTGATATATTCTGCACAGGAAAATGTCATTTATGTACAAATAAATACCCGTGAGAGTGAAAGATCACTAAGCAGAATATCAAATAACCTGTGAGAAAGGCAACCTATAGTTTGTTTACCTTGTGAAGTGCAAAGGTTGAAGTTCCTACTTCAATGGTGAGATCACTGGAGACATCAGATATGGGCCTGTAATTTACAAACCTGGCTGAATTATTGCATGGCGTAGACATGGAAATTTGAATGTAAAGCAACAACTGCTGCTGCTAAGCATATTACTACCAAAATGAAATTATGAGAGAACTAGAAAGAGTGTTTTGGTGCAGCATGTATATGCAATCAAATGTAGAAGATGGAATTGAATTGTACACCACACACCCGAAGACAATGTAATCTTCCAAGATCAAGTAAGTAGGTGTGAATGGCCCCCAACTCAATAAATACAGAATGAGTGGGACTACTTTAGCAGTACCTCAGACAATACGATTACACGACCTTTAAGTCCAATTCAATATTGCACGATTGTTTATGTTGTGGAACCCATCATTCCAAATCATTGACCAGTGACCACCACATGTAAGAAAGGAAAACCATTTAAGCCACACATGCAATGTCCTGTTAATGTCTAAGCCTATTATGGTGTCCAAACTTGAAAGTTACAATATTAGACATGTGTAAATAATCTAATAACGGGTGACTCCATACACCTAAAAATAATTTCAAAAGTTAGCTCTTAAATGGGAACTATGTTCATGTCATATTACTTTCCCATAGTCGGTGAGGCCTTATTATTACAGCAGTTCCGTACTCATTCAAAACTCTTCCGATCCAAACATATCCATAGGAGCTAAAGATAACAAAAGCAGAAGAATAATTGACAGACAAACATGAATTGGCATTTTCATTGTAGACAGATCAAGATTGGACATTCACCACGGAGCACCATACTGTTGTTTGCTTAATACAGGACTATACATCAAAGTCAAGGTTACACGTAACACCTTTTTCTACCTATCACAGTGCCTAAATTATACCATCGATGCTAAGGGTGTTTCTACCATAAAAATGCACAGGTTGTGGTGAGTAAGGACCGTGTCAGATCAGAAGTTGTGAGAAACTGGATTTTGAATGAATACAAAAGAGACGCGCACACACACGAGCAATACGACACGACAAAATGAAAGCTTCCCAGATGATGCTCCTATGCAGAAACTGAACTTTCACAATCCTATAGGAAAAGGACAGTTAGACCCACCAAAATGAAAGCGCTGAGAAATAAAATAAACCTTGGAGTGTCGTGAACATCAGGAGCCATTTGCGCTTCAAGTGTGGACAGTGCAATACCATGTCATGAATCATTAATCCCAAAAGCTTAAACTGATAGCTAACCCACATGAATGGTTTTATATTTTTCTAACGTGGAGCTCTTGATTCCAATTATGTGATCAAGATCTAATTATAGATATTTGAAAACGACTATACGATGGAAAAGAAAAGGATTTGTTTTTATGTTTCGGGTGGGTCGTTAGATCAATTTCTGGAAGTGAATGTCTGCCATTCTGCCCATTCAAATCCTCATCACATTCATTATCTTTGCCTCAGCAAAGGAAAAATCACCCATAATAATTATGGGTCTAATACTACTTTCAAAAATTTTCCTTTTCTTGTAGGCTAATTTAGCAGCAAATATTATTGAGAAACAAAACTAAATTATACCCAAAATAATAAAGAAAAGAAGATGGAGAATATTTTACCATTCAGTGGCATGCCTTATGCTCGAACTGGGACGAAAGGTCCTCTTCCCAGAGATGCTAGGCTTTAATTCTCCAATAGTGACAACTCCCATTTCAACAAAAACCTGGCAATTATGATCCCACTGTACCCCACTAAGAATTGTCACTATGAGTGAAGTGACTGTGATATGCTAGCATTCTATTCCATGCCAGTTAACTAAAACAAAGCCACTACAAAACTGTGTGCACCATTCTCTTGGGAGATTCTTCTGGAGAACTCAAGTCAGATGAGATGAACTCATACAGTGCTAAGGGATGAAGGTGATTTTGAAACGTACTTTATGACTGTTTATAATGAATATAATCTAAAGTCAAGGAAAACGTAGGTGTGCTTGCACTTTTCGGTGAAAGGTATTGAGCAAGTGGAGTTTTCTTTTATTTTACACGGTTTTTGACTTAAGAAATTGCAGGAATCCGGATGTGTTGCACTGCTTTTGGGAGTTGTAATTATGGCTAGCCAAAGCTACACACATAAATTTAGCATAAATTAACCCCTATTATGTGTAAAGACCACAAAAGTGGAAATTAAAATGATGACTTGGATAACATGATACTATGAGAACCGTGCTATGTTGGATATCATTAGTTCACATACGTACGTGTTATGTCATTGACTAAAGTAATGGATATTTTACCTGATGCAAATGACCAATTCCATTGCTTTAAAGTGTTTTTGTTTTGTAAGTCCTGCAACTGTTTTTTTTTTTTTTTTCTTGCATACCTAAACTATGACTATTGAAGTTGAGTGCATTGTCTAAGTCATAAAAGAAGAACAAATGAGCCTGTGTTGTTGTGTCATCTCAGGAACCAAATTATCAGAATTTGCTATCCCAGTGTCTTTTCAATTAACAAATGACACTCGAAAAAAATAAAACTAACAACCGGAAAGAATGTTACATCTTAACCATGCGTAATTTTTAACTGGAGAACAGGAAAAGGACATGGATTAAGAGACAGGTGAATGTAATAACTCCAATAGTGTGGGTATTATATGAATATTTGGCATTAGATCATGATACAGACTCAATGTGACAACTGTTGGAACAATCATGGTCTTAGATTGCATCGATCTGGTATTCATTATGAGGCCATCAATTTTTATTGTATGGTAGAGTAGTCTGGTAGGTAATCTACAATTTCATACATTTTGTGATTAAGTGGGTGTGGCCTTCATTTCATTCAATTTCAATCACTTTGCCTCTGATAATTTTATCTGAACCAAAGTTACAGGCTTTACAGCTTCTCATTCCAAAAAAAATAAGTACAGTTGACATGTGGTCCTATGTAACTCTGCAATATATTCCTTTCTGAGAGAAGTGAAAGCACCAAGAAACTTAAAATCAAATAGTAAAAGAATCTTAAATGTGCATAACTTTTTATTCTTTTCTCCTTCATGGCATGCCATTTTCTGCTCCCTTGTTATGAGCACTCTGACTTCAATGTGGACCAGTGTGTCAAAACCAAAAGAGTGAGATCCCATAGCACAACCATGATTTAGTTAGGCCAAACCTTTTCTTTAGGGTGTTCTACTAAAGTGTTTCTTTGTTTTATGGCATATTTGTTACTCTAAATTTTTTTGCAGGTTACGGCAGAGCAGATTCTTGTATCTAGTATGGAGACATGGGAATCAATTTGCATTAATGATATTGAAGATACAGCCATTTCCTTTCACTTTGGGTTCCATTAATGATAACTTTCCATGGCAACACATAATGAATGACCAAGCTAATATTTTTACTTTATTTAAATTTTTAAAAGTAGCTTTTGTTGCAAAAGCTAAAGTAGATGAAAATAATAGGGTAGTAGTAGCTTGTTGCAAGCTCTGTTGATAAAGAAATATAATAAAGTTTTAGGTGTGAATTATGAAAGGGTTGTGTGAAGAATGAATTATGGAGCTTGTTTGATATAAAAATGCATAATAAATGGTTAGCTAAATTACTGTAGTGAAGAGCATTGTTTGAGTATGGGTGCCATATAATGGGAAGAGGACAAATGGGACAGCCACATGAAAAGAGGTTTCTATCTTTTTCAGAGAGAGAGAGAAAGAGGTGTGAAAGAGACTTAATATGATTAGTGGAGGTGTGGATGGATGGTGGCCACAATCATCAATGCAGAAAACATGTGACCCCACCTGTTCAAAACTTGTGGGGGAATGGATGCATACCTATGTAAAATAGTTTTAGAGCAATGATATATATATATCCTCATTTTTTTTATCCCTCTTTTCACTTATCACATCATATCATCTATAAATTTATCATTTTTATTTTCCCTTTATTTATATATTTATATATATATATATATATATATATATATTAAAATTAAAAATAAATGTATATTTTATTAAATTTAATTTAAATTTAAATTGATTTTAATTTATATTTTAGTTTACGTTTTTTTTAAATTTTATTTAATTTTAAAAATTTATAAAATATATTTTTTTAATAGTTGTGAGTATTCATAGATAGTTGCGAGTTTTAAAATACTCGTGAGTATCTTTTAAACAGGTACTCACACAGATACCAGAACGAGTAACAGATAAATTCTTTTATTACTTATCGAATTATGAATAGATATTGTTTATTTCTAACTGGACTATTATCATCTTTATACACTAAGTAAAAATAGAACTAAGAATATTTCATATATATTTTTTATTGGTTTTAAGCCATATTAGACCAAATAAAATTTGAAGAGTATAATTTTAAGTAGTAGCATTCGAGGATCATATTACAAGAGAAATCAAGAGAAAAATGATTGTAATTTTATGTTATTTTAAAGGGTTAAATTTTTTTTTTTACTTCAAAAAATTGACCACTATCAAAACTCATACCTCTAAAGATTTCAGTATTTGTTCCTAAAGAATGAAGGATAGTTTACCTAAAATTTCTTCTTTTCCTGATATATACCTATTCACTCCAAGTGAAACCTATAGAAAGATGTCCCAAATGAAACCCAGTCACTTCCTTGTCTCCCCAGTGTTTCTTTCTACCAAAACATCTTTGACATTACTTTATTTATTTGTTATTGTATTCAGTTAAATCTTCAAAATACATTTATATAAATATATTATAAAAATACCACAAGTGGAAGAAGAAGATAAAGCCGCAGCATTTTAAGTTGATTTTAATCTTTAATTTATAATAGTGTCTTCTGTTGCTCAAAATGACACCACTTTGCAATGCTCAGTTAATTAATGTCGCATGATTTGGTTAAAGGTGAACAGCATTGAGAAGAAAGAAAATACTGAAATTAGAAATTAAGTTTGAGGTGGAGAGATAAAGAATAAAAGTAAAATTTTGCGAACTAAATCCACAACTGTATCAACTTATTATAAGAAAGAACTAGTACAGTATTTAGATAACTTTCACAGTACTATTTTTTTTAATTAAAATGAGAGATTTATCAGGATAGTTAATTAACGTTAAATTTTATTGCATAGGTTAATGAGTAAATTTCTTTTTTAAATAAAAAGAAGGTGCAAAACGTGCTTTGATTAAGTAACATAAATAGTGTTCCCCTATTTGTGAGGGAGTCTGGTTGAGTATTTAGAACACTTTGCTTTTTCCCTACCAAGCTATAACAACGTTAGAAAATAGACATATCTACCTTCTCTAATACTTACTTGATAAAGAGATTAACCTAGCCTATGGAAAAGAATAAAATGTACACGATAATTTACCAATAAGAATATAATAGTTTTTATCAATTGAGCATTTAAAATTTACATTTTATAGTTATCCACATATATATATATATATATATATATATATATATATATATATATATATTAAGTTGAGGCTATAACACTACTATTTCATACTAATTACATATTCAACCCAAAATAATAAGAACATATCCAGTTTCATAGATTTTATACATCTACTAATTTCCTCTATTAGAACCTCCAAAATCTTTCGTTCACGTAAAAGTAGCGATCATTACAGAAGAAAAGAAAATACATAGCACAAATCAAAGAAAGGTAAGCTAATGTTATTAATCTCAATAATACCAAACTTTATATTTCTAAAATTAAGCATTCAATTGATTCATCACATCATATAATAATCATATAGTCACACATTCACATACAACAAGATTAAGACATCTCTAAACTCAATATCCGGATTGATGCAATTGTTCAGACACTAGAAGTTGGGCACCCGTGATAACTTCCCATTACAATTTTTCATGTTTCATAATATGATAATCTCAAACTGGCCCAAAATTTAATTTACTAGTTCACAACCATTCTATGAGGTTAATTCATTATAACTTAATAGAGAAGGAACCCACAATTCCTAAATCAGTTATAGGAACCTCCTACACTTTTCATAACTAAAACCCCATTCTCTATATGCATTTGAGAGTCAAGTAGAGTTTAAGGATAACTTCAAGAAGTGTCCCTAGCAATTGCATCACATTAATCTTATTCCATTGTACTCTTCTTCCTTGGAGAGAATATAACCTTACCTATCAATATTTTATAGAAACAAAAGCATACATTTATCACATTGACATCCCTTTCAAAAGCTTAACTTTCACTTCCATTCTCTATAACATAATCACCCAAATGATTTCATCACATTTCTTGTATAGCTAAACTCATCACCCTTAACATATAATCACATTATTCTTGGATCCTCAATCATTCATGATTCTCAACACAAATATCATACTTTATTAGTTCAAAACACACCTTTAATTACAAGGTACATGAATAATTATACAGTTTCTAGGCCATTAACTTTTCGTAAGCACTCATGTAAACTTCATATATATA
>Ga0214542_1003388_pt1:0-17500 | contig 32636 bp, 9 predicted proteins | sample CNSS1metaG_FD_160096 | JGI IMG/M metagenome (GOLD analysis project Ga0214542, IMG submission 160096) | Root nodule microbial communities from cowpea collected in UCLA plant growth center, Los Angeles, California, USA - CNSS1 | ecosystem: Host-associated > Plants > Roots > Nodule | place...
TGACGAATTCCATGCGTTTCAGAATGTGAGGGACTTAAATAGCGCATCTTTTGAATGAGGGACGAAAACCAAAAATGGTCGATACTTGAGGGACCAAAAACATAATTAACCCTAAAATTTAATTAAAAAGGTAAGTCCTATAATTATATATTCTTCCTAATAAAAGTATAGTAAATCTATAAGCACGTATAAATCAAATGACTCGTGAGCTCTTTACTTGCCACACTTTTATTTCTTGACTCATCAAAGATATGTGCACAATTCTAAGATTCGAACAAACTTTCTAAAAGATGGTATTAGTATTTTTTTTCAAAGATTGACCTAATATATGATAATGATATCCAAGCATCAAAATCATAATTTTGATTCTAATTGCTAATCCACGTTATCAAATTATGGTAAAAAAAGACTTTCATAAGTTTTTCTATATGATACTTTCATTTATATAATTTAGATTATCAGTAAAATTTGGATATTTTATTGCATTAATGACTTTTTATCTCTATACTTAGTAAGGATGTCAATAAAATTCGTACCTGCGGGTATCCGTGAATAAAACCCGCAACGGGTAAGAAATGGATATTGAAAGTGAATATTCGTAGGTAATGGGTACGAATATTTTTTATACCCGCATATTAACAAGGCGGGTACGAGTATCATAGTATCTGTCTCCGTGGATACCCGTACCTGCTATACTCTAATTTAAATTAAAAAATGATTAAAATATTAATACATTGATTTTGAACGGATTATTTTTTATCAATTGGATTTAAAAAATCTCCATTTATTTGTAAATTGTTATTCAATACTATTTATATAAATTATTTGCACTTTGTTGGAAATTTATAAATGTTATGCATTGTATTTTTATTTAAATTTATAGTTAAAATTTGTTGTTAAATATTAAAATTTTCTTTTCTAAATACTCACGGGTACCCGTGGATATTTGTGAATATTAAAAAAATATGTGGGTATCCGTTATATGCGGCTATCACATACATGTGTACGAATACGGGACAAATATTTATTTAGCGGGTAGGGTACAAAGAAACTACTACCCGTACTCTACTCGCCTCATTGACATCTCTAATACTTACACAATACTAATATAATCATAACATTAAAATCCTAATAACTTTTGTATAAAAACCACTACTTTAATAGTTTTATCTCATATCATTTCACACAACTTATTATCATTACATTTCATAACATTTATCATAAACCTAGATTTATAATATAAATATAAGAAACATTCACAACAATATGCAAATTATTTTGAACCAAGATGTTCATTTTTGTTTTTCTCACATCTCGACAAAATGACATTTGTGTCAAAGAATAACACCAATTCAAAATCATAACATTTAGAAACTTAGAGAGAAATTTGAGGAAGGAAGAAGGAAGACAAGTTTGCCTAGAACAAAACCTAAGATGAGATATATTATGGTTTTCTCAAGTTTAAAAGAGGATGCATAACATAAAACTTAGTAGCATAGTAAGAGTGAAGAAGAATTGATTTGATGTGACTAGAAATGAAAATTTCTAATATCTTTGCGTAACCTTCCATATACTAAGCTCACCCCCTCTTACCTTCAACAAACTTTGACTCTAACCTAAAGTTCAAAGTCAATTCATCTAGATTTCACTTGCTTCACCACTCATATAAATATAGACCCGCATATACCGCATTATTAATGAAATTAAAATTAAACTTAATTATAATTTTGAGTTATTTCGTGTTTATTAAAAAACCATAAATCTATACATAGACTTGAGGACAAGGAGAAAAGTAAATATTTAAACAGTTTTTGTATCTTAAAATCAGAGGTGTCAATTTAACTCGAAGTTCATAAACCAATTCTAACTCACTCTTTACTATAATTCGAATGGCTCGAGGATCACGATATCCTTATAAAAAGTTGTCACACAGTGACATCCTTATAATTTTCAACCATACATCTAATCATTATCAGAAAAATATATATTGAAAGAAGATCATTAAAAATGAGATTTGAGCAGTGGAATGACGTATATTGTTTAAGCGTGATGCATAAAAATGTTAACTTTTGTATAAGGACTGATTATAATGAAAAAGTAGTTGCCCCTGGTTTTCCACCCTTTGACTTCTAAATCCACAGACACCACACATATTTTGTCTGTGCCTGTCTTATTCACTATCGATTATTATCGATTATTATTGAAGTATTAACGTTTGAAAAATATTTTTCGACTATTAAATTTTGACAATTCTTTTATAATTTTGTTATATTTTATATTTTAAGTAAATTTTTATTTTTTTATTTTTAATATTTTAAAATTATTTATAAAATAATATTTTATATTTAAAAAAGTTGTCAAAATTTAGTAGTAAAAAATTATTTTATTTTTTATGTTTTTCACGTCTCAAAATCTGTTGTGGGGATCTTTGTTTTCTTTTCTTTCTCCATTTATTTCCTGCTCTTCTTCCTCAAGCTCTCAACCATTAAACATCATCCTAAACTTTCTTTTCTTTTCGCATGTGCATGTCACTGGAGGAATCCAACGTGCCACTGTCTCAAAGTTGATAAAGCTAAGTCTTTTTCCTTTTCAAAATTTTATCCTTTTTCTTTCGTAAAACAGGGTTTTAAGAAAGGTGTCTTGCTTTTCTTTTTCTTATCAATGTTTTTATCGGGAAATAGATTTGTTATAGATTGGGATGTATATTTATAGAATCAAATTATCCTTATTATTATATATTTATCTTCGGTAAAAAAAAATATCACATTATCTCTGTTTAATAAATATATGAGCTGCATTGCAAATTAAATCAAAAGACAAAATTCAAATAACAAAGCTTGTATGAAAAAAAAATAAGGGTTTATATATTATATGAAAGACACCATAAACTAAAGAAGGGTTAACTGCAAAAAAAAATTTTTATTAACAATTAATTTTAGTGATTAAGAGTTCTTAGTCATTAATCAATTTAGATACAAATTTATAAAATAAAAAATTATTAGTTACTAAATTTGTCATTATTATGAATAATAAATTACAATTAGTCGCTAAATTAATCACTAATTAATTAAGTACTAATTGAGAAACAAATTTCTTTGTTAGCAAAAATTTTAGTAGTTCTTTAGTAGCTAAAATCTTTGTAACTAAATTTTATAAATTAATTTAGAGATTAATTATAATTTTTTCTTTATAATAATAATTATTTTAGTAACTAATAATTTTTTATTTTGTAAATTGATACTTAGAATAATTAATAATTTTTATCACTAAAATTTGTACTTAATAATACATTTTCTTGTTGTGGTTTGAATACGAGTCATTAAGTCATTAAATCAAAGACATAAAATTCAAATCTCTTGTCATATTATTCTTTTCACATTAGATATTTTTTTTAGACTCAGAATTAATTTTTTTTAAAATATATTAACTATTTAATTTATATCTTATAATGCAGCTTGAATTTATTTTTTTTAAATAATTAATTTTATTTCTAGTAGTATTTTATGATGCCGTTTTATCTGGGGTGATACTTTTTATTTGAGCTTATATTTTAAAAAATAAATTTTAAATAATCTTATTTAAAATATTAAAAAAAGGATTTATAAGTAAAAAGTAATTGTTTAATATTTTTCAAACAGGTATCTAATCAGTAGACATGTTTTTTATAGTTGACAATTGTTTTAAGACTCAACGACATAATGTAGATGTTATTTGTGTGTATGAGCTTACTTTTTCATCTCTACATTTGATAAGACAATAAGAAAGTATTTTCTTATCGTATTGTTTATTCTATCATATTAGTTAAAATAAAATATAATAATAGAGTTTCTTCTTACTTTAACAAATTTAACTTTGTAATTACTATTACAATCATTATTATTAGTGTTTGACGTAAAATAAAAATTTTTCATATTTGATTTTTTTATACATTTATATTAATGTTTTGATATATTTTTTGTTTAAAAATTTTAAAAATAAATAAATACATCTATTTTAATTAAATTATATTAAATATTTTTTATAAATCAAACTCATTTTATACGATAATATTTGAGTTTTATTTTATACCTTTCACTAAATTCTCACCATAATGTTAGTTCCGGAACAGACTTAAAATGTAAAAAACAAATTAAATTAAAAAATATTCACTTATTTTTTAAAATTTTTAATTTAAAGACTAAAATGTATAAAAAAAAATCTAGTTTCAAATAAAGTTAAAAAATAAAAATATATTTAACACTTATAATTATTCTTATTTTCTATACTAACTTTTTTTATTGTTATTACCGGTTTATTTTTATATCTTATTTATATATTTTGTTGTCATTCTTCTTTCCTTATTTTAATAAAAGTTATTGTCCTTTCTTAATAATATATAAAGGCCTAATAATGGTTAATGTTTGGTTTCAATTTTTTTTTTCATATTTAAAATTTTTTGAAAAAAATTAAATTTGGCCTAATATATTATGCAATTTATTTTATTTAGCCACGTAGGATATAGATTGTTGATGTATGATTTAACAATATTATTATATTGTTATGGTTATGTTTTCTACAATTAAATACTTATTATTTCTCATTAATTATTTGAGATATTATTTGAAAACGTCAATCTTCTAAAATTTAATACTATTATTACATAAAACAAATGCTTTTGAACTTATTAGAATAGTCTTAGTTGAGTATAAATACTATTTAAGATAATATTTTATTAAAAAATATTTTAATTGGAAATTTTTATTAAATGTAAAAGTTTAAGACACAATTGGTGACAATTTGACATCTTAGCTAATTGTTTTTAAATAATAGCAATATAGTATAATTTTAGTCACAATTTATTAGCTAAAGAATGCTTTGTCTTTTAAATGTTTAACAAGAAACAAAATTTTAACTAAAAGCACACCAAATTATGAAAACAAGAATATATTCAAAATATAATATTCAATAACAATTAAAAATGCATATAAATTAATTGAATGTCACATGCCTTTTTATTAAAAGACTAACGATGCAGATTGTGACATCTTGTAATATAAATCTTTTGCAAAATTGAAAATGTGAAAATATTCAATCATAATAAATATTTCATAATTGTTAAAATCAAGTTTTATGTTTTAATTAAAAATTATAATAGAATTTAAAAATATTGAAAGAATTAATTTAAATATGCAGGATGTGACAACTCATTGTTTTAATATTTTTGTTAAAAATGAAATTTATAAAATTTGAAGTAGCAAAATGATGATAATGACAAAAGAATAATTCATAATTAATTATTAGACTGACTTGAGTGTACACATCGATAATCCGTTGACATGTTTATGAGTTGTGATAATTCATAATTTTTGAATAAAAATATAAAATTTACTAGTATCATGATACTTATAAATTTTCTAACAAGAACTAGTACTTTAGTTCTTCTTTGCACTTCGAGATAAGTAAGAGTATCCGTTGAGTCTAATACAAAATAATATTCTCTTATATCAAACTTTACATAATAATAACGATAATATTGTTAATTAATTGAAATTTTAAAAAATAAAAAGATTAATGTTTGAATTATTTTTTCTGATGGAACAAATATTTCAAAAATAGAAATAATATATGTCTAATCAATTATGAAAATTATGAGTGACAAATCGAATTAACTTGAACAATTTTTACACACGGATTGTTGATTAAAAAATAAAATGAAGCGAGTTAAAATGTCACGATAAAATGAGTAAAAAAATGTTGACTTGTCTTAACAAATTATGTGCTTATCTACTACTTTTTTATATTTATAAAATTTTATATATAAATATATATATATATATATATATATATATATATTAAAAATATATTTAATCATATAATTGTTTATTAAGTTTATAATTGATTAATGAATGTCTCTAATTAGATAAATTAAAGTAATTATTACTTTTATTATATGTTAAATTATTATATGATATTACATGACAAGTATGGCTTAATGTATTCAACTCAATACATGTTTATTGCAGAAATTGTATCTAGAGTACATATATTTGTCTTATGAATATTAATATTGAATGGTGTGATTATATATATTTGAATGTTTGTATTGATCGGTGTTTGAGAATATAACCTATTAAAAATTTTACTATCTTACCATGTTGTTTATTGTCTTGTAGTTTTTCACTTGTGATAATCGTATGTTATACATAAAGAGATGACAGTGTTGGTGAAAGAGTTGTACAATAATGAGACTGCTGAGTGTTTGTTTAGAAAGTAGTGTCGCATAAGTTATAACATTTGTATTGTATAATTTCTCATAATTTATAGAATTTTTTTAAGGTTTAAAATTATAATTTCTCGTAAAAATCGTAAAAACATCTTGTATATTTATATTTATATGCATGTTTATATTCATTATCAAATATGTATAATATAATTAGTAATTTGATTATGTTAATATGGATTGTTTCACTAATTAATCACATGTTTCATCTTCATATTTATTATGTGTGTTTGTTGATAACATTATATAAGTTATTATCGTTAAAAAGGAGTCTTTATTTATTTATTTCTTTGTAATTAAAAAAAAAATGTATCTAAATAAAAGTTATTGTACTAAAACTATAATTTTTTTATATTGTATTATAAGCGAAATATTCGATACTTATTTTACCTAAATCTACTATTTATCTTAAATTCAATGATTAATTACTTAACACAAAAGTAAAATTTTAAAATTACTAAATACATAAAAAACTATATTTTCAAATATCAGAACTCAGTATTAGCTTAATTTAATAAGTCTTACTTAAGTAAGTGACTTATGTATTGGAATTTAATTATTAATTTTTCATTACACTACTTTAATATTTTTTTTCTATATACTCAAATTTAAACCAATGCAATTGAGAATATCATCTTGTCTCAATCATATATCTTTGTTATATCATTATCATTTTTTTCTAAGGCAATTGGAATTCGATTATGTCATCTTGTGTCGGTTATCTACTTTGTTAAGTAATGATACATTTGTAATTTTCCTTTTTATTTAATGGGAAAAATATTTAATAAATTGGTTTACTTTTCATATTACATTTTTCATTCTTTTTTTCCTAACTATAAAATGTTATAGTTGCATTGACTTTTATATAACATAACATTTATGATTTTTTAAATAAATTATTTATTTGAAATTTGTGGTTCTTATCCATTGCACTCCAATATTTTTTTTCAAACACGAGTTTACTATTCAAATTCTGAAATGTATTTAATTTAAATTATGTTAAATTTTATAGATAAGATAGGAGAAAATTAATAGTATTAAGTAAAAAGGTGAACTGGGTCTAGAAATGTGGATATGTGACAATTATGTTGCGACGCAATTATAGGTGGAACAGTAGTATTAGTCTTCAAACGTGTTCACACTCATGGAATACAGGGAACAGTAGCATTCTACAATGAATTATGCATGATCACATTTCACATCTTGCAATAACTTATGTCTCACTCACACCACCTTTATGTTGAGAGATCGATTTAATTTTTTTAGTACGTGTTTTCTTGTATATATATTCTAATTTATTTTGATTATCTAAGAATTCATAATCAATTGTATAATAATTTTTCCCCATATACATAGATATAACAATCATATTTTTTACTATTATTTTATATTATTCTGATTATGTTTTCATCTTCTAATTTATTATAATATATCATTATTTTAACTATAACAATAATTCTTTTATAGACAATTTAAACATAACTTTTTACTTTATAAATCATAAATAGGGTGAGCTGGGATAATTATCGGGAAAAATACATTACTAATTAAAAATCTTACCGTTTTTACTCCGAAAATCATCATACTAACATAGAAATAAGATAAAGAAACAAGAATACATAAATACAAATATAACATGAAAACTTCAAAATTAGATAAAAACTATGATCATTGTCTAATAACAATTAGAGAACAGTATTATATGAAAATTTGTAGAACATATATAACTTCTGACATGCCCTTTGATCACAAGTACTTCAACACTTTCCAAAATAAGAATTTAATCCAAACTTTACAATACTCTACTACAAAAGTATAAACAAAAAAAAGTCAAATACAAATTTAAAGTGTCGTTACCCGGAACAAAAAAACAATGTAAACTTATAATTCATTATATAATCACTAACACTCACTCTGTAACTTATCATGTAATTATAATCTTGATACATATAATATGTTGTTGTATTATTTAATAAATGACTTACAAAACTACTTATTTAGTCTCTATATATATATTTATTTATTTTTTCTTTTTTTTAAATATTTATAGTATCTACTAATTCAATTGCTGAATTTGTAGTCTTCTCTGATCATATAACATATACATTTCAAATCACAAGAAAAGAAGGTTAAACTATCAAACACAATTATACATAAATAAATCTCACAAATCAAATCATATACATACGAGTATAAGAAAAACAATTCTCTATTTAATTCATCACTTTACTATATATCAACACATGGATATAAGTATGAAATGAATATTAATATAATCGTCAATTCATATATTACGAAAGACATATTAAACACTTTAGGTATGCAAATATCGGTTCATTAAGTAAAGGTAAATTTAAGACATGTAATACCTATATACATGCACATAAACTCTTCTTCTTCTTATTATTTGAGATCTTAATTCATAAAATTTAGACGCAATCAATAAAACTTGGACATCTCTATTAAATATAGACACATGTACTTAGTATATATAATATACTAAGTAGAGTTATCATATCGTCATAGAAAAAGTGACTTAAACCATCAAATCTAACATACAATACATCAATTCAATTAAATCTATCATTTGAAATCTCTATATGCATGTCTTAAAAAATAATACATGACAATATACAATTAAATTTTAATTAACTATATTTTAAAGAAAAAAATGTTGAGAAAGCTAGATACTAAATAAAAATAAAATTATGTTTTGTACAAGTAAGGTGATACTTGGGTTAGAGTCATTTTGTTGAATAAATTTAGGACTTAAATTGTCTATTTGGTCAATACTTGTTTATTAAAATCAACATTCGCTAAATGAATTTAATTAATTGTTCTCACTTTAAAATGTGTTAAACGACATTATTCGTTGCTAAGTGAATTTTTCTAAACCAACATTTCTGCACAATTCTGTAAAGTTTGTTACAAGATTAAACAACCATTTTCTCTATTCCAACAACTTTATAATGCACAATTACAATTATGGCTCAATTATTTTATTCCAAAAATTTCAAATCAAATCGACTATTCAATATTGAATAACAATTTCAATAAGATTCATTATTTCCGATCAAATAAAATCACACTTACAATTCCATAAAACTGAAATCTAATTCTTCTATCAAGTTTTAAACCTCATATAATGACTTTCTATATTCACAATTACTTAATTAAGAAAAAAATTGACTATCTAACACTAATATGGCTTAAACAAAATTCATTTAATTCCTATGGCTTAAACAAAATTCATTTAATTCCTAAACTTATACGTGCATGAACTTAGCTATTTATTTTAATATCAATTAAACCTAAGTATAGTTTGTTCTAGTTAAAATAAAAGAGAAAGAGACATAGCATGAATTCCTAAAGTGTATTGAACACAAAGGGTTATGTATTTATAAATAAGAAAATAGAAAGAGATGAGTCTAAGTCCGTTACTTTTAAAACTATCATGTAATATTGGAACATGGTTCAACTGGCAAGAATCTTGAGAGAGGACTTGCATCTTCTCTTTGATTTTCATTTCTTCTCCATCTCTTCTATTTATAAACCCTAGGCTCTCCACCATGGATGGAGAACTAATCTTTTTTGTTGAGATCAGATGTAATAAATTAAATTCTTGTGTAATTTATGTTATTAATATATGATACATGTCATTTTGTGAAATTTTTCATTTTTTAATACTTTTAAAACTTTTTTAAATAAAAAAATAAACTGTCAAGTGTTATGTCATGATTATGTCACGTGTCAATTTGTGAAATTTATTATTATTATTATTATTATTTTATTTTAGTTTAAAAAAAATGCACAGGTAATGGTGTTGCCACATGTCAGACTAATAATGGTTGTTTTCAATTCTCTGTTTACAATTTTGATTCAATTTAGTCTCCTATTTTTTAAAATAATTCAATTTTTGTCTTCTCTAATTTGAGACTAAATTAGTAATTAAACTGAATTAAAACTTATATATTCATGTTAAAATATTCTTTTATCATTTATACATCAAATCACTCATAAATACTCACGTTATTTTATTTTTTACATTTTCTTCACTTGTAATTTTTTACATATCTCAAAAATAAAAATAATTTGAATATTTAGGTAGAGTAGTTTGATGTATAAATTCTAAAAAGTTATTTTAAGAAATAACGAGTAATTTTAAGAAACAACTCCTATAATCATATTTTTTTCAATTCTAATTTGACTATATATTAGTTGTATTTAAGATTAATTACTAATTTATTTTAAATTAGAGAGGACAAAAATAGATCATTTAAAAAAAATAAAGGAACTAAATTGAATCAAAATATTAAATAGAGAGACTGAATTGAAAATAGACATTGTTAGTTTGACACGCAGCCATGACCTGCCAAGTGTTTTTTTTTTGTATTTTTAAATTAAAAAAATTAAAATTTCATGAATTGACATATGATACGATAATAACATGATATGTGACAATTTAATTTAAAAAAAATTAAAAAATTTAAAACAAAATTAGAAAGAAAATTCTAAAAAAAAACATGTGACATCTATAATACGGTGTTAACATTGTTAACTTAACAGAGATGACCATTTGAACTTTTTTAAAGAATTAATGAACCAAATTAAAACAAAAAATAATAAAAAGATTAAAATAAATCAAACAAACAAATTAAACAAATTAAAGGACTAGATCTTATATTAAACACTAAACTTAATATATTCCATACGAACAAATATAAACCATCAAGCATAATTTTTTCTATATCTAATATATTGTATTGCATGTTATTGCATTGTATCTATATTGCATGTTATTGCGTTGTATGTAGAGTTGGGTATTTAAGTCAAAATAAAACATGAACTACTAGCATAAAGAAAGAAATACATGGACCACTAGTATCGCTCGCAGGTCTTTATCTCTTGAAAATAAATGTTGGTCTTGCTTTTAGATTTATTATGGCTAAAGTTAGTATATATTTATATTCAAATTAGGTTTTATTCCTAATTAATTAACAACATGTAATTTCTTTCGGCCTGCAATAATAATTTTTACTTTATTTGTGTCTTAAAAACAGTGTAAATTACTTTATTCTATTATTGAACACGTAATCTAAATATCTCACAAGAAAAAAAAATGCCCGAAAGGAAAATCTAAAAGAAACTATAACCAATATTATAAATAAAATCTGATCATTGATTAGAAATATAGATATACTTAAGTCAATAATATCTATACTTATATATAAAAAAATCAATTTTTTCACATTTATTTTCTAATTTTATTTTTTAAATAAATAATTTTAAAATTAAAATATTTATTTTATCAAATTTCACTTTTTAAATAATTTTTTTCTAAATTTAACCGTTTTCTTATTTGAACGCCTTTTTAAATACAACCGTTTTATAATTACAAAAATAAAAAATAAATAAAAATTATTTATAAAAAATTACAAAAAATTATATTAATTTCAATATTATAATAATAACAATATTAATAATAACAACAATTTCATTAATAATAATAAATATAAAACATAATTTTGAATCATTTTCTTTTGGTTTAATTAGTTGAATGGTATCTACCTTTGTTTATATGTGCCACTTTGGTACACTTTTTAAAAATGTGTCAATCGAGTCCAAAGTTTTGAAGAATTGCTCAATTAGATTCCATGTAAAAAAAAATTATTAATACCGTTAGCTTTATTCATGACTTTACTACTAAATTTTAATATAAATATCAATATTTAATTTTTGAAGTTATTTTAAATATTAAATAACAACATTAATAATTTTTTATTAAAAAAAAATTAATTGAGACAATTTTTCAAAAATTAGGATGGACACATTTTAAAAAATAGATACGAAACAAATACATCCGAAAGATGAGTATCATGACTAATTAAACCTTTCCTTTTCCTTCCATCAAGTCAGTTTTATACTACTATATTTTTTCTTGATACGAAAATATTTCTTTTTCCAGAATTATATTATTACGTTGTGGTCGTGTAACACGTTCACTTGTGAACGCTGCTATATACTAGAGGAGAAAAGAGTCGAGATTTTCAGGTGAGAAGCCAAGAAAGTAGTAAACAAAGTCTTTGTCGTCACTGGTTGTGTTTCCCAGTCTTAGGTTTAAGTTGAAGATCACAGTCCACGAAACCACAGAATTGGAAACAAAACATCTAAACACCTGCAAACATGGTGAGAACCCCTTGTTGCGACAAAGATGGACTCAAGAAAGGATCATGGACACAGGAGGAAGACAACAAGTTGATCGCTTATGTCACCAGGTATGGTCACTGGAATTGGCGCCTGCTCCCCAAGTTTGCAGGTACATTACTCTTCAATCCACTATGCTTGACCTAATGCTGAAATCTCAACAGTTTTTAAGCTCAAACTTCTCCTTGTATTTTCAACACTCACAAAACTATATCAATTACTCTTGAATCCACTGTTCTTCTTTTCTTCAGCGATTGTAAATTATACAAAAGAACATGGTTTCATCTGTAATTGCTTGTTCCAGGATATCTTATGTTAACATATTTACTCAAATAACAGTGTATGCATATACTCAAATATTTACTTTTGCATATACATAAATTCACACACAAAAGTAACATCTAGTCCATAATCCATCATCGGGACCTAATGGTGAAGTTATTTGAGTAATATTCAAGAGTTTTTGGGTTCACGAGTTTCAAACACACATACATACATTTATAGAAACACATACAGACACAAAAATAACACCTCAGAGATTTTCTAAGTCATGCTGCAGTCGTTGTAGCTCTAACCATGTTGAGTTTTAGGTCTTGCAAGGTGTGGGAAGAGTTGCAGACTGAGATGGCTGAACTATCTAAGGCCAGATGTGAAAAGAGGGAATTTTAGTGACGAGGAAGAAGAAACCATTGTGAGACTTCACGAAAAGCTCGGTAATAGGTATGTATAAATTACTGGGCCTGGTACTACTGTTTCTTCTGAGTTTGCAGAACTCAGAATTCACTTTGGTCGCGTCAAAAGCTGAACACATTGTCATGAATCCGATTACACCATTCGCACTCGCATTGTAAGTTTATTATAGGATTCAATCTGCTGTTATATCATAAATTGAACTAGATAATTTCAAGATTTTAACTCTTCATCACTTCACTCACTCAATTTATGTATAATGGAGATACACCTAATATGTATATTAACCCGTAATCAATTAAAAATTTGTTTCTAAACTATCCCAAATTAGTCTTCATTCATATTAATTTGTATGTAAGATTTTATTAACCCTATATATTTTAAATTTATTATTTTTTTCAATAAAATTTCAATTGCTTTTCGAAAACATTTCAGTACTTAAGAATTTAAACTAACTTTTATAAGTATAAAATACAGTTTATTTATTATAATTTTATTTATATTACTTAGATACTAAATGTATTTTATAATTTCTTTTACAAAAACAAATATTATAATTTACTTCTTGTATATTAAAATAGTAAAAACTATTCTGAAGTCAAAAAGACGTTATTCCGTGTCTTGATTTGTTGCAATTTATATCTATGTTGAGATATAAAAGAAAAAAAAAAGAAAGAGAAGAAGAAATCCTAGTATGCTATAAGAAAATCAAGCTGACCTCACACGTTTAACGTCACCCATTATTGTAGCCTACGATATAATAAAAATCGCATAGTTTAGTATTCTATAATAAGAATTATATATATATATATATATATATATATATATATATATATATATATATATATATATATATATATAAAACTTTATGTTATCATATTAGTAAAAATAGTTTTATTATTCATCATATTAGTAAAAAAAATCACTGATATTTATAATGACCATTGAAAAAGACTAGTTTTGAGAACGATTTTTTATTGATGGATAATGTAAAAAATAGTTCAGTCACGATTAAGTGTGAATAATTGCTTCTGTTCCTCTTAGTGTTGTTAGAGAACTTAATGTGATTCTCTACTTAGCCAATGAAATTATGAATTATGGCATAACTAAAACTTTTCAAACACTTCAACTATAGGGCTTGTTATCTTATAATATTTGCAAGAATATATGGATGGGCATAAAATAGACCGATCATAAGAGTTTGTGCTGAAAGAGAAGTGTTTATAGAATATTCAAATAATTAATAAAGCAAAATTTATTAGAATTGAATGGTAAGCAAAAAGGGAGACCAAAACTGTATGAAAACTAGTAGCAGAGGCAAAATTCTTTTCGAAATTAAGAGGATGAAAAGGACTGATAAAGCAATATTTGAATACATGTTATTGTGTGGTGTATTTGAACGGGGTCATTAATTTGGGTACGGAAATTATTATGTGGTGTTTGATATTAGTAATTTGGTGGTTGTGAAGGTGGTCAACAATTGCTGCTGAATTGCCAGGGAGGACTGATAACGAGATAAAAAACCACTGGCACACCGTCCTCAAGAAGCGATTTCAACAAAAACCTGTGGCCAAACGCGGAAATGAAAAAGAAGCCGCTATTTCCAAATCAATGGAGACCTTATACAGTGACCACAACACAACAAGTGATGCTTCTGCTGCTGCTGCTGCTTCTGCTGCAGCAGCAACCGCCACAAATCATCAAAGTTATGATGATCTTTCTGTCTTGGATGCATACACGGAGCCTGTGTCTGCAGATTTCTGGACAGAACCTTATTTACTTGACAACTCCTATGTCCCACCCGAGTCTGAACCTGTTTACCTCAGTCCTATGTACGATGTACAACTTTGGAACCAGAATGAGCTGTTCCTGCAGGAATGTGAGGGTTTTTTCCAATGGTGAGAACCTTTCCGTGCCACATGGGACTTCTAAGTTCTACCCTGCTTCTACTCTTTATGTGTGATTATGTGTGATTGTAACTATATTTGGTGTTTAGAATAAGAGAAGGAACAGTGGTGCGTAAATAGTTTTAGTTCAACATCTCCATCACTATAATTTAGATCCATGTACAGAGAGAGAGAGTTTGGGTTTGTCTTTGATATTGCACATGCTAAGATCTAAGTATAATGAGATCTTCATATCAACACTAGTAAGACCCGGAAGTTACTCTTTGTACCTTTCCGTTGGACCCAGCTCAGAGATTTTTCCCAATCTGTTAGTTATATGAAAAGAAAAATGTATCATAAATATTCAAGATGCTAAATAGAAAAAAAAATTATGAATATTATAGATGATATAATTTTGTATGTCATGTTTAATGAAACCGTCGTGTATTATAAAACGAGAAAAAAAAGAAGAGTCAATATTAGCTACTGTCAAAATCTAGTGGTATATATGTCCGTAGTAATATGGATATTTATTTACCTTTGGATTTATCTGGTATTAACATGATCTACGGACTGAAATCCATATATAAATTATGTGGTGACAAGATTTTTTCGATAAATTTTATTCGTAGTTTTTTATATTGAATTTAAAAAATATATATAACAATTTAAATATATGGATAGTAATAGTTTAATAATTATGCTTTAAGTCATCAATCATATATATGATATTTAAGAGTGAACAGTGTAAATTATAAATTCAACCAAAGGTACGGGTGAAGAAGACAAATGATAGACAAGTTTTAACGTCTGAATTTTGTTGGGATGCCAAAATTTTATTATGCTAAAAAGTCTTAATTATAAATATCATTTCTAATATATAATTGATGTTGCTTAAAGTGGCATAACATCCAATGGTTGTTTTCATGCATAAGGAAATAACATATTTCTCCTATTAGAAAATATATTTTACTTACAAATAATTGATATTGCGCAAAAGTATACCTGGTTATGTTTGAATATATTAAATCACATGTATAAATCAATGTTTTCATTTTTGTTTATGTAGCAAGTAAAAGTGAAAGTAATGTACTAAATGTTTAGATTTGTTAAACTGTGAAAGATGAAAGAAAATTTGTTTTGGATGGTTGACTCACGTAGCGATAAATGATAGAAATGGTATTGAGAGGGTGAGTTATGACTAAACTTATGCCTTTAAATAAATTACAATTGAATATATTTGATGAAATGAAATTTTTATGTTAAGTTTGTATTAGAATAAAAATAATTTAATGTGTTTTTATCTCTTTAGCAGTTTGAGAATTAATTTTATATAATTAATGATATATGTAATTAGCATACAACATTTTAATGTGTGAGAATGCATTTAAATTGATAATGGTCAGGAAATATAGGATTTGGTAAATTTTATTTTAATGTGTGAGAATGCATTTAAATTGATGATGGTTAAGAAATATAGGATTTGGTAAATTTTACTTGGTTTGATGATAAGAGATTTGTGTTCGAGTAATTATTTTTAAGGAAAAATACGATTGTTTAATTTGTATTCAAGTATAATGAGAGAGATTTGTTACGTGAGACTATTAGATCGTACTCATTTTTTTATTCACACTCTCATTCCTTAGTTCATGTGTTTCATCCAATGCATTTTTTCTTTTTCTTTTTTTGTTTATATTGTATTTTGTTAAAAATTGAGATCATGAATGCAAAACGTATTGTATTTTTAAAAATCATTGTTATAAATGTCGTTTAAATTGATGTAAATTAAAGTAATATTATTAGTATCGAACTTTTGTTTTAAAATGTACTTAATTTCACATTTATTGATACAATTTGAAACTAATTTATATATATATATATATATATATTTTTTTTTTTTTTTTTTTTTAATTATTTTTTTAACATATTTTTATTTTAAATTTATTTATAAAATTTTAAAATAATTTTTATATTTTTATTTATATTTATTTTTTTTTTTTTTTTTTTTGAAGTCACTTATACACATAATTAGGAGTGGCAATTAGGGTCCGGCTCGTCAGGCAGGCTCGCGATAAAAACACGGGACGGGCTAGGGTAGTGAGCCTGCAAGCCCGTAGTGGCCCGACTCACATAAGCCCACATAAGCCAAATATTATGTATTTTTTAATGTTGTAAAATTTAAAGAATACATTGTGTATGTCATAATATGAATATGATGAAAATGTTGAATCATCAAACTCTCTAAAGTCTTTATTTAATTTTGTGAACGTCTTAAAGTTTCCTAATTTTTAAATATTGAAAATTTTATCATAAAAATTAAAAAAAAAATTAAAAAAAGCGAGTCAAATGCAAGACGGTCTGGGCCCACCCGCAATGTGCGGGCCGGCCCGCATTGCCATCCATATACATAACGTAAATCTAATATTATTAATCAATTAAGGTTAGCTTTTATTGATTTCCA
>Ga0214542_1003388_pt1:22500-32636 | contig 32636 bp, 9 predicted proteins | sample CNSS1metaG_FD_160096 | JGI IMG/M metagenome (GOLD analysis project Ga0214542, IMG submission 160096) | Root nodule microbial communities from cowpea collected in UCLA plant growth center, Los Angeles, California, USA - CNSS1 | ecosystem: Host-associated > Plants > Roots > Nodule...
TTATGGGCGAATTTTTATATAGGTCCATAAAAGGAATTTATAAAAATTATATTTAATGAATTTTTGTAAAATAAATCAAAATGAATAATTTTTTAAATAATTTTTCAATATAGGAAAATAAATGAATAATTTATTTTTTATTCAAGTAATTACAATTGAAAATGAAATTTATCTAATTTATCTATTTTGTCACCCTAATTTTGTGAATGTTGTGAGTTCTCTATGTTTTGAAGAAATGACGGTCAAGCAAGCATACCTCGTTCATGTTACCACCATTGTTGATGAGGTCCTCCTCTCTCCAATGAATTTTTGATTTGGAATGAATATTTGAGAATGAGAATGAGTTTTTACATAACAAAAAAAAAGGTGTTTTTTTGTGATAAATTAAAACATAGTGATTTATGAATAACCACGAGTAGATGATTTAGTATATAAGATGACACACAGTAATTGATATTAAATCATAGATGGGTGATAAACTACAAAAGCGTAAGTAGACAACAACTAAAGATCTTATTTAGTTCAAAAATGTGTGACTTAAGCTTTAGACAATAGTTTGACAATGAGTTTTCAATTATGGAGTATGCAATCATGAGCTTTACTTATAAGGTGTTTTCTTCCTAAGTCACATAATTAGATTTTAAAAATATTGTGTAAAAATATTACAATATTATACCATAATATTGGTGTAAATGTTTTTTATAATTAAAATTATTTTTATCAACAAAATTAGAATGAATAAATTAATTAATTAACAGTAAAATTAAAAGAATAAAAAAATCAATAGTTAATAAAAATAAAAATTTTACATTAATAAAAAATTAGAATAGATATTTTTCTATAATTAAAATTTTTTTTAGTAATAAAATTTAAATGAATAAATTAATTAAATAACACTAAAGTTAAAAGAATAATGAAATATAAATAATTAATAGTAAAAGAAGGGTTATATTATAAAAACAAAATTGGGATAAATGTTTCTCTATAGTTAAAATTATTTTTATCAATGAAGTTTAAATAAGTGAATTAGTTAAATAACATAAAAATTAAAAAAGTTAAGAGTAGAAATTAATTATGCAAATAGGATTGCAAGTCGTAACGAAATTTTAATATACTAATTGTTCTCCTTGTGACATATGCAAGTCGTAAGTACAGGACGTCTTTGGCTTGGGTCAGCAAGAAAGAAATTGGAAACTCCACCATGCAAAATATTATGCATTTAACTCCTTACAACTTCACTTCCAAAATTTATTTCTTGAACCTTGGATGAATTTCGTGAGCATTTCTTGCAACCATCTTCGATTACAATATGGTGTGGTTCTGACTGTAAGGCATGAACAAGGGCCATGTAAATACTTTTGGTAACTATGACAAAAGTGTGACTAATAGGATTTATTATGTATTTTTACAATTTGAAATAAAAATCTCCACAAAATAACTATTTTTTGTAGTGTCAATTTGTTCACCCACCCTAATCAACATCTCACATTTCAGTCTTGTATTATATACAATAATTAAATTGAACAATACAACTGAAACCGTCAATTAATTGTGACAGAGATATTAAGTTGCGAGTTAATTGATATACAAAAAGAACATTATCAAGTTACAAACCACCATCTAAAATCAAGTTGTCCTCCTTTATAGTGGTATCATATTTCTCATTTGACAATCACACTTGTATGTTTATAATTTTTTTTACATTTATGAGAAATTTTTCTTTTTTGTCATATGATGTGAGACTCTAGTAGCACTAATCCAAAGAATATAATTCTTACCATGAAAGTGAGCTATGATTTTGGAAATATTAAAAATATTAAGAAAATGTTATTGTTATACTATATAGTGATGTTAAATATTCATGTTGACCCACCTCTCTTTGATAAAACATGAGACAAACTACTATTGTTCTTTATCATAATCTCTTATGATTGTGAAAGAGTTCTCTAGAATTTTCTAAACTTTTGCTACCATGATAATTTTCTAGCAAGAAAGTTCATTCTTTTCCATTCATCAAGTTATCAATATAAATATGTATCACAAAACTCTCTTACACATTATGACAAAATTACACTCATTAAAAATAATCATCAAATAATATACCTAATAAGACTATAATTGTGCTCATAAATAGATTAAATAAAATAATATTCATCATGATAATATAATGTTTATATATATATATATATATATATATATTTAAACACATGTTAAAAATAAAAGTCTAAAAAATATATATAGTTTTATGTTTACACTGTAGTTAAAACTATAAAAGTTTTGAAATGTTACCCTAAAATTCTAGTAATAGTTTACTTTATGCTTAATTTATATTTTGGATTATGCATAATTCTTAATAAACTCAGCAACAAACGAATTACCTTTGAGTTTTAAAAGAACACGTAATTATGGAAAAAGACATGTCAATAAAATAAATTTCTATTTTTCTTCTAATACTATTTGCGTCATTAATTATGTTCTCAAATATTATTTTTAACTATAAATCAGAGATCCTAGACAAATCACGTCGTTTTTTTTTCTGATAAAGATGTCTGTTTTTTACAACCTTTATTTTATTATTATTTTAATCTCATTTGTTCACACCTGATTCAAACATAAGAAAAAAAAAGGTTGAAATATTATCCAACAAAATGGACGTGGTTCAGTTTAGATCACAGGCCGCTATAATTGATTTTTTAAATATTGTGCAATAATTGCGATGCTAATCTCGCGTTATGTGTTTATATCTTATTATATTATCCTCTCTTATAATTATAATTATATTATTTGTATTTTTAGGTAATTTTTTTATATAAAAATAAAATAGATTAAATATGTTGCATTAAAGTTGTGTTATAATAAAAAATTATATCGATAGCACTACAATTTCTCATAAACAATCTATTTTAATAATAAAAATTGTTAGTTTCCAAATAATATAGATTCGAATTTATAAAGTAAAATGTTATTGGTTACTAAAATATTACGAATAAAGAATTATAAGTAATCGCTAAATTTGTTATTAATTAATTAGAAAATAATTTATAAATCAGTTTTTTTGTAAAAAAAAAATCTTGTTAATTTTTTTTGGTAGATAAAATTTTGTTAGATAAATTTTAGAAATCAATTTAGAGATCAATTACAATTTTTTATTCATAATAATGATTATTTTAGTAACTAATAATATAGTAACTATTAACTTTTGATCACGTGACTTATTTATTTTGTTTAATTACTATAAGAAAATCATTAAATAAAATTTAGACATTAAATTAATTAATTATTATATTGACTAAATTAGACACTATTTTATAAATAAAGTTATTAATTATTAATAATTATTTTAGATATATTTTTTTTTTAATTTATGAAACTATTATATGAAAGAGCTATCTCCACTAATACCTTTTTCAGCATTTTTTTCATATTGTAATGCAAAAATATTATTAGCATAGAATACACAAACAAATTCATATACACAAAAAAAAAGAAAAAATTCTTGTATATAAAATAAAATAAAGCTAATAACAGAGAAAATAAAAAAAAGAAAATAATGCAAGAGTGAGAAGAAATAAGAGAGAAGGAGCAACTTTTATATGTGTAATAAACTTGTCCCCGTAGATATTACTCGAATCCGTCCCCGTTTTGATGGGGAATTTCCGCATTGACTGGGTATAGGTATGGGTATGGGTCCCCGACTTTTTCAATTGGATATGGGGATGGGTATGGGGATGTACATATCCCCGCCATATTACCCGTCCCCATTTAAATTATTAAAATATTCCTAATTAATTGAATAACCACACATATATATATATATATATATATATATATATATATATATTATTTTTTATTTATTCTAATTATTTGATTTGTCATTAATTTCAATTATATTTTTCATCTTATCATAACTTTTGTGTAATTATGTTAAAAATATGTATGTCAATTAAAATTTTTTATGTCTCACATTTGAATATTTCTATTATTTTTTAATATTTTTATTTAATGTATATTTTTCTTTCACATAAAAATATTTAATACTCACAAACATTTCGTTTACTAGGTAATATAAAAAAAATCATTTACTTATTATTCTTATTATTAATTTTTGTTTCATTTGAATAAATTTTTTATTTCACTAAAACAATTTTTGTTATTTCTCAAAAGTATATATGTTTTGATATTTGAAAAGTTCTCTTAAATCTCTAAGATATTTTTCAACTTATCATACCCTTAATTATACATTTGTTTTTCTTTGTGCGATTTCTTTCAATAGTCTCTCAAATTGTTTGTGAACATTTATTAATTTTTTAATATTTTTATTTCTTGTATTATTTTCATTATGTAGAATACTATTTTGATATATTTATCTAATTATTTTTTATTTTTTAACTCATTATTAATCATACTGTAATTTTTTCACTATAATTGTATAAATAACTTTTATTTACTACAATATAAAAATTTAATGTAATTGTCATTAATATTTTTTTATCACCATCCAACATAATTGAAGTTCAAAAGATACAAGATCTATGTTAAAATTTTATTATTATGATTATTATTTGTTCTTTGTATCATTTTGATTAAGTAATGTATTATAACTTTTATTAGTGTATAAAAAAGAGATTCATTAGAATTTAAAAGATTGAAGTAAACAAACATTTAAAATATATTTTAATTTGAATATTTGTTTTCCTTTTATATTTTTTTAAAAATATTTTTAAATTTTATCAACTAGGTTTCATTAATGTTTGCAAATTTAATAAATGTGTTGGTTCTCATGAAATTTTATTTGGTATTATAATCTAAAATGTAAAAAATTATAATTTATTTTAAACTTTTATTATGATTATTATTTGTTCTTTATATCATTTTGATCAAATGATGTATTATAACTTTTATTAGTGTATAAAAAAGAGATTCATTACAATTTAAAAGATTGAAGTAAACAAACATTTAAAATATATTTTAATTTGAATATTTGTTTTTCATTTATATTTTTAAAAAAATATTTTTAAATATTATCAACTAGGTTTCATTAATGTTTGTAAATTTAATAAATGTGTTGGTTCTCATGAAATTTTATTTGGTATTATAATCTAAAATGTAAACAATTATAATTTATTTTAAACTTTTATTATGATTATTATTTGTTCTTTGTATCATTTTGATCAAATGATGTATTATAACTTTTATTAGTGTATAAAAAAGAGATTTATTAGAATTAAAAAGATTGAAGTAAACAAACATTTAAAATATATTTTAATTTGAATATTTGTTTTTATTTTATATTTTTTTAAAAATATTTTTAAATTTTATCAATTATATTTCATTAATATTTGTAAATTTAATAATTGTTTTGGTTCTCATGAAATTTTATTTGGTATTATAATATAAAATATAAACAATTATAATTTATTTTAAAGTATTTGATATCGAAGAAACAACCATCATTCTAATATTGAATATTTGATAATATTATGTTTCCTTTATCATAATTTTTTTATTATTTTATAAAAAATAATTAAAATTAATATTGAAGTAGTAAGAAAATGGGTATGGGTATGAGTACGAGATTATACCCGTTACCCGGTGGGGATGGGGATAGGTCAAAAGTTTAATACCCGTTGGGTTTGGGTATGGACATGGAGATGAATTTTTTTACGGAGATGGGTATGTGATAGCGAAATCCGTGCCCTCCCCACTCCGTTGCCATCCCTTGTCTTCCTACTGATAGGAAGAATTTTATTTATACATTTTATATCCAAAATATAATACATAAAAGATACAAATCAATTAATTGATACAAATATTTAAACCTCATAAAAACTGAATTGCAGCAAATCAATAAATTATATCAATCATAGAAGTAGATTTATCAAATCAATAGAAGTGAATATCAGTGGCGGAAGAACGTTGTGACATAGGGAAGCCACGACTCCCTCAACCATTTTTTTTAATTTATTTAAAAAATAATATTTATATATCATTATTTTATTTATATTAATTGATTTTTATTTTATTTTATTTTCTATATATTTAAAAAATTATATTTATATATTATTACTTTATTTATATATTATTGTTTTATTTATATATTATTATCTTATTTATATTAATTTAGTTTGGAATATTTTTTAAAATTTAAAAATTATGTTTTTTTCTATTATAATTTCTTATACTTCTTTATTTAGTTTTTCTCTTGTGTGCCTCCATCTTTTTCTCTCGTTTTATTTTCATCTCAATTTTTACCGTCAATTCCTTATTGTTTTCAAAATCAAATTGCACTACGACAAAATTGAAGAGTTAATGAACATTTTGGACCGAACAATTTCTTCTTTTGAGTAAGTTCATTTCCCCCCCTTTTTTTTTGAAGCAATTTGTTTCCCTCTTGTATGTGGCTTTTCTACGCTCTAGGCATATCTCTATCTGTTAGAGATCATAAAATCATGCTTTAATTGTTGATCAAACTCTTCTTTGTGTAGATAGAGTTATTTTAGGCTTTGAAGTTGTGTAAGAAAACAACAAGATTAGGAATTTACTCTAAGGTAAGGGAAGCTAATCATTTAGAAGTTATTAGTTTTCTTAAAATATTGAATCTTGCTTTTAAGATTTAATTTGAGGTATTCATAATTTTATTTTTTTGTAAATAGGTGAGAGGTGACAAATTTATATTAGAAAAATTATGATAAAGAGTAAAATAATTGATTCTTTTTTCAAGAGGAAGGCTTGTGATGAAGATGAAAAAAATGCATCTACGTCATCTAAAATTGAGAAACTTCATGAGAATCCAAATATTGAAGAAAACGAAAAACAACTCTCTAAGATTTCTAAAATTACATATAATGAATTTGAAAATACTTTAGAACATGATCCGTGAAAGCGTCTTCAAATTTGGCAATACCCATCAAATCAAATTGATGAGGTACGAAGGGCTTATCTAAAATGGGGTCCATATCAAACGCATCTAGAAAATTATCCGTTGTCTAGTAAAGATGATCATCCAAGAAGATTTCAGTACACATGGTTTAACTTATTTTCTTCATGGTTAGAGTATTCGCCATTAAAAGATGTTGCATATTGCTTACCGTGCTATTTTTTTAGTAAAAAATCAAGCGGACGACCTAGTTCATATGTTTTCATTATTACAGGTAATTGAGTTTATTTTCATTGAATTCTAATTAGAAATTTGAATAAAAAAATGATGTAAAGAAATTAATTTATTTTAATTAAAAATAATAATTTATATATAACAAATATAATTTGGCCTCCTAAGATTTTTGGTCAAGTTCCGCCACTGTCAATGTAGATTATAAAATTTGTTTTTCTTCTTCTTCTTTTAGTGATTTTTAGTTTTTTTTTTTTCAAATTTGGTTTCAGATATAAAAATATTCACAATTTAAATTAATTTGGTTCAAAAACATGGTACACACAAGAGCCTAAAGTCCAACGTCAATAATTACGCGATAATCGTAACATACTATTAAGAAATAATTTAATTAATTAAAATTAGAGTTTTTTAAAAATTTAGAAACTAGAAAAAAAGTACATGTGTGAAAGTTAATAAGCGAGGAAATCGTAAATGTGGAGGGCAATGAAGCATTGAGTTGGAGACCTGATTTTGTTCCGATCGATCGAAGTGACATGTATGCACAGTAGAGTCTTCTCCTTCATCATAATGAAGTTTGGAAGTCCAAATACAGCTAACGATGGTGAAATGTGAGCATGGACCATGTTGAGCTAGCCTGGTCCACCATATCCTAAAATGGAGAAGAGATTCATGTTTTCACGTCTTTCCCTCTTTGCATCGCTCTTTAGTTTCGATGGGGTGTTCGTGTGAAAATGAATGTACAAAGAAGAAAGCAAAAGAAGTTATTATAAGGTTGTTTGAAATATGAAAAATGAGTGAGTAGAAAGTTTTCTTTTTATTCTTTCTCCATGTTTAAAATTTTTATGACTATTTTGATATCTCCATGTTTAAAATTTTGATGACTATTTTGAGAGATGAATTTAACATAGAGATCTAGTGAGATATAGTTTCAACCTATTTTATAAATCTACATCATCTCTTCATTAGTTATTGCTTTTGTTAAATAAATGTCAAGTCGGTTTTTTAATTTTTTTAATTTTGTTCGTCTCAGTTTGATTCTAACTTTTTTTTTAATATGATTCAATTCGATTCTAATTATGTTAGAAGTTATTCAATTTGATCATTATTATTAGTTTTTCATAACTAGAGTTGAAGCAAGTGTTACATGTCATTTTGTGCTTTTCTTTTTAATTATTTAAAAAAATTACTTTTTTTACACATGTCATTTTATAATTGTGCGACATGACTCAATGTGACGTGGTAGTAGTAGTGTGATGTGACAGTACCATGTGGACAAAATTTTAATTTGGTTCCTACATTTATTTTTTATATTCAATTTATATTCAATTTTTTAAAAAATAGAACAATATGATCCTTGTTTAAATTGACACAAAATTTATTTTTGTATAAATCTTATTTAAAATTTTTACTGAAACTGAAATTTTTATTAAATATTTTTAAATTAAATTTAAAATCTATACAAAATATTTAGGACAAATCATATAGATAAATTGATATAGAATTAATACTTGAATCTTAAAAGATAATATTATTCAACTTATTAATTTTAATTTGTTCCCCTAATTTTTGGTTGCATCATTTGTGTTATGTTTCACATTGGATTTGATAATCACATTCAAACTCTGACTAAGACAACCGCTGAGATGGGAACCCCTTAGCAACCTTAGGTTACGGCTTAGCATAAGGTTTCTTCCTCTCCTCTATTCTAGGTGTGGACCCAGATGATCCATCGACCTTTTGCTGATGCTGACTCTGCTGAGCCTCCACCTCGACCTTTATCCTCTCCATAACTCGAGCTCTCTCCACCAAAGTTGCAAAGTCCTTGATGGAAAATGGTGCCACCATCAACCTAATATCTCCATGGAGACCATTCTCAAACTTCCTACACCGCCACTCCTCATCTAATGGCATGGTGTAGAAGCACCCCAGATGCTTGAACCTCTCTGCATACTCAACCACAGATTTGTTGCCCTGGGTCAACTGGAGGAACTCCACCTCCTTAGCGTATCTTACGCCATCTGGGAAGTACTCGGAGAGGAACTTCTTCTTGAAGGCTTCCCAGGTGATTTGTTCTCTTTTCTCTTCCATGACCAACTTCATGTTGGCCCACCAATGCTCAGCCTCCCCAGCCAACATGTACATTGAGTAAGCCAGCCTGCTCTCATCAGGACACCTATTGGCGTTGAAGATCCGTTCCATGTCCTTCATCCACTGGTCTGCTAGGTAAGGACTAGTCTTGCCATCAAACTTGCCAGGTTGATGCTTCAGGAAATTCTCTTAGCTCCATTCAAATCAGTTTGACCTTTGATTTATGTCGATTTGACTCAACCTTCAGTTTATGTCAAATTGACACTAACCAACATGACTCAACCTTAAGCTCAGGTGACTCAAGTCGACTTTTAGTTTTGACCAAAGACCGAGTCAAGTTAGTATGAGCTCATAATCGAGTCGAGTCAGTATGAGCTCATAATGAGTCGAGTCGGCTTGAGCTAGATGGTGAGATGATTCAGCCTAAGTTGAAGGTCGATATAAGTCGACTTTTTAAACTTGCGGACTTTCTTCATCTTGACAAACGAAGAACTCCACAACTTGTGAAATTTCAATTTCCTTTTTCTTTTAATGAATTTCAAATTCTATTATTTTAATTATTTGAAATACCTTTTTAAAATTTATCAATTTCATTTCATTTTAATTTTCTCATCGAAACAAGTCATTTTACTTAAAAATAAATAAATTTTCTAAATAAATAAATAAATTACTGTTGGTAGGGGGAACTACTTCACCTATGAATGAAGAATGATTTTGATGATGTCTACTGGTTTAGAATAAAACATAGCTTGGTCTAGTTAGGATATGCATTAGCTTCTCTTTATCAAATGTATTTCAGGCCTGCTGTGAAATTCTGCATATGATTAGTTTTTTAACTAATGGATTAGCTGTGAGTATGGTACAAAGTAAGTGAAAATATACTCACGATAATCGATTAGGTAAATTGCTAATCGAATTAGTGACAGCAAAAACCTTT
>Ga0214542_1003389_pt1 | contig 32634 bp, 16 predicted proteins | sample CNSS1metaG_FD_160096 | JGI IMG/M metagenome (GOLD analysis project Ga0214542, IMG submission 160096) | Root nodule microbial communities from cowpea collected in UCLA plant growth center, Los Angeles, California, USA - CNSS1 | ecosystem: Host-associated > Plants > Roots > Nodule | place: USA...
AAGAGAGAGAATGAAAGGGAGAGTGGGGGACCAAGCAGATATGGAAAATGATACATATAGCAGACAATAAACACAGGACTTTTTACAACGTGATTCTTATATTATTTCTTTTGTCTATTTTGCCATACGAATTTCGATGTAATATATTTGGATGTAATCGGAGATTTGTTAATTAAAGTTTTTTGTAATTTACTCGCAAAGTTTCCGAGGTTTGTTGGGGAGTGTTCTATATTCCATTGTAATGAAATGGCTTGTAGATTAATATATTTCATTTCATATACTGCTTAATCATGCTTCTTCAAAGTAGAATTTGTTTTATCACATTATTGTAGACGTGTTGTTGGTTCATTTGATTACAGCATAAAAAATAGTTTCATTTCAGAGTTATTCCCAAAAGTAGACTCTTAGAAAATTACAATGAGAATATGATGAAAAGAGTAGATGAAATGGTTTATTATCTACCTAGTTTGGGATCATTCCTTCGCAGATGAAGTACAAATTAATAATGTTTTAGTCTCTCTCCGATTAATTTGTTGATTAACAATCTTAAAATATCTTGTCATGCACAACGCATGGACACATACTTTCGTTTGCCGTATATTGTTATTTTGTTCTCTAAAATGTGATCTTCACATTCTCTGCATGCGCTACACCAATCATATTTGATGATGTTGATTTTACAATAGCTGCAATGTTTTTTTTGCAGTGCGCTCTGAACGTTCACGAGAAAACTTCTTCCAACATATTTATAACTCTTTTATTTCACCTGAAATCTTATTCGGCTATATTAAGTTGACAGTTTTGCATTGTAATTTGTGCAGACTTTTTAGTTCAAAATTTGATTTTATCATTGAACTCACAACAAAAAGTTCGATGAAATTTTGAACTGGATTCCATCTAACAAAAGAATGATTTTTGTATACCCAAATCTTTCATTTAGTTGCAAAGGCTATGATCAATACTAAAGCAACTTAGTATCTATCTAGTAGTATTCCTTTCATCCTAAAACATAGATCACTCCAAGCATGCAACAAATACAATAAATTCAAAAAAGTTTAATGTATAGTAAATTTTTCGCATTTGTGTCCTTATCAAAATGAGTATCAGTTTATTCTAGTAGAGTAACTATCTTTATGTATATTACTATCTGTATATATATTTCACTAAAAAAATAGACATTTAATGCTAATTTAGAAAAATCTAGACTAACTAATTATATATGTTGGATTTAAGTCAATAACTTTATATTTACAAATATTATGTATGGATTAAGCTTACGATAATTTATTAATAATTTTAAAATTAAAGTAATTTAGCCTCATCAAACATTTTCTTTAATTTATTTAATTTAGTTTCAGTATTAAAGTTAATCAAATGTATTTTTAATATTAGTTTTTTTTATCCACGCTAATGAAAATAACTTAAAAAATATCTCAAATAGATTCTAAATGAACATTGCCCAATTTACTTTCAAGGAAAATTTGACCATGGTTAAAATTTGATAGTACAAGTTAGTGAAAACTTATTCTTCATGCCATGTTCTCTTTGGGTATGCAATAGGAATGGATCAACTAGTTAGAAATAGTAGTAATATATATATATATATATTGTGATCTCTAAACAAGTCCTCTTTGTAATTTTGTTGTTGTTTTGATTGATCAGATTCACTCTACAATCTAAACCTAGATTATTTGTGAAGAAAATTTGCAGAAGATTTGCAGAAGGTTCAATTTATATGACACTAAGTACTTTTCTTCTTGTAAAAGGGTTCAAGCAACACACGTGCTTCTTATATTTTATACTCTTCCGAATAAAAAAAGTCATATTCCTCATAACATTATCAAAAACCTAGGTTAATACTTCTAATCATATTGCATCAGTGCCTTAATAGACTTCTCTAATTATGTACACTCTAGTAAACTAGGTTCACATATTAGAAAATTAAATTGGATCATTTAGTTATCTTATCAAATGTCACACATGAATTAAGGTAACTTATAAAAGTTCAAACATAAAATTAACTCCAAACTAGAGTTTTGGATTTGATCTTTTGAGAAAAAATTACTCAAAAGACACCGTACTAATGAAACATGAATTTAACTCAAAATTGAAAAACAATTATTTGTTTGACATAACTTTATTGTAATATTGACTAATTCATACATACTAATATATTGCTAACTACAAAATAGACATTTAGTACTAATTTGAAAAAATCTACATTAACTAATTATATATATATATATATATTTATTTATTTATTTGATTTAAGTAAATAACTTTATATATACAAATTTTACTTCATTATTAAAGGTCAAGTTTCAATTAAGCTTACGATAATTTTTTAATAATTTTAAAATTAAAGCAATTTAGTCTCATCAAATGTATTTTTTTTTAAATTTATTTAATTTAGTTTCAGCATTGACATTACTCAAATCTATTTTTGATATTAACTTTTTATCCACGCTAACGAGAATAACTTCAAAAATGTCTGAAATAGATTCCAAATGAACAATATCCAATTTACTTTCAAGGAAAATTTGATAGTACAAGTTAGTGAAAGTCACATTCCTCGTGCTATTTCTCTTTATGTTTGTCATAGGAATGGACCAACCAATTAGAAACATATATATATATATATATATATATATATATATATATATATATATATATATATATATATATATATATATATATTGGTCAAATTCATTCTACCACCTAAACCTAGGTTATTTGTCAAGAAAATTTGCAGGAGATTTGCAGAAGGTTCAGTTTATATAACATAAAGTCCTCTCCTTTTTGTAAAAGGGTTGAAGCAACCCACGTGTTTCTATATTTTATACTTTCCTGGTAAAAGAATAAAACAAAGTCATATTCCTCGTAACATTATCAGAAATCTAGATTAATACTTCCAATCATATTCCATCAATGTCGTAATAGACTTCTCTAATCTATACACTCTACTTAACTAGGTTCACATGTTAGAAAATTAAATTGGATCATTTAGTTACCTTATCAAGATGTCATCTATGAATTAAGACAACTTGTAAAAGTTCAAACATAAGATTAACTCCGAACTAGAGTTTTGGATTGATCTTTTGAGAAAAAATTACTCAAAAGACACCATACTAATGAAACATGAATTTAACTCAAAATCGAAAAACAATTATTTGTTTCACATAACTTTATTGTAAGATTGACTAATTCATACATACTAATATATTGTTCACTACAAAATAGACATTTAGTACTAATTTACAAAAATCTACGTTATCTAATTTTATATATATATATATATATATATATAATAATAACTTCATATATACAAATTTTAATTCATTATTAAAGGTCAAGTTTCGATTAAGCTTACCATAATTCTTTAATAAATTTAGCCTCACCAAATGTATTTTTTTTAAATTTATTTAATTTAGTTTCAACATTAATGTTACTCAAATCTAATTTTAATATTAGCTTTTTATCCATGCTAATGAGAATAACTTCAAAAATGTCTCAAATAGATTTTAAATGAACAATATCCAATTTACTTTCAAAGAAAATTTGATAGTACAAGTTAATGAAAGTCACATTGTGCTATTTCTCTTTGTGTCTATCATAGGAATGGACCAACCAGTTGGAATATATATATATATATATATATATATATATATATGTATATATGTATATGTATATATATATATGTATATGTATATGTATATATATATATATGTATATATATATATATACATATATATGTATATATATATAGAGGTTCTATGATTTCTAAACAAGTATGTAACTTCTTTGTTGTTTTGATTGGTCAAATTCATTCTACCATCTAAATCTAGGTTATTTGTCAAAAAAATTTGCAGGAGATTTGCAGAAGGTTCAGTTTATGACACAAAGTCCTTTCTTTTTGTAAAAGGGTTCAAACAACTCACGTGCTTCTTATATTTTATACTCTTTTGCTGAAAGAATAAAACAAAGTCATATTCCTCATAACATTATCAGAAACCTAGATTAATACTTTCAATCATATCCCATCAATGTCTTGATAGACTTCTCTAATCTAAGCACTCTAGTTAACTAGGTCCTCATGTTAGAAAATTAAATTGGATCATTTAGTTATCTTATCAAGATGTCACTTATGAATTAAGGCAACTTATAAAAGTTCAAACATAAAATTAACTCCGAACTAGAGTTTTTGATTTAATCTTTTGAGAAAAAAATACTGGAAATGCACCATACTAATGAAACATGAATTTAACTCAAAATTGAAAAACAATTATTTTAGGAATCCAAGTGTGAGCCTAAGTTTCACATTGACCAGAAATGAGAAAGTAGAACACTATATAAGAATCAAGACCCATAAACCTATTGCCTTAAGGTTTTGGGTTGAGAGTGGTGTCAATGTCTTATGTGGTTGGGCTCAGGTCTCATTGGTGTGTTGTATCTCCCCAGTGAAACTCCCTCTGTAAAACCTGACAAGTGGTATCAGAGCCGATGGTTAATACTGGCTCAGACGAGTGCAGTATAGTCCTAGTATCGAAAGTCTTCCTGGCAAGGGTCCCAGGTAAGGGTTTCAGGTAAAGCGTGTCCCGTTAAGAATAACGGCAGTACAGAAAAGGGTAGAAAAGGAGTACTCGTGGTTGGGCAGCTTCCGTTGGAGGGGGAGTCTAAGTCCCACATTGACCAGAAATGAGAAAGTAGAGCACTATATAAGAATAAAGACCCATAAATCCATTGCCTTAAGGTTTTGGGTTGAGAGTGGTGTTAGTGTCTTATGTGGTTAGGCTCAGATCTCATTGGTGTTGTTCTCTCCAGTAAAACCCCCTCTGTAAAACCTGACAAATTATTTGTTCAAACATAACTTTATTGTAAAATTGACTAATTCATACATACTAATATATTGGTCACTATAAAATAGACATTTAGTACTAATTTCCAAAGATCTAGGTTAACTAATTATATATGTGTTGGATTTAAGATTTAAGTCAATAACTTTATATATACAAATATATATATTTTGTAACTTCTTTGTTGTTTTGATCGGTCAGATTCACTCTACCATCTAAACCTAGGTTATTTGTCAAGAAAATTTGCAGAAGGTTCAGTTTATATGCCATAAAGTACTTTCCTTTGTGAAAGGGTTCAAGCAACTCACGTGCTTCTTATATTTTATACTCTTCTGCTGAAAAACTAAAAAAATCATATACCTCGTAACATTATCAGATGCCTTAATAGACTTCTCTAATATGTACACTCTAGTAAACTAGGTTCACATGTTAGAAAATTAAACTGGATCCTTTAATTACCTTATCAAGATGTCACCTATGAATTAAGGCAATATAAAAGTTCAAATATAAAATTAATTCCAAACTAGAATTTTTAATAGATCTTTTGAGAAAAACTACTAAAAAATACCATACTAATGAAACATGTGAATTTCACTCAAAATCTTAAAACAATTATTTGTTCGACATAACTCTATTGTAAGATAGAGTCATTGATACTTACAAATATAGTTCTAGAAGACAAATGGAATTACAATAGTGAATTCCTTGAAGTTTGATTTCAAAATGGTAAGCCATTTATTAAAAAGAAGAAGTGAGATGTGGTTAGAAGTCATTTGCAAATATTTGGAAGATAAAAAGAGTTGTGTTATGCAATGATTCCCAATTATTATTGTGAGGAGTTAATGAAGATATCTGTGGTAGAGCTCTTGAAAGAAGGAGAACTGTTTGAAGAAAAAATAGGAGTACAAAAAACTGTAAATTAAAGATACAAAATACGTGTTCATAATACAAGGAAGATTTTATGGTTAAGATTTTCTTGCCATCCTCAACCATGGATTTTGTACCCAATAAAACCAATTTCATGCATCTCAATATCTCACTAAGCCTCACTCATTTGAAAACCATTGAATTCACTTGGAGTATAACTCATGACTATTACTTCTAGACTGCCAAAATAGACTATCCAAGTTATCCTATGCCAACTATTTCAAAAATGTTACAAATCCAAGCCTTTCCACAGCTCCCTTTCACATAATTTGGTAGACTAGTTTTTCCTTGCTTCATTAGTTTTCATTCTAAGTTAAGCACCGCATTTTCTTTACCAATTATCTCCATCTCATTTTATTGACACCTTTATATATGTTTGCACAAAAACTGAACAGGAAAAAAAATAAAGTAAAAAAAGTAAATTTGTGGAAATTTCAATTTGAGAAAATCTTTAATGTAAAAGGGATCAATTTCATTTGAAGAAAAAAGAACATTTTTTTCATGTTGTAAATGATTTTTTTTATATATTTTAAAATAAATAAATTGCTTCTATAGAAATATAAAACTGGCATTTATCCTAAAAAAAATTGAGCTTTGTTATCTAAATAGATTAAAAAGTTATAATAAGAAACAGATTTTTAAAATGTTATATATTCTTAAAGAAAAGCGTGGTTTATAAGAAATTTGTTTGTAGATGAAATTTGAAAGTGAAACTAAGTTGGATGAGGCGCAGAAGGTGGGAATAGGTTTGTAGTTGTCCGATGTTAAGTGGTGTCTGAATTAAGGAGCGCATCCAAGGTAGGTGGGCATGCATGGTGATGGTGTTATTTTGGCAAGATTTACAGAGAATGGCAGTGAGGAAAAATATAGCACATTCTGATGGTGATGAAAAAATGATTTGTTCAATTATGTGATGACCCGTGAGAGAGTGAGCCAAAAGCTTAACTGCCTCAAATCCCTCTCACAGTGCCCACCATTACACGACAAAACCCCAACTCCCATGTTCAAACAATTTGCTGGCCGGCTGCTTCACATGCCTCCAAAATCCAACACGAGCAGTGCTCCTACGGCTACAGGTACTACCCTCTCTCCACTGCCTCCCTCTTATATTTCATCTCTCTCTCTTTCTCTCTCTCTTTTTTTTTTTCATTCACAAAAGATAAAAAGGGTTAATTATCTCTGGGGAGGGGAGTGGGATTAGCACCTTTTGTAGCCATGAAAGTGATGTTCTCAGCACTACTCCTTTTGCCATCTGAAAAAGCCTGAACTTCCCCTAGAAGGGTCTCTTTTGCCCAATTTGACTTCAAATATGTTTTCTCGGGCCGAGAGTTTCCCCTCCACCGATCAGTCTCTGTTGGGAGGAACCATAATATAATCCCCCACGAAAAAGCTGAACTGTCTATTTTCTGTGCAGAATTCTCCCAAACTCTTCTGCCAATTTTCACCCACAACTTGGATCGCTTCCCAATGACAAAGGCACCACACACTACAAGTCAGGTCACTTTCCCTTTCTCCCTCTTCTCTCCTTAATTCCCCTTTCCCCTCTGCCCCCAACTTTCTTCTTCACCCTTTTTAAGTCACTCATTCATTCATTCCACCCGCACTGTCCATGACGCAATTCACACCCTTCCACCAAATCACACCCCTCCCCAACCCTACCATCATGAACAAAAACCAAATCCCTAGAACTAGGCCCTGGCCTGCAGGCTTCCCTACCTCCAAGGCCTTAACCAACTTCGCCGACGCTAACTGCATGGAACAGTTACTTCTTCACTGTGCCAACGCTATTCAAACCAACGACGTAACCCTCGCCCAGCAAATCCTTTGGGTCCTCAACAACATAGCATCCCCCGACGGCGACTCCAACCAACGCCTTGCCTCCAGCTTCCTCCGCGCCCTCACCGTACGTGCCGGCCAAACCGGCACCTGCAAGATGCTCGTCGAGGTAACCGATCACGACCGCACCAACCTCTCCCTAGACACCCACAAATTCTCCGTCATCGAGCTTGCCAACTTCGTCGACCTAACCCCCTGGCACCGCTTCGGCTTCACCGCCGCCAACGCCGCCATCCTAGAAGCCACCGATGGCTTCTCCGTCATCCACATCGTCGACCTCAGTCTCACGCATTGCATGCAGATTCCCACGCTCATCGACGCCATCGCCAGCCGCCACGAGGTCCCTCCTCTCATCAAACTCACTGTCGCCGCCGATGCCTCCCGCAGAGACATCCCTCCTATGCTCGACCACTCCTACGAAGAACTCGGCGCCAAGTTGGTCAATTTCGCAAGGTCCAGAAACGTCGTCATGGAGTTCAGAGTGGTTTCTTCCACTTACCAAGACGGTTTCGCGGGTTTGATCGAACAGTTAAGAGTGCAACAACAGCATTTTGTTTACGCAGTTGAACCTCGTCCCTCTGAGGCTTTGGTTATCAACTGTCACATGATGCTTCACTACATACCCGACGAAACCCTACACGCTATCCCCGAAACAGACTTAACCTCTTTGCTCTACGATTCTTCTTCTTCTTCTGCTGGTTCTTCTTCTTCTGCAGCAGTTAGCGTTACTCCCACTTCCTCTCTGCGATCGTTGTTCCTTAAGTCCCTGCGGGGTTTAGATCCAACACTTGTAATCTTGGCTGATGAAGATGCGGATTTGACATCCAATAACTTGGTTTGCAGGCTAAGATCTGCGTTTAACTATCTATGGATACCTTACGACACTGTGGACACGTTCCTTCCACGAGGGAGCAAGCAAAGGCAGTGGTACGAAGCAGACATTTCCTGGAAGATTGAGAACGTGATAGCGCAGGAAGGGGTTCAGAGGGTGGAGAGGGTTGAGCCAAAGAACAGGTGGGAGCAGCGAATGAAGAACGTAAACTTTCAAGCGGTGACTTTCAGTGAGGACTCTGTTGCGGAGGTGAAGGGGATGCTCGATGAACATGCTGCGGGGTGGGGATTGAAGAGGGAAGATGAACACATTGTCCTCACTTGGAAAGGACACAACGTGGTGTTTGCCTCTGCTTGGTTACCTGCTTGAACATCATTTTTTTACGCTTTGTACTTTATCAATAACAGACATTCATTATTTTCCTACTTAGTCTTTCTTAGTAACTTTCTTAAATAGTTACGTTGTACTTTTTAATAGTAAATAATTAGATCAGAAGTTATTTGTAGGTCTTTGTCGTGCTTTTATCAATGCAGGTCTTTCATATCTTTCCATTTCAAGTTTTACCCTCCTTTATTCTCTCCTCAGTTTCTCTCTTTCTTTCGAAGAATAGATACCTTCAATGAGTGTAATTCTTTTTATTATTATTTCGGTTCATTCTTATTCTTTCTAGACATTCTTGAGATTTTAAACATTTTATCCAAAAGTCAAATCTTATGATAGTTTTGCTGTCTCCTAGTAACCAACAGTAATAGACTAGTTGTTAGCCGGGTTTAGGTGATAAATGTCATGAGCAGAAGACATAGAAGACATATTTTCCTGGTGTTTTGGACTTAAGAGAATCATTTTTCCAAAATCAAAAAGCCATTAATTTTGAGTGTCCTAATGACTAAAAGCATTTTCATTGAAAATCATAACATCATTAAAGTACAATTTTACCATAGTTTTTCTTTTATTTTCTCTGAACGAGTTCCTTTTGACTAAACAGTAATTTTTGAAGATGAAATCTATGACCACTGAATCCTTGACCACCTGAAACCAATAATGCTGAAGGTGCATTAAATGCGAAGTGACAGTCTATGATATACTCTTGAAGAATTGTGGATATTGTGCAGAATTTCCCAAGGTATAATTGTCCTAGACCATTATGGACGTGTGATTTTCACTTTTTGTTTCCTATGTGTGATGGTAGGAATTGGATTCTCCTAAAGTAATGTTTCCTAGGTACAGTCAATAAAAACAGTAATCTTATAAAACAGAAGATAGCATGAGTGTAACCAGTGAATAACAAGATTATGACACGGTACATACAAATTTCAAGGTTATGTCTCTGAGGACATTAAATATAGAAAGTTTTGATAATGGCTAAAGGTTACAATTCTGTAACTCCCTTGTGTGAATGACACCGTTGGTACCCCGATGCGTATATAACGCGGCTCAATTTCTCAAAATTAACCTAAACAATCTTTGGTGGATATAATAGAACAAGATATTTTAACACTTGTGTTCAATAATCTTAATTATAACATTTTTTTTAAATTAGAAAAATAATTTAGATTAAACTGATATCAACGCTTTGGAAAAAATAATTTAATTAATATATACACTAAAAAAATACCACTACTGCTTCAATAGTGATTAATTTTAATGACCAAAAGTTGTTAGTACCTATTAGATACCAATTTAAAAAATAAAAAAATATTGGTTACTAAAATAGTCACTATTGTAAATAAAAATTATAATTGGTCACCAAATTGATTATTAATTAGTTAGAGACCAATTTAGAAACTAACTAAGTCATTTTGGTAGTCAAAACCTAGTTAATTTTTAGTAACCAATTTCCTTTGGTAACCAAAACTATGGTAGCTAATTTTAAAGACCAATTTAGTGACCAATTATATTTTTTTATTCATAATAGTTACTATTTTAGTAACCAATAATTGTTTACTTTGTGAATTAATATCAGAATTGGTCACTATAATGACTAACAACTTTTGATCACTAAAATTGTTAACTAATGAAACATTTTCTTATAGTGTATATATCTTAATTTATGCACGCGAATTTATTGGTTTCAGCTTGTAAAGATTAACACACTTAAAATTTAGGATTCAGATTAAATTTATTAATAATAGTTTAGAATTGATAACATTGATTCTAATGTAATTTATTTTTAATATTACATAACTTTACATTATCCAAATCGAAGTTAATATAATTTTATTTTAAAGCTTGAATCTAAATCTAAACTCTGCATTTCCTTAGTTCTCTGCGTGTAGATAGGCGGTGACAACGTAAAAGAGACTTACAATTAGTTTTTTCAGTGTAGGCTAAGTGGAGACACACGTTAATTAGTTAAAGCTTATGTATTCTTATAACATTTAATTCTTTTTAAGAATAGTCTAAGTTAAAGAGTTAAAGTTATTCAAGATGATATGGTTGATTCTACTTTGTGTTAGTCATGTAGTCCACGTTATCCAATGGTAGAAGTTTTCAAGATGGAATGGAATGCATCCAAGAGAATAGAAGAAAACTGATAAAAGAATGAAAATAATCAAAATAAATTTTTTTTATTAAAAATATTGATTTATTTTTTTCTAAATAAAATCATTTAATTCGAACTTTAAATTAAAAATTAGGAATCGAACAAAAAAAAATACTAATTGTATTTAAATATAATATCATATATATTTAAAATTAATTAACACCTAAGAAACATACATGTAGGTGTATTTAATATAATTTTTTTTATGATTAGATTGTATTTATATTTACTAAAACATATTTGTATTGTAATTTAATTATAAAAATCATATAAGGTATTCATAAATACGAGAGAAATTAAAAATTATGAATATACAATAATCATACAAAAGTAATTCAACGCATATATTTTTATTTGTTACTTTTTATTATAAAATACTTAAATTTGTTTAAAAAAAAATCTTTTACACATATATAATCACAAAAATTGAAAGAGTTATTCAAATTAAATTGCAAAACATTAATTTAGTTTGACTTTTGTATTAAATTTTAATTTAATCATATTGAATTTTTATGTTTGATTGCAATAAATACGAAAGATAAAATAAATTGAGTGAGAAATACTTCTAGCAAATTATTGATATTATGTAAAACAAATACCAATTAAGAATTGGAGAAAGTTATTTATTACAGAACTCAATTAAGTTTCTCTAATAGAAAGATTACTTTTTTCTATAAAAAGTTTATTCTTTCTTGATTCTGAGGAGGGTGTTATGGTTTTGAAAGGTGTTCCTTAAGGTCAATCTTTAGTCAAGGCATAGTATAAGATAAATGATAGATTATTTAGAAACATGAGTAGTTTCCTCCACATCTTGGATCTGAAGTATATACTCTATAGTTCGGACTAGAGGAAAAGTAAAAATAAAAAAAAGAAAAAAAAAGAAAAGACAAAAGAAAATGCAAAGTGATGTTATTTGGAGTAAGTAAGACAGAGTAAAAAATTAAGTGGGAAAATTATAATAGATGTGACTTATATAATAAAATAATTTTTTTATATGTATGTTTAAAAAAATCATCTGTATTATAAAATTTTAGAAACAATTTGATATAAGATTAACTTTTAAAATATAGATTATAAATTAAATTTAAATTTAATAAATCATCATATCTTAATAAATAAATAAATAAGTATATTTAAAATAATAATATATTAAAATAAAATATTTATAAAATATAAAATATAAAATATAAATTTTAAATTAATTTATTTATATTATTTTTCATTTTACAAAAACGCGTATAAAAACGTACAAGAAATGTTTGATGAAAGATAACTCAAATAGAGCTTGCTTACTGATTTATTAGAATCTTATAATCTTTGTTCAATATATAGAGTATAATATCTCATCTATAAAGGAAAAAGTAAAATCTAATTGAACTATAGTGTTAATCGCAACATCATTATTAAGTTACTTAACTTAAATATACACAAATTAATATCAACTTTAACCTATATAAATAAGAAACATACTAATGATTTGACCGCTCTTTTGTTATTTCACTTTCTATTATGCTTCTCCTCTTGGCAAAATAGGTTCTAACTTTTTTTTGTTGGTCATATGTTGCATTGGGGATTAAGTGTTTTGTCTTGGGTTGGTGTTGGCTTTCTTTTGTTAGTATGTATAAGCCATTAGACAAGGAAGCATGCGTACAAAAAACGTATAGAAACGCACAAGAAGTGTTTGATGAAAAACAACTCAAAGAGAGTTGTAAAGTCCCAACTTGGAAGTAACAACTCAAAAAGCAGAAGGATGTAATGATTTAGTAAACATATAAACAAAGTTCTACTAACCATTCTCTATTTTTGAATAAATTTGTCTCTGTTATTACTGTTTTATTGGTTTATGTCTTTAATTCCACAAAATCGACTTGTAAGATTATAATATTACCACAAAACCCCATAAAATTTTTAACATATAAATTATAGAAATAACAATAAAATAATATTACCATTCTCTTCCAATGTGAACGATGAGAAATTGATCCACCGGTACGAAGAGATGCACCATCATAGTTATAAGGTTTCTTCTATTTGTTTCATACCTAGTTTTGAGGAAGTAAAATTCAAGATGAAATCATTTAGAGAAAGGGATAATAATACTAAATTCGTTTACACATTTATTAATTGGAAAAGAAACAAAATTAAGTTTAGAGAGTTGTTAGGAGAAGAACTCCTTGAAGAAAAGATTTAATAAACAGCTCTTGCTAAGACTTATCTCAGATGGAGTGGACGTGTAATGATGCTTTAACAATTAATTTTGAATTTCAAAATATTAAGGCAATATAAGAATATAAAAGAAATAAGAGTATGAGTTCAATTTTATGTTTTTGAATATAAATGTAGTTTTGACGAATCATACAACTATTTTCAAATATATAAAAAAGCGTACTCCTTTTTCCTTTCTCTAAAGTAAGCAACTCTACCTTCGGACAATGGAGGCCTATATACCTTTTTTTTTCATCTAATAAAGAGTTATTGAATTATTTATTTTTTAAATATATAAATTACTTTAAGATTTGTCGAACAGCGCTCACTAGTGAAAAAAGGAGAATCTATGACGATTTATTATGATAGGTAGTAAGTCACCTGTCATAATAAGTTGACCGATAGCATTTTTGTAATAAAAGTAACAGTTATTATGACAGGTGAGAGGGGATCTGCCATAATAAATGAAGAGAGAAAACTTATTATGATAGGTGCAGTAGACCTATCATAATAAATAGATGCGGTGGCAAAATTGAAATTATATTAAAAATATATTATGATAAATTTTGGGAGACCTGTCATAATATCTTTAAATCCCTAATTTTTCCCTTCCCTCATTCCTCTTTTTCACCTCCCTTATTTCTTAAAGTATTTTCATTTCTCTTTCTCGTCCACCTTCTTTCTTAACCAGTTGTGTTTGTTGTCTCCCTTCTTTCTCAAACAGTCGACAACCTTCGTTTCTTGTTGTCATAGCTTCCATTAGCTTTGCCATCATCAACCTCTCCTAGTGATGTCGTTTGGTTTAACGTTTTAATTTGGTTGTTTTCCTCATTCGAAAGTTTTGGGGAAATTATGGGTTTAACTTTAATTCCCATGATCTTATGACTTAAGAATTTATCGGCATGTGCTAAGTTTAGGGGTTGTTTTTTATTTTTATTTGGCTCATTCATGGGTGGGGTTTTTAGTATCTTCGGCATAACAATAGCAAAGGAAAATGTAGATAAATGTTTAATCTATTTATTTAAATCATGCTTTGTTAGCGGGATAGCTACTGGTGGTACAAACAACACTAAGTCAACACATATTGTTATTTTTGTGGATTGCATTTTAGAATGCAATTATGTTTGTTGAGCAATAAAATTCTCTACTAACCCTATTAAGGCCTTTTATGAACAAGGGAAGACTTGCTTTGGTGGGTTAACAACTTAATGTAACCTGCTTAAGGTTGGGTTATCTTTATTTTGTTTTTTCGATATTGTGTAAGGCAACTTTTTTTTTTTCTAAATCTTATTGTTTAAGTTTTTAAATCCTAATATTTCAGGTTCTTCGTAATATTGCAGTTGCGGAATTGCTTGATTTCTCCTAACTGACATTTTTTATGGTAAGTAGCATTTATGTTTCATGAATGATATTTGAAGGAAACCATTTCCACTTCTTTTTACCTATATGGATTTAAAAACTCGAATTGCATGACACTAACCCAATATTAAGTTTACAATATTAAAATGAAGTTTGATATTGGGCTCTTTTATATTTAATTTTTGAGCTTTTATAATGACTCATTTAAGTATTTCTAGGTCACTGAAATGATGTATTGGCATTTGGCTAGAATTAGTGAAATGAGTGTTTGTAATTAAGGTTGTGAGAGTGTTTGTAAAAGTTGTTAAGGTTGTAGATTTATGTATATACGTTTCAATTTTTAAAGTTTGTTAGACAGCTTAATTGTATGGAAATTGTTTGGTTGGGAATTGTTTGGTTTGCTGACATGAGATACATTTGCAGGTGAATTGAATGAAGAAGAAAATGGCAAAAAAAATCACAAAAAAGAAAATATATCTTATTATGATGTACTTTGCATTACATGTCATAGTAAGTTGGACTTATTATGACAAGTTATTGAGACATCATAAAAAATATGCATTTTCTATGACTCCTGCAACTATGATGTCAGGATACCTGTTATAATAAACTTGTTTTACCTAATAAGCCTATTTTCCACTGTACAAATACCTTTCTATTAAAAGATAATATAATAATTATGAGTGCATACAAAGCATTAGTTTAATGATTACTAAAAGTAATATTTTATAAATCAATATCCAAATAAATCATTCACACAATACACATTCCGATTCCGATGAGAGAAAATATTTTATCTAGAGTTGTTAGCCATTATCATTCGTTATACCATTTCAAGAATAGCGTCCTGAAATTAATAAATTGTTCTTCAAAATTCAAGTCTCGCTTGCTAAGAAATACATAAAATCCTATCCAAATCAAACAAATATGAAAACTAATGAATGGAAAAGTTTTGTAAAACCAACCAAGAACAAACCATGAAATCAAAGAGTAAGCTCAACAACAACCAAGAACAAACCAACAACTGCAAAGAAAATAATGAATGCACAGATAATAAAACCTAAAGTTTCTTTGGATCTCCATCAACTTTCCGGCCCCACATATCTACTAGCAAAATAACAAGTTTTTGAGATTGAACAAAATCAGCAAGAGACTAAGATTGAGATATATAGTCAGCAATAAGATCCGAAAGAAGTTAATAGAGCTGTGATGTTGGAATAGTGAAGAGTACAAATCATATTAAGATTTAGAATAGTAGTGGTACTAAACTTCCTTCTAAGTTTTTAAATGCTCTTTTATAAGTTTGAAACTACTCAACTGGCAAAGAAAAACTCAGCTGACAAAGAAAGAACACAAACACCAAAATTTGGTACATTTTCACCATCAAATACTTCACATGATATCCTACGCCATATTGCATGTCTTTGTATAAGACGGGAAGTATACAAACGAGATTAGTTCATAAATTCAAGAATAAAAGCCAACGGAGAAACTCTGTAGAGAAACAAGTAAAAATTCAATCCTTATTCAAAGAAAAAGAAATATGATAAGGAAATGATCATATGAACAACACATATCAGCCAGAATAAAAGTAGCAATCAAAGATACATAAATATTCCTAGAAAATGCCTTACAAAACTACACACACAAATATATATGCCAAAGCCTATAAATTAGGTTATGATGAGAGCTGCTGCCTTTTCAAGTTGAACTTCGAGCTTCATGCTAATAGTAGCGTTCTAACAAACAATTTCTAATTAAAACCAACACCAAGGCAACCTTAGTCCTCCTAATAATAAGATCTGCAAACTCTTTCATAACTTTTAAAACTCAACAGAAAAAGAAGTATCAGCCTCGATACGGTGGGCTGGAAACGGATTTGGTGGAGAAATAGAATAATTAACAAAGAAAATATTTTATCCAGAGTTAATAGCAGTTATAATTTGTTATATCATTAGAAAAAATTTTCAACTCAACATAAATTAACAAATTCTGATCCAAAACTCCAGTATATATAGCTCTTTCACAGAAACACATAGGACAAATAATGAATAGAAAGCATTTTGAAAAACTGATAAATGAGTCAAAGTCGACAATTAGAAGTTATGAGAGAAGACATCAAAATTGAGTAGAACTTACGAAAAGAAGGCAACCACACCAAGGCAAACCCGAGTAAAGCCCAACCGCACTTGTCCCATTGCTCATCCCAGAATGCCTCGTATGAATCATCAACCATCAATAGAAGCAAGTATAACGAACAAAAATAGTTCAGCCATTAAAAAATTAATTCAAAATACACACCCGTGAACTGCTACATTAAACATTTAGCTATAAAATTCGAATGGCAAGCAGTGGAATTCTGAAACAAAAGTTATCTCGACCTTAAAAAGTTGATTCTTTTTGTAGGCATCATCCTCGTCCTGCCACTTAAATTTTCATTTAAATGAAGTCTTTAAAACATCCAATTCATACATTTTTACATAAAATTATACAGACCAAAACATGTAAGCAATGCCTTAGGTCTCTCCAAGTTGGGATGATCACAATTTTCTTAGGGCATAGGTCATAACAATGCTAGGATTTAGGGCATAGTAGGAGTTAAGACTTAATGCTTATGCCTTAAGGGTTAGTGTAGTTGAACTTAAGACCTAGACATTAGGACTTAGGACATCGTACTTATGGGACTTAAGTTCAAATTTGTTCTCAAACATAATATTACTTCTGTCGGATGGTTTAATTGTTATGTACTTTTTACTATTATGATGAAACACTAAGTCTTACGTTCAACTACGCTCTAAACCCAAGCCTTTTTTATGACATATGTCCTCGAGACCTATTAAACTCCACCTATGCCCTATGTCCTACGAAAATTGTGAATCATCCTAACTTGGGGAGACTGTGCACTGATAAACGCCTTGTACCCAATATTAAATGATTAAATGATTAATGATTCCAAATCAATGATGTAATAAAAACAACATAAGACAACAAATCTGACACCGTTAGAATTGACGGAATAGTTTGTCCTAGGGATCCACGAGACACATTCATGTCAATAATGAGGCTGAGAGCACCAGAAAAGAATCGATTGAAAGAAAATTTTCACCGTGTAATATTGAATTCAAGTCTCCAAGCTACACAAGATGATTAAATCACTTGTAAGAAACACAAATAGCAAAATGATAGTAAGATTATCACGGTCTATGTCAGCATGATTTTCAGAACTTACAATTGCTTTGATTCCACAACACTTGGGAAAATATCCCACAAATCCATGTGAATCATGCGAGCGAAAAAGCTCAGGTCTAATTTTGTTTCACATGATTGCGATTGGAGGAAGAGTCAGGCAAACAAGAAATCATTGTAAGCCCTCTTTTTCGGCTTATAGGTGATTGAGTTTGGTTTTTTCCTAGGTCCAAAGCCAGCCCATCAGAAACCCCTCAATACCACCTTTCCATCCCCTAATCCTTCACTCTGTCTTTTTTCAGAAATCAGAAACCCTCTCTCTGTTCAAACTTGAGAGCTCTGCTACGGCACAGTGAACCTCCCACCTTCAAGCTAGCTAAGTTCGTTCTGCCTCCAAGTAAGTTACTCCTCAAGTCTGTTGTATCCTTTCTTCCCCTTTCCAGTTGGGTGATTTGGTTGTGTCTAGTGTTCGTCCTCTAACATTCGTTTGTCCTGGTATTTATGTTTCAACTCACTACTCTAGTTCTTGGGGCTGTGGTGCTCCTTATGTTTGCGTTTGTTAGCATCTAAGCAAGGTAAGGGAAGTTAGGTTTTTAAGTTTTAAAGTTATTTTTGCATGTTTACGTTCTGTTCTATGTTTTGAGTGTTTGAATGGTGTTTTTAATCGTGTGCAAATGGTTGGCTTGTATTCTGGATGTTGCTTTGTGTTGTATTTCAGCCTTGCATGCGTGAGCAGTGGCGAGAACTGATATTCTCCCCCATGCGAGCTCGTCTCGCCTAGGCGAGAATAGCAGAAGCTCGCCCTGGTTCTGCTCGAGCATCTCGCTCAGGCGACCAACTCTTGTGATGAGCAACGCATCGTCTCGCTCAGGCGAGGATGGCTCGCCCAAGCGAGCACTCGTGGAGATCAACTGCTTTCTCTGTTCGCGTCCTCGTCCAAGCGAGGAATTTTCCTTTTGGGCGAAGAACTATCTCGTCTCGCCTAGGTGAGAAGGGCCCGCTTAGGCGAGAATTCGCAGAGTGCTCACAGTGCCACTGTTGTAGGTCTCGCTCAGGCGAGAATGCCTAGCTTAAGCGAGACAGTTATTGTCGCTTGGGTGAAGGCCTTTAGTCTAAGCGAGAACAGTACAAATTTGCATTTTTATTTCCCTGTTTAAGTTGTGGCTGGTTGTTATCATGAACATGCATGTGTTATTTGATTTGTATGAACTGCAAGTGGTATGCTTGAATTGATTTATGGCATGGAATTGTTGGTTGGTTGTGTTGTGGCATGAGAATTGGATGTTTATGATAAAAGTGGTGGTTATAGTATGAGGAACATGAATTTGGTGTGAGATAGACGTAATTCCATGAGTCTCGTAGGGAGATCTCATGGTTGTGTGTAGTGTATATAATTAAGATAAGGATTCAAGTAAGGATCGCATCCCGAAACTCTAAAGGGTCAGTTAGTCTCACGTAGAGCAAACTGATCCAAGTGGTGAGAGTAGTAGAAGGTCCTAGTCTTTGACAGGATAATGACCTTAGATGCTTGAAGGCTAACCTTATGTGTGGTAGGGTGAAACTCATTGGCAATGGCTCTGTAGAGCAGTAGAGGCCATCACAAGCGCAAGCGTCCCGTAAATTCGATCTTATCATATGTATCCGGATAATTGAGTCATGGTGTCCTGTTTGGTTGCTACAACATGATTTTGTGTCTACTTTGTTGCATGCTTGCGAACTATTTTAAGTGCCGGCTTGTTATAATATGTTAAAAATTATTTTACACTAGCTTACCATTTTATTTTGTGTCTGTTCTTGTCTTGCTTTCTCTTTTGTGATGATCACCTTAATGATGGTGGGAGCAGATGAGGGAAATGCTGAAGGTAGACCTGATGGTAGCCCCCACCTGCTCCCTCAATGCTTTGTCACTCATAATGACTTTTTCCTTTATATGATAGGACATTGTCCTCTATATATTCAACAAAGGTTATAATAAATCAATAATCAAGCTCTCTTTGAGTTATTTTTCATCAAACATTTCTTGTGCATTTCTTATACGCATGTTTCCTTCTCTTATGGTTTATAGATATTAACGCAAGAAGGCAATTAGCAAGAAACACAACAATCGCATAAACAACACCAACATAACTCATCCTCGCCTCGCCAATACAACACCACCAAAACACTTAATCTCCAATGCCACATATGACCAACAACAAATTCCAGAACCTATTTTGTTAGGAGGAGGAGCATAATAGAAAGTGAAAAAACAGAAGAGGAATCAAATCATTGGTCTATTTCTTCTGTATACTGTTTTAAATATAGGAATAAGATTTTAAACGCCAACTCACCTTGACAGGAAAGTATGCATATAATAGTTAATAATTAATAATTAATGTATTATATTTGTATGTTAAAATTGATATTAATTTGTATATGTTTAAGTTAAGTTAATAATAATGTTGCGGTTAACACTATAGTTCAATTATTTTAATAAAAAATTAATTAGATATATAACTTCAATTATTTTAATAAAAAATTAATTAGATATATAACTTTTTAACCACTTCACTCATTTTATTTAAGTCATTTTGGTTGAGACTCATGTAACGTCCCAATTTAATTGAATAATTCAAATAAATAGAACGTCGTATGTTTATAGTATAAAATAGGGCACTGACATAAAGTATATTTAGAATTAACTTTTTTTCAGTTATCCCAAATTATACTAAAAATCCAAAGACACAGCACAATGCCATGAATAAAATCTAAACACAACTTAGATTAAACTAGAAATTTTGCTCACAGAGCAAGAAACTACAAAATAACAGTACACAAGAAGAAAGACTTAACAATGAGCAATAAAGGATTTAGGAAGCCTAACTACACCGCAACCTCCATGCCAAGATCATGACCATCAAGAGTCTCCACATCTGCTCACACCAAGGATTTGGTGATCATCGCAAAAAGAAAAAAGCCATAGAAGAGAATAGACACAAAGAGAAAGGATACGCTAGAGTAAAAATAATTTTCAACATGTTATTAAGCAAGTAAATGTTAAATCAGGTTATAAACATACAAAGCAGTAAGCATCCAATTCGTGTGATAGCAAACAAATGCAGGACCCTCTGACTCAATTATCCAGATTATACTCTTTATATAGAATTCTAAAGGAAGTATGCACCTATGCTGGTTTCTAAACTCTGCAGAGTCTAGACACAAGGAGTTATCACCCAACCACACAGGGTTAATCCTCTAATGTCTTGGGCCCAATATGTCCCAAGACTAGGACCTCTTGCCACTTTCACCACCTGCCACTTTCACCACATAAATCATTCTGCTCTATGTAAGCGTGAATGGTTATTAGAGTTCAGGATACCTTCCTTTATCTAGACATCTCCTATATCAAGGTATACACTAATCACCATCACCAAGAGTTTCCCTTGAAACTCTTTTACCAATAATTCCACATGCCATCTCAATCATTCAAGTCCCATGCCAATCCACCAGCAAACAAGTCATGTTTTCCATTTCATACTCAATATAATAAGATTTCATTTAATTTCATACTTTATAAATGCATACCATGACATACATATATCACAAAGTGAGTGTCAACATTTAAGTACCTACAATTCCATACAATCAAGCACAACACACAACCATAATTCTTACACCAAAATTCCTAAGAAAATTTATTATCACAAAACCAAAATGCAGTAATGTGTGACACATTTCTCAAGCTACAGTCATCTAATCGATGATCCAACTGGTCAAACTACAAAATAACATGTTATGAACCAAATGTCCAAATTTGAGCTCAATTCAATGGTTAATGAGTCAAGAAAGTCAATTTTACTAAAACTGTACATATCAGAAAAAAGACATAGTCACCCAGTTACTAAGACACTCACCCAACGACCACTTGACACTTCCAGAATATGAAAAATAACATCAAATATCACAGTTTCATGAATATTTGGAAATACATCAAAAATTAACATTTTCCCAAAACAACTTAAAAACGTGAAACCCTGACTTTTCTTACATAGAATAAGAGGACTGCAGTGTAAGAGAGCTCTAACAAGGCTCACTAAGACTATGTGAGACCATAGTTTAGGAACAAAGACAAACGGAAAGAAAACAGGGTTCTAATGTAACTTAGAGGAAGATAGGAGAGCTCTTGTAACTTAGGGAACAAAGACAGAATGAAGAGTAAGTGATTGTGAGGAGATCTTGGGAGTCCAAAATGAACTGAACTTGAGCCCTTACAAAGACTAGACCTAACCTCCTCTTTAGGATAAAGTTTAAAATAGAAAAAGATCTTCCAATTGTTTATTAAATATAAATATTTGAACTACAAATTCAAGTAAAACAGCAAACAAAATGCATTAGATTACAAAAATATATAATACTTCTATGTGAAGAATAATTAGGAATAAACATTAATTATTAATGATAAAATTTATTATATACTATTAACAGATGAGAATGCCGTGTGATTAATCTGTGCCGATGAAAAATAGTAAAATAAATTGAAATATTTTATGATGAAATATGATACTTAAATATAAAAAATGATAAAAATAATGTAATCATTGTAAATTCTATAAAAGAATATATCAAATCTTCATATTATATCTTCTTTTATATTTATCTTTCCTAATATGTTAATTATTTTGGCCCGCAGTAGGTATAAGAAATATTAAAAAAATTGTTTGATGTCTACTTTAAAAAAAAAAATTATATATATATATATGGAAAATTCTCAATTGAAATGTACTATTAAATCAAGATGTCTTCAATCTGACAACATCAATTGATCAAAAACACCACATACTTCACCCAAACCCAAAAAAATCTTGATCAAGATAAAACCAACGGAAGAAAATAGCAAGTCCATGCTTATTCCACAATGCCTCTTATGAACCATACACCATGAATACAACAATGATTTCTAAATCAAACCGATAAGTTCAGCCAGTTAAAAATTAATTCAGAAGAACACAATACAATAATGGGTGAAGAAAACATTTAGCTTCAAAGATCACAGAATTTTCATCCAACATTTGCATATCCTGCACCCACTTCATTGCTTAGTGTCCCTGTAAATGATATATATATATATATACCTAGAAAATAAAGCACATCACATATTTAAAACTTGTACATACACCGTCGGTACTCTGAAAATTCCTAATCCAAAAAACCCACAACGCTTCTGACTCTGCCCCAGAGCCTAAGCTGTCAAAACAACAATCAAGAATGCAACACAGTGACATTTTAAAAACTTGTACATACTCCATATGTGAGCTAAATAAAAGGTGGAACCTCAAAGAAGAAAGTAAGCTATGACGAGCTGTTGTCGCTTAAACAAGTCCTACTCCAAAAGGATTGTTGTTAACAAAGGACATCAATTAAAGCTGGATATACTTGTAGATCATATAAAAAAATATCATTTAAGTAAAGGGTAACTTCAAAGTTTGAGGGCATCAAAGTTATCTCATGTAGATCCACACTCCAGAAACGTCCCTGATAGAGAAACAAGAAAATCCGATATTGCCAGCTTACCAACCATCCAAATCAAAACTCACAGAAGAAGATAGCAAATCCAGAATGATCCCATAAAGCCAAGGTAGCCTCAGTCACTCTAAATAGCAAGCTAAGATCGATCATCGAGTGATGTACGTGATGTGTGCTGACAAGAGATTCAAGCAAAAAGAGAACTGTTACAACAACTCCCACTCCACATGTTCAGCCAAAAGAATAACTGCGACGAAAATAATGAATGAAAAGATAATACAACCTAAATTTTTCCCTGGATATCCATCCACTGCTTCCAAAACCTGTCCCCCATTATATCAATTAGCAAATTAATAAGCTTTTGAGATTGAACAAAATTAGTAAGGGACTTAGACAGAGAAATATAGCTAACAAAAGATATCATCTACCTCCACGTTATATCACAAACAGTGAGAACTCAACCAGAAATTAGTAAATAGGGCTCAATATTGGGGTACTGAAGAGTCCAGATCATGTTCAGAATCAGAATAGAAGTCATACTAATGAAAACTCAAGAAAGAGCACAAACACCAAAATTTGATACATCAACGTCATCAAATACTTCACAAGACAAGCTACACCACACATCCATTGCTTGTCTTCCTAGAAGATGGAACTACAGAAACAAGGTGAGTTCAAAAATTCAAGAATGAAAACCAATGGAGAAACTCTGCAGAGAAACAAGTAACAAATCATCCTTACGTTTGGTGACAAATCCAAAGAAAAAGAAATATGAGAGGATAGAGCAAACTCGAAAGAAATTAGGCTGTCCAAAACTATCACGTTTTCCAATCCTCATAGTAACGTGCTGAAGAAGGAAAATGGCAAACAGTTCAACACACATATTTGATATATATCTATTATCAAATAAAATAATACATTCTCTTTGACTTAAACTGACGAACTATTAATTCAAGACTTCTTCAATCCGACCACATCAATTGACCGCAAGCACTATACTTCATCCAAACCCAACACAACCTTAATCAAAAGAGAAACTAAGAATACAGAATCACCAAATCATTTTCTAGAAGAGCCAAGCACAGCAAATTGGTGAAATGGGCTCGTTCTAGACCAATGAAAAGGAGAAAGCCACTTCTTCTACATCAAAACTCACTTCAACTGCATAAACACCTTTGCAAAGAAACAGATGGCCGATGAATGCTTATGTTTGTGATCAAATGCCAAGAAATTAGAAACTAAGAAAATAGTTATTACAAAGTTCAAAAAGTAGAAAACCACATCTTCTACATCAAAACCCACTTCAACTAAATAAACACCTCTGCAGAGAAATAGATGGTATATGAATGATTATGTTTGTGATCAAATACCAAGAAATTATAAACTAGAAAAATAGTTATTACAAGTTCAAAGCCGTTACAAACCCGTGTTCTTCAATCCACAAGTGCTTAAAAGAACTAAGCCACATTTCAACACCTAGATTGGAGCAACAAATAGTTGGCCACAATGGAATCCTTATAATTGGTGATCAAATCCTTAGAATTAAACACTTCTGTTTTCCATTCCTCGCGTGATGAAAAGGTACAAAAAACAAAAACGAACACATTTGATAGATTGTGATCATCAAATAACCGCTTTAGGAAATGTGTGGGTAAGAAGCTAAAACCTTCACAGGATCTCAGAGACCATATGAAATGCAGGTCATTCCACAAAAACAATTTAAACACTGGGGCAGAAAAAAAATTCACAATTTAATCCTAATCTTCGGTCATCAAGTCCAGCAAAGTCAAATAGTAAACAGAACTCAATAAGAAATTAGGTTAACCTAGAGCAATTTCAGTTTAACGTAGAAGGTAGTGCTTAAACAAATTCTATTCCAAAAGCAGTGTTGTTTACAAAAGGGATATCCAACTAATATTGGAGATATACATGTAGACAATGTGAAGAACTACCGAAGTAATTCTCCAAATTGCCTTGTAACAAAATTGGAACAATTCCTGATACAGAAACAGCAAGGAAAACAACCAAAACCTAAGACCCAGCCACTCATAGCAGGCATGATGTGATAAAGTCATGCAGTTCAATAATTCAAAAACCAAGGGAGAAAGTAAATGCTACTAACCACCGAAGGCAATACTGTCATAAAAACCACAACAATTCTTTTATAATCAAATGATCATATGAACAACACATCTCTGTAATTCAATGCAAAAATAAAAGTAGCAACCAAAAATACATAAATATTCCTAGAAAATGCCTTAGAAAAATACACACAAAAATATATATGCCAAAGCCTATCTAGTCAAAGCAAGAATCAAGAATTGAGGGGAAAATATAGCTAGTCCAAAACGAGCACATACCAACACAATGATATTTTCTCAAACTAGTACATACTCCAAATGACAGATAATGAAACCTGGAACCTCAAATAAATTAGGTTATCATGAGAGTTGCTGCCTTTTCAAGTTGAACTTCCAGCTTCATGGTGATACTAGCGTTCAAACAAATCCCATTCTAAAGGGAAGTTTCAGGGCAAAAAGGTTCTTCCATACATATCCAACTCTAGAAAGTTACGGCTTATGTTTGAATCAATTTCTGATATGGAAACAACAAGATTAACGGATACTGTCAGCTTACCATACATAATTGAAAACAACCAACCCAAACCCGTAGAAGATAGCAAGTCCAGAATAATCACATAAAACCAAGACATCCTTAGTCGTCAGTCGTTATAATAAGATTTTCAAAATGCCTCCTATCCGTTTAAGCAGTATCAGCCTCTATAGGGTGGGCTGGAAACGGACTAACGCTATCCAGAGTTGTTAGCAATTATAATTCATTATATCATTTGTCGAAGAAAAGTTTTCCAAATCAACTGATAACAAATTTTGCTCCAAAACTCCGGCATCGCTCTTGCATACAAACACATTATTACCTTCCCAATCCAAACAAATACGTAAAATAATGAATAGAAAGCATTTTGAAAAATAGATAAATGAGTCAAAGATCACAATTAGAAGTTATATAGAGAAGGCATCAAAATTGGGTAGAACTTTTCAAATCAAACCAGAGTAAAGCCCAACCGCACTTGTCCCATGCTCATGACACAATGCCTCATATGAACCATAAACCACCAACCAACAGAAGCAAGATCGCAACCAACAAAAACAAGTTCAGCCATTAAAAAATTAACTCAAGATCGCAACCACCCCCCACCATTTGCACACCTACCCACCACATTTCTTAGTTTCCTTGTAAAGCCCCAAATTCAAAAAAAATTATAATCAATCTTGGTAGAAGATGAAGGACCAAGATGATAAGATGAATAAAAAAAAAATCAGGAATTAAAAAACCAAGGGATCAATATCATAATTTTCCCTGATGAAAGTATGGTTCTTGCTTAAACAAACGCCATGGCTTACACATGTACCTTCCTACAACCAGCAAGAGAGACCATAGCCATTCCAACACGAGCACATAACACAAATAGTAAATGGAAACGAAATCAAACATAAAGCTTTGTAATAAGTTAAATAATCTATAGCTATTGCCTCCACTATAAAATACACATCCTCTTCCCTGCAACACTAATAGAAGAAGATAATAAAAATCAACAGAGACAACAGTCCCACAACACAAATGTCAAAGCCTCTCACTCATACAGTGCCAATTTACAAGATCTCCCACTCCACAAGTTTAGCCTGAACAATAGCGACAATGAAAATAATGAATGCAAAGATAACTAAACCTAAGGTTTCACCGGATCTCCAAGCACTGTATTCGAAACCTGTCCAACACCCAACATTTGAACACCATACAACCACTTCATTTCTTAGTTTCCATGTAAAGCCCATGAATTAAAAAATATATATAATCAATCTGGGTAAAAGATGAAGGACAAAGATGATACGATGAATAAAAAAATTTTAAGAATTAAAAAACAATGGAGAAACTTCCATAACAAACTCGATGATCACAACATTAAAAAATCAAGTATTGCTCTTCCTTAGACAAACACCATGGCTGACACATGTACCTTCCAACAAACAATAGGAGAGACTTCAGTCATTCCAATCCAACTCAAGCACATGAGAAAAACAATAAATAGAATTGTAATAAAACATAAATCTTTCAAGTATGTTAAATAATGGACAACTATTGCCTCCACATCCAATTCACACCCTCATCACTGCAACAAGAGTATAAGAAGATAATCAAAATCAACAGAGTCAACAATCCAACAACACAAATGTCAGCCTATCACACAGTGCCAAGAATAAAAGAGTAACGACAATGAAAATAATGAATTCAAAGATAATAAAACCTAACATTTCACTAGATCTCTGTTGTAAATCCCAAGAATATAAGAAAACTATAATCAATCTGGGTAGAAGAGGAAGGACCTAGACTATAAGATGAATAAACAAATTCAAGATTAAAAAACCACTGGGGAAATTTCAATAACATGCTTCATGATCATAATGTTCAGCGATCAAGTATTGCTCTTGCTTAGACAAACACCATGGCTTCCTACAACCAACAAGAGACACTACAACCACTCCAACTCGAGCGCACCAAAATAATAATAAATGGAAAAGTAGGAAAACATAAAGCTTTGTAGTAAGTTCAATAATTTACAGTTGTTGCCTCCACTATCACACAGACATCCTATTTGTTGCAACACGAGTAGAAGAAGACAATCAGCATAAACGAAAATCAACAGTCCAACAACACACATGTCAAAGCCTCTCATTGATATAGTGCCTATTTACAAGATATTTAGCATGGAGAATAACAACAAAAACAATGATGAATGCGAAGATAATAACACCTAAGGTTTCACCATATCTCCATCCACCGTTTCCAAAACCTGCCCACCACCTTCTATTTGCACACCCTGTACCCACTTCATTTCTTAGTTTCTCTGAAAAACACATGAATTTAAGAAAAATTTAATCAATCAAGGGGAAGATGAAGGACCTAGACAATAAGACAAATACACAAATTCAAGAATTACAAAACCAATGGAGAAATTCCCATAAAACACTCGATGATAATAATGTTCAGCGATCAAGTATTGCTCTTGCTTAGACAAACACCATGGCTGACACATGTACCTTCCTACAACCAATAGGAGAGACTTCAGCCATTCCAACTCAAGGGCATAAGAAAAATAGTAAATAGAAACGTAATAAAACATAAAACTTTGTAGTATGTTAAATAATCTACAATTATTGCCTCCACGATCCAATAGACATCCTCTTCCTCAAATCAACCGAGTCAACAATCCACCACCAACCACTCCAAAAGTTTGTCCTGTATACAAAGATAATAAAACCTAATGTTTCAACGAATCTACATCTATTGTTTCTAAAACCTGCCCACCTTGCACACTTTGCACCCACTTCATTTCTTAGTTTCCTTGTAAAGGCCATGAATTCAAGAAAACTAAAATTAATTAGGGTAGAAGAGAAAGGACCTAGACGATAAGATGAATAAAGAAATTCAATATTTATAAAACCAATGGAAAAATTTCCATAACAGACTCGATGATCATAATTTCAGCAGTCAAGTATGGCTCTTGCTTAGGCAAACACAATGGCTGACACATGTACCATCTACAACCGATAAGAGAGACTATAGTCATTCACACTCGAGCACATAAGGAAAATAGTAAATGGAAACGTAATAAAACTTAAAGATTTGTAGTAAGTCCAATAATCTACAGCAAATGTCTCGATGATCCAGTAGACATCCTCTTCTCTGCAACATGAGGAGAAGAAGACAATCAAAATCAATATAGTGTCTCGCTCATATAGTGCCCCTACTTCAAGATCTCTCACTCCATACGTTTACACTGAAGAATAAGGGCAAAAAAATAATAATGAATGCGAATATAATAAAACCAAAGGTTTCACAAGTTCTCCATCACTGCCCACCCCTCCTCCTCCATATCTATTGCTTGCATGTAAAATATCAAGAAGCAGTGCATCATAAAGATAATCTACATTAAAAAGATGACAAAGTAGAGGGGAGGGAGGAGCCGCCTGCAGCAGCAGTGTCAGGGGAAGCACCACCCGCAGCCACAAGATGAAATTTTCAAATCAAATTGTCTAAATCTCTCTGTAATTAGTAAAATGATGTAAGAACTAAAAAAATGACATTTCAAATTCGCTACAACTAAGAAAATAAAAATACTAATTCAGTACTATAAAATAAAGATCGATAATTCTCTCCTATCAATAATTTCAATTGCATCTTGTAAAAGGATCAAATTTCCTGAGGAATCCAGAACTCATAAAAGCTATGAGAATTCCAAATTACTTTGAAATGCAGAAGTCTCACAAAGAAAAAAGTAAAAAAATGGAAAAGATGCATACGAGGAGATAGAGAAAGAAGTACAAACTTGTGGCTGAACAAGACAACAGCTTCGAGAAAGGCATGGCTGAACAAGACAAGAAACACAAACTGTAATGATCATGATATTTTATGAATCTTATCTTTAATTTGTTTACTATGAACACAGTGCTTCATATATCACTAAGAAATGACAAAAAAACAATAACATGACACACAAGCTGAAAGATATGATTTAAGAGAAGTTTCCGTTTAATGCTCACGTACGTTTCCATACAAATCCTCCCCAAATTACTGGACTGCTAATAGTCTTATAGTGCCTGCTACAACCACCCACAAGAACTGCCAGCCACACTACAAGGTTAGCAATGAATCCAACCACACAACTCAGAATCCAAACAATTACCTAATCACAAATAAAGACATGAGAAATGTAAGGGTAACAAAATATAAAGCTTGACAAATCTGCTGGCTGGTGTTTCCACACCCTACCTCACATATCAGTCCAGTAAAAACTGCTAAATGTACAAAAGATTAAATTCAAAGGGAGACATCTTCACTCGTAACATATGCTCAATGAGACAAATGTTACATGAAACAAATCCAACAAATATTGCTGCAGAAAAAAAAAATCACAATTGAATGCTTATATTTGAAGATGTCCAAAGAATTTAAATAATAGAAAGGAAACTCTTCCAAGAAATTATATTACCCTGCGTATAGTATTATTATTTAATGTGCTGAAAAGGAATCAATACATGCCGATCAACATCTAGATACGATAGATCAACCATAACTAAATTAATTCAAATTAAATAGCCAGTCACAGATAAATACAAAAATATGTGGATAACAAAACCTAAATACAAATAGTCGGTCCTGATTTTTAGTGATCAAGTCGAGAGGAATTAAATAAGAGATAACATACCGCCTAAAGAAATATCAGACCTCAACCGCCTACTAAGAAATACCAGACCTCAACCGCGTAAAGAAATATCAGAGACTCGATAACATGCTGCAAAGGAATGAACACAAACACCAAATTCGATAGGCTCCGAGGTCAGATCATCAGTCACGCATAAGAAAACATAAGGGTAACAAAATCTAATACTTTAGATGATCTCCTACCCCACAGATTCATTGCGTGTCTCCCTGTACAACCCAAAAATTCAAGAAAACGATTATGGCTCTTAATTCAGGACGTTACAAACCTATTCCAAACCCCACTGCAGATAAACAAATCATAGTTCACTCCATATGTTCTATGATCAATACCAAATAAATTATATAATAGAAAGAAAACACAAAGAAGACCGTATTCAGACTCTGAACTACCATGCTTTTCATATAATCCATAGACAAGAGACGGGCCACAGAACCGGGACCAGCTGAAAAGGTGTAAAGAAATTAAGAAAAAAAAACAAAACTCGTCATCATCAAATAAATGACTGTATTCAGGATTGCGTATATTTACTGATAATTCTTGCGTTCTTCATTCAAAGAAAAGCCTGATAATTCTTGCATTCTTCATTCCGACCAAAGCCGGATAATTCTAGAGCTCTTCATTCCGACAAAAAATCTAATGCTTGTGTTCTGCAATGCACCAAAGTCGATGGATCGTAAACATCATATAATATAATTCGCCAAACCATGAAAAAAACTTGATCAAGAAGGGAACCAAAATCCCCAAACCCATTCATGACACTCCTGGAAACAGCTCTTAACATTTTAATTTTTTTTTTTAACAGCGAAAAATAACATTTTAGTTATTATTTTAAAGATCTTTATGATATTTAAAAATTTCTTATGAATATTATTTTTTTATTAAGAGATAACTCATTAACTTTTCTAATCAAAGATAATTAAAATTTTAAGATTAGTTTAATCTTGAATTCGATTTGTAACATTTTAAAGTTTAAAAAACTTATAATTTTCGCTTTGTAAATAAACTTATGTTATTGAAATTATTTTTTAAATTATTATTTAAAGTTAATATAAGTGTATTACAATTTAAAATGTTTATATTAATTTCATTATTTTATCATTTAGTTTACTTTTTGTTTTCTTAACATAATAAAATATTTTTATTTGAAATATTAATATTATTTGTAAAACAAATGTTTCAAAAAAATTAACCTAATTGTATTATTAAATAGGTTAAACCTTTAGAACAGTTAATGTGCAATGCACCGATTTGTAAATATTTATTATTTTAATTTAAGTTTTAAAAAATTTATTATTTAAAAATTATATAAATTCAAAAATTTATATAAATTAATACATAAAAGTTAAAAATATTATAATGAAAATATGTAATAGATTTTTCTTTGGTTTCAAATTAGTTGAACGTTTTACTAATTTTTTATTTTAATTAAAAGGGAGAAATATATCTTGTTGATAAAGAAAAAAAAATTAAAACTCACCTCTTTCACGGTCTCAATTCATCTTAAATGTAAATATTATTTTGTCAACAGGAACAAATAATATTCAAATACTGAACTTGTAGCAGAAACTAACCCGGTATAAATAATTAAAATTTATGTAAGAGATAAAATATTAATTATTTTTTATTTTTAAAATTTAATTATTATTCAATTTCTTTTTTACAATATTAAAATTCAATCCATACATTTGTAGACGATTCATTTTATATAAATGTAATTAAAACGTAGTTTATAATTAAATGAATCATAATAATTAAATATAATAAATTCAAACATGAATATCTTCATGATTTCAGATGGGTTATAATTTACACATTTTTTATTTTAAAAAAAATTAGGATAATTAAAATCAATAAATTTAAGAATTTACTATCTCAAAAATTATCTTAAAAATTGTAAGACCCCATTTCCTTTTTCCAGCCCTAAAGGTTAGTGGGCTGTCCCTAAGTGGGCCTAAGGGTTGCCCCAGTGTATATATGCCCTTAGGTCTGCCCTAAAACCTAGGGTACCCTACTTTTTCGGAGACCCTTTGCCCTTACCTTGAGCTGCAGCCGCCACCCATCTTCTGCTAGGGTTCCATTGCCGGGAAGT
>Ga0214542_1003390_pt1 | contig 32631 bp, 9 predicted proteins | sample CNSS1metaG_FD_160096 | JGI IMG/M metagenome (GOLD analysis project Ga0214542, IMG submission 160096) | Root nodule microbial communities from cowpea collected in UCLA plant growth center, Los Angeles, California, USA - CNSS1 | ecosystem: Host-associated > Plants > Roots > Nodule | place: USA...
TTTTATATACATTTATTTTTTTTTTTATATATATATATATATATATATATATATATATATATATATATATATATATATATATATATATATATATAAATGGGTGAGGAGAAAAAAAAAGTGTGCGCAATTTACTATTTATTTTCTCTATTATTTACTTACTTTCATGTATCAATTTATCTCTCTTATTTTTATTCACTGTTCTTAAATATTAATAGTGTTGACTTTTCTTATCAAAATGACTATAAATACAAAATATATGGTAACAATATGTTGGGGAAAAAAATCAGAATTATCCTATAAATAAATAAATAAGATAGATATAAAAATATACACAAATGTAATGTGAAAATCTTCGACAGTGAACACAAATCACTTTATTTGTCTAAAGACAATTAAATACTGATACACTCTCTCTGATCTAAAATAAGAATTTAACCAAAACCCTCGTAACATCCTTTTACAAAAATATATATAAAAATAAAAAATATTAAATACAAATTTAAAGTATATTTGACTGAAATAAAAAATATTATACACTTAAAATCTATTATATAATTAACATCACTCGCCTTTTAACTTATACTAAATTAATGTAAAACTTTTAGAAACATATTATTTTAATTAATATGATATTTTCGATTCTAATTAAAATAAACACAAATTTATTTTATATACATGTAACTTCCCTGTACCAAAGAATTGAAAGAGGGATAAAAAATGTCACATCAACTAATTTATTCGGCGAGATTTATTTTCGATCTAATAATTAAGTCTGCTTTAGTTTCGATTATATGACCGAGTCAAAACAAAATTTAATAGTTACTCACAAAAGCTAATAATTAAGCTTCAATTCTCTAAAGATGTTGGTTCTAATTAAAGATGAAGTAAAATGGTATTTGTCATCTGTATACAATTTGGATTATTAGTTTTGATTTTATAATTTCAATAATCAATATAAATTATATAATATACTACTTTTATTTTTACAGATTTGAAGAGAGCCGGTTCAGATAAAAAAATTATAAATCATTGTTGTGAAATTTTATGGTAATAGTTTATAAAATATCTTTAGATAGTAATTTATTTGAATTACAATAATACCTTTTGTACAGTATTTTCACATTAACTCGTACAATTGATATGCTTCTTAACAATTCTGACAAATTTATTATAGCTATTTTCCCCACAAAAGGAGTCTGTAATGTAACATTTTAAATGCTTGAAATGTTTATATAAAAAAATAAACATATTTAATGCAATAGGAACCTAATAATAAAACTATTACACAAAAAAAATACTAAATTATTAAATGTGTAAAACATTCACGAAATGGTCCAACTCAACACAAGTTGCTTGGGTTTATTCACTTTTAAATTCTTACTGCTTGCTACCATCATGATGCACAAATATATCATAATTTAATTTATATTTTTTTTTCCAAAAACATGCAGTACTACCATTATTCTAATAATAATTTTCTACTCTAGCCATCAACTACAATAAATCCACAATCATTCTAAAGATAACTAAAGTGGGGCACCCATAAGATAAAAAACAAAATAAATTGCATGCATCAGCCTTACGTAACAGGTTGCACCATCTTCAAACCTAATTTTCATCACAACTAAAAGTATATTTTTTTTTGGAAATATCTACAAGATATTTTTTTTTTTTGTGTGTGACATATATGGCTACAAAATATTATTTCCAAAAAAGATAGATTCATATATATATATATATCCTTAATGGTTGAAGTGGTGCAGCATATATGAAGCAAAAACCAGTGAAAGTTTGCCAAGTTTACCACAATATCAGAAATGATATTCATCATTTTCCATCACAAACATAAATATCTTGGTTAATTTGCTTGACATCAAAGCATCTTTCACTTTACACTTCATTTAATCAACAAAAACAGATTTTTTTTTTCCTAAAAAAGGAAAAAGCATATAAGATATTTTTGGAAAATTTCAATGGTCGAATAATGAACGTTTCACACATCTTTGTAACCAAGCAATTGAGTAGAAATCTCATTCTGTCAGAATTTTTCACATGTAAAAGGGTCCAGTATTATCCATATATATGGATTCTTTTCACACATGCTTAAATCATTCACAAATAAATTGGAATATGGTATAAAACATTTTGCAACTCAGCATAAAAATGTTAATACGACCAGTCTTTAAATTTTTATTTTAAGTATTTAAAGTAATAAGTTTTATTAGAACTCAGTAAATAAAAAATATATTTCTTTTAGCTTCAATTTCTGTGAATTCCAGTAATTTTCATCTTCGTTAACTTTGTAAAGCTTTCTTTTTACTTTTCATTTCTTTTTTAAGCAATGTTTATAAGATTGTGAGATGGGGATTAAAAATATAACCAATAGTTTTTAAAAAAATATATGATTTGTATATTATAGCCTATATTTATCTTAGTAATTTTTCATGATAAATGTGTTAAAATAATAAAATGTTGGATCAGGATAATATATTTGTTTGGTTAGGCAAGTTTATTAGATAAAGAAATTTATTATTTGTATCCTTATTTGTGTTGTGCTTCTTTAGAAAAAAAAATGGAATAAAAGAGAAAATTAAATTGTAACATTTTGTTTGAAAGAAAAAAATAGAAAGGGAAAATTATTTATGTGAAATCTGGCAAAAGGATTTCGTTTTTCACAAACTAGCATGAAATGAGGAATAGAAAGTTTTATTTTTTTGGCAGATCTATTATAGACAAAAAAAAAAAATGCCAAAAAAAGAGAACAATTTAAATATATAGATTATAAATTATTCTTGCAAGGATCAATTTGAATACTTTAACGGTAGACTATGAGAAGTGTTCTTCTCAATACACGCCATTCAAATTAGATGAATTATTAGTGAAATAATAAGTGTATATAATAATTAAATGATACATATATTGAAATATTTATTTATATTAGATGAACTTTGTTAAGTGCATAATCTTCTTGTAACTCTATATTAAAGATTAATTACTTGTTTATAATCTATAATGGAATACTTGTGTGATTGATATGTACTCGATCGACTTGAGTAATTAAATCTATAAGATTATTAAGATGATTTCGATCACATAATGTACATAAATGTATTATATATCTCATGATACCATTTACTTGATAAAAGGCACCGATGTTTGTTAAAATATTAAATTTGAATATTTAATAACTTCAATGTTTTATAAATGAAATAAAATGTTTTATATATTTTATGTCATCCATTCAAACTAAGTTGATCTAATCAGACAAAAAAAATAATTGATGATAACTAAATTTTGATAATTTTCTCTCACAATCTAAGATGATATATTTTAAATGACTTTTAATTCTTTTATTTCTCTATATTTCAAAACTACTTAAATCATGTTACCTTAAGTGATAAGAGTTATTAAAATATATTTTTCTTTTTTTTATATCTTCATATTTTTCTCTTCTTTTCCTCTTTTTCCTCTTGTTTCTTCTTTTTTTTATTCCACTCCACCAAAGGCTAAAGTTATGAATCCTTAAATGTTAGTTTAAGGAAGGTGGTTGTCTAAGAAGAGCAGAAAAATATGAATGAATGGTACTAATGATGTTAAAGTAGGTTGTAAGAAAGCCACTTTCTTTTCTCTGTTATGCAATTCTAATATCCCATAGATTTTTCATTTGAATAGTCCTACTTCCTACCTCCACTATCACAACACCCTCCAGAAGTTTCATTATTCTAAACCATGCGTCTTCACAACATCACACTCCACTAATCTCCATTACTTTACCATACTTTTGCTTTCTATATATCTTAAGTCCTTTCATTAACTTTTTTCCAAAACACTCTCACAAAAAATATTAACATTTCTCTTAAGATCATAAAATGTGCAATTGAGTATTAGAATTGTACAAAAATAATGAATTTTTTTACCAAGTTAAAATTTGGTTGAGATGATAAAATAATAATAATAATCTATGTAGCATATGCTGATAAAAAACGATATCGATGGTACGAGGTACTGCAACAAATTATTCACCATAAATCGAACTCATGATCTTGGCTCTAATATCAATTGTTAGGATGAGTGTTTACCACTAAGTTAAAACTTATAGATGTTAAAACTTGTGACATTGGCTGTGATATCAATTGTTAGGATCAAGTGCTTACCACTAAGTCAAAAACTATAACCATTAGTCAAAGCGCAACTCTTTTTATTCAAGTGTAACCATCCAAATGTCACCATTCGATTTTGACCTGACCCACTTTACTTCTGTTACGAGACAATTGATGTCATCTGCAACAATATCGAAGTCAGATACATATTAAACACAAAAACCATTTAAGAGATGTATCTAAATTTCGTAGTGATTATGAACTACCTATCAAATTATAGGAACCACATCTTGTTGAAGCATGGGAAAATTTTGTGAGTTGGACCACCACCGAGCTAAAATGACACAAGACCAAACCAAAGCATGTTGATGATAACGAATAGGAAGAGGAATATGTAGGACGATGTAATATGGATGGAGATAACGACGTTGGTGTATGAACCCAAAGTGGTGTTAGATTCCTGTACCAAATGTTTCCAAACAATAGCAAATCAAAACTTAAAAGCAACATTTCTATAGGAAGAAGGTGTTGCTATTTTTAAACGTGCATTATAAGAATATACACCACAAAGCAATAGAAACTGTTATCACAAGAATAGGATAAATAGGGTATATAAATATAGTCTTTATTTCGATTTCATTTTTGAAACGAGCATCGATTCAATGCTGAAACAGAACAATCATAACCTTGATTGATGTTTGAATTTGAATGAACTTTGCTAGCTCGAACAAGAAATTTGTAATTTTTGTGGTCGTTCTTAGCTTTAAGTTCTCCTAATATATACTATAGGATGACTCAACTATATTAAGGTAAGATCATTCAAGCTTCTTACAAGATGCAATATTATTTTATTAACACCATAATGATAATTTTACGATGTCAATACTCGTTATTTCAACTTATAAATAAGCGGATTTTTCTTAAACTTAGAATTCAAGTATTATAAATTAATAAGGTTAAGAAATAAATTTTAAGTATAATTCAATCTTACAAAATTGACAACAAATCTCTTGATAATGAGTGATATAATAGATCTAAAAAACAACAAATCTTACTAAAATAGATTTTAACTCATAGATCTGATACCATGTTAAAAAGTAAACTTTAAATTCAACTTAATTCTGTCAAATCGACTTGTAAAGTGAAATTTATATAAACTTATATATACTACGAAGTTATCTTATCTAATTGACATAAAATTTTGAAAAAGAAAATTATTTCTTTAAATCATTCATCACCAAACTGGATAAAAATAACTGAAATTGAATGTTACTTCTTAGCACTATTTAATCCAGCATTTGTGAAATGCATCTAGTTTTATTTAACAAGTTCGACATAACAAAGTTAGCTCCATGGTTTTATTCTTTGCACATAAATTTGGTGGTTGGTTGACATAAGCAACTACGTTGTTGTTTGTTGTCGTCTTTTTGTCGTCCCAAAATATATGGTGATCTCTTGGGGAAAATGAACAACATTTTCATAATTATTTTGGCAAAAGACAAAGGAGGAAAGTTTAAAACATGTTGTAAAGTTTCAACAGTGTTGCCGACTTTGATGAGCATGTCTTGATTTGATGTAACGTAGAGATGGTATAGGAGGAAATAGTCTGTGTGGCACAGATTTAGTCAACACAACTAAATCCATAGTGCACAAGTGGTCAACCACTTCAGCTTTTAAGGACCCCACTTCCATCCAACATGCTCAAGTGCACATTCGACCGCCCAAACTCTACTTCCTTTTATTTTTTCCAAACAAATGTTGCAACACAAGAGAATTATACCTTCTACCCATTATGTAGGAAAATCTAGAGATGGTAAAACCCCTCGCCCTACGTTTTGGTATATAAAGTGTGGATTGGGTCGGCTCGTCGTGCAATTTAATATTAGGTTCATTTTTTTAGTTTGTTCCGTTTTTTAGATTGGTTTGCAAATTCATGAGTTGGTCTGTATTTGTGATGAGTGAAATAATTTCTTTTGTATTTAGCAACATAAATTTTTTTTATTTTTTTATAATAATTGATATTCATTTTCGATCGAAATAATTTCAATTAGTTTATCTAATCAAAGACAAGAAAAATAACAACCCAGATTATAGCTAAAGTACAATAGAAACATGTCACCTTAGAAGATATGTACCTAAAAATGCATCAAAAGATATTTCATATTCAAAAACTAAAATCATTATCTTATATACAATGATTATACATAAACATAATAATAATAATAAAAATAAAAAGAACTTAAAACAACGTGGTGAATGATGTAAGAATTGAAAAAATGATAACATATAACTTTATAAGTGGGTCAGCCCGTCCCGTCCCGCCTTTAGCCTGCATGGATTACGGGATGAGCCATCGCAGGCCAACAAATTCAACTTCTCAACCTATCTCGCGTATTTTTGTGCAGACTTATAGTCTGTCCTGAATTGTCATCCCTAGAAAAATCTCCCCTCCTCCATCGCAATTTTTAATTTTTAATAAACTGATTTTAAGATGAATACATCATTCAATTGTATTCATACTGAAAACAGACACTAAACCTTTTTTTAGTATCGAGTTGAGAAGAGATTATAAAATAATGTATATGATGTATATAAAACAATGAAAAAGAACTAAGTACAGTCTTTTATGATATCTTGTATTTATAATTTGTTTTTGGACATTTAAATAAAAATTAAGAACATATTATTTTCATTCGATATATCATTAAAATCTAATAGCTTCATCCCTGCTGTTCAGATAAAAAAAAAATCCTTAGTTATATATTTTGTTCCAAAATATTGACCGATTATTTTGGATAATCACAATAATAAAATTAAATACATATATTTAAAGTTAAAATGTTTTAATAATCATTTTATTTGTTCGAAAATCTTAATTATATTTTCATATTTTGTTAGTCATTTTTTTTAATATATGTGCTTTTTTTTTCAATTTATTTTTTTAAATTTTCACATGTCAAGTGAAATTTAAGAATCTTGTAACATGCGAGAGACCGTGTGACATAACCATATATTATTATTACAAATATTTTATGAAAAATCTCAATTTAATCATTGTGTTGTTAATCATAATTTAGTCTTTTTCATTATATAAAATTACGTGCATCTTTAATTTACTTTGAGTATACTCAAAATTAATTTCTAAAATTAATTTATATTAATAAATTATTTAGAAACACCTAAAATTAATTTATAAAGATAATTATAAATAAAAAATTAACAAGAGAAACAACTTTTTTATCGTCAGAATTTCTTTTTCTTTCTACAAACTATTCTTTCATGTGAATAAATATATAAAACAAGTATACCCTCTTTAATTATCAACATCACTAATTGAAGCTCTGCTACTTGCTCCAAGCATCTCAATATTAACTCTGAATATCTGGGACTAGATAGATACAAATTGGACGATGAATTAAATAGAAAAGAAAATTAAAATATTTTCCTATTAATTAATCCACACGCTATATATCCGATAATGCAACTTCCAAAGAAGACAAAAAGGAAAAAGAGCACAAGGTATTCTCGTAATACATGCTACAACACGAGGCTATTTTCCAGAAACCATTGCTTTAAATATTGCACCTTTCGCAGCTCCTTCTCTCGCATTCACAAAACCAATCTCCACCATCTTCGCTGACAAAGAAAACCACTACACAAAAGCCATGGGAAATTGCTTAGCGCTGCAAGACAAGGTTGTGAAAATCATGAAAGCAGACGGAAAAATTCTGGAATACAAAACACCCATCAAAGTGGAAGAGGTTCTGCTACACTTTTCTGGGCATGCAGTGTCCGAATCTCTCACAGTGGTGCGGTATCTTGAGCCACAGAGAAAGTTGGTGAGAGGACAGTTATACCACCTTGTGGCTCTTCCACCACCATCACCAAAAAGCAACAAGAAGGTGAGGTTCGCGGAGCCAGAAGTTGAAGATGTAGAGAAAAGTAATAACGTGGTTAGGATTAAGCTTGTTATTAGTAAGCAAGAACTGCAGAATATGCTGCAGAATGAAGGGTTTTCTGTCACCAAGATGTTGTCTCTGGTTCATGAGAATAAGGGTGAAGATTTGTCTCAGAAGAACGATGATGTTTCGCAAGGGTGGAAACCGGTGTTGGAAAGCATACCTGAAGTAAAGTAGCAATGTATTCCAAGTTCCAATACAGTTTCATGCTTCAATTTTCCCTTCTTTTTTTTTTTTCTGGCTTGCCTTATACAGTGTAACACACATTAGATGAGAAAAGAAAGAAGAGACTTAGACTTCATTATCTTTTTCTCAAGGTTACATATCAAACCAAAAACGATCGCAAGTAATTCAGAACACTGAGAAAGTGTGCAGGAAGCATAAGGGTTCATAGTAAAAATCTGTTTACAGAGGGATTAATGGAAAAATATATGATGAATGAAGAAACAGATAAGGGTTCACGAAGATTAGTTAATTTTGGAGAATCAGTGATATTTATGTGAACTCTATTGATAACTGGTTTCTTTCACAAAATCTAATTGACCATCTTTCACCTTAAGTTAAATCTGATTAACTACGTACAATTGTATGCAGCAAAAATAGCCGGAAAATATTAGGGATCAGTGTGAGTCTAGGTCCTTCTCTACAGAGACCCGTTAAGTTAGTTTAAGTCTAAATTTCACATTAATTAAAAATAAGAAAGTAAAAATTCGTTACCTAAAATTTTGAGTTAAAAATAGTATCAATGTCTTATATAATTATATAATTAGAGTTATCTAAAGGAGTAAACGAGACACGTTATCTCTGTGACTGTGAGACAGTAAAGTACTGCAAAAGCTTGAGATTTAATTCAGATGCTAAGATCCAATGAATGACAGATAAGTGGTTTGATTATTTTAATTTTGACTCTTATGATGAGAAATTTTTAAAAGGTGTATTTTTATGAATAATTAAAATACTTTATGACAAAATATATGGTTTTGATATAAATTTTAAAACAAATTAAAGTTTTTGAAATTTAGGAAGATAATTTATTACTTAAAATTATAGATCTCCAGTTTTTTTTTAAGTCAAATTTTGAAAATTTTCACATCTTTTTTCACTTGAATCCATTTTTTTTTTCATATTATCTCCTCGATTCAATTTCGATAAGGATATTTTTTTATTCAACTTTGATAAATAAGTTGACATTTCAATTTACTTTGAAGTATTATTAGTTCAATATAATTGTTAAACGGTTGTTGATGAACATTTCTCTCGAGTTCAAGTTTAAGTGAATGGTAGTTATTTTTGAGTCATCATTCTCAAAATTTTATTTTTTTTGCCGATATAAGTTAGTTATTTCTTAATTGATGAAAAATAGGATTGCTTTTTAGAATATCTACAAGATTTTTAGTTGATGTTAAATATAATTTTTTCAATTAATATCAATATTTATTATTTTCAATTGATGTAAATTGATGTTGTTTTCGACTAACGTCCACCAACATTGACAAAAATATTTGTCTCAAAGCGAAGTTCATTAGATTTTCTCTACTAACACTGAGAGAATTATTTCTAGATTTATGCTAGCTAGGTCCTTAATCAAATGTTGAAAACAATATTTTCAGCTTATTTAAGTCATAATTTTTAACTGTTATTGACATGAATTATTTGTTGCTTAATATTGTAGAGATTATATATCGACTAATGCAAAATTAAAAATATTTCTGACTTGATATTTGTCAAAATTTTCTCAAATACTGTTGATGAGGCTAATTTTTTATAGATAATAACCACATTTTATTAGTTGAAGATAGCTGTGGACGCGACTGAATGATTTATTTTTATATTTTGTTGTGATTTAAATATTTTATCTAAATAAGAATTTAAAATCAAATAAATTCTAATAAGCTAATTCGAACACAAATTAGAAAAAAAAATTGATAAAATTAGTTCAAACTTAATATATATATATATATATATATATATATATATATATATATATATATATATATATATATATACATACATTTTTTTTTCAATTTTTAAAATCTTGTGTCCAAATACTAGGATATGGCTTGTGAACTACTCTAACTTTAAATTGAGATGAATAATCTCTTATCGTTCAAGTTTTTAAGTTGAAAGTTAACAACAAACTCAAGTGAGCATGAATATTTATCTTTTATAATAATAAATTTTAGATATTATAATTATTTATTAAAATAAAAAAATATTATTAAAAAATAATTATAAAATTACGGATGGAGAGAGACACAGACATATAGGATAATGGCCATTTACACGAAGAAAAATAATATCTGCAACTAACTATGGATCATTTTATTTTTGCATGTACTTTCTACTTCTACCGTATCCTTTCTATTGTGTAATTTATTTTTTATGATTATGTATTTGGTACAAAAGTATTCATCAACTTTATCAACTCTTAATCTATATTTAGCCATTTGAGTATCTCTCAAGATATGGTCACACTCTTTCCTAATAATATACGAACATTTGATAATTACAAATTGTACTAACTACGACGAAGTTTCGTGAAATTATACACACATCTTCACCTCTCTTTTTTTTTAACATTTATAATGACCTCCTTATAGATACAATATAATGTTTTCAAACAATTAAGGATGTTCTGTAAAGTAAAATAGATGCCAGGCGTAATATTTTTAAAACAAATTAAGAGAGGTAATTGTAAAGATAAAATAACATGAAATGTTTGTGTCTTGGAGTAGTTATTGTAATATAGTATAATTATGTAGATTTATAATTATTACAATTTTAATTATATCAATTGAATTATGTAAACGGACGAAAGTGATTTAATTTAAATTAAAAAGTAAAATAATAACGGATCAACAACAAGAAATGAGAAAAGATGCGGAAGGGTGGTTAGATGTGTAGAGAAAGTTAAATATTGGTAAATATGAGCTAAAATATAATATATATTTGTTGTTTTCTGCATGCTTGTAAATGGTATGGTGATGAATTCGTTAGAAATCACTGATAAATTTTTTTATTAATTATTATCACCCAGCCTTCGAGGTAAAGAGTGCATTCACACGGAAATTTCAAATGCAAAATACAAGTTCCATGAAAAGAATAAATAATGGAGAAAATATGATTATGTTTGCCATTCACACTGGAGTTTATGGCGAAAATATGATTACAAGGGTGATGCTCTACTGCTCTCGTTGTTATTGCATTGGATCAATTTCCCATTATTGTCACTACTCCATACTCCATACATAATCTGATGAGACGAGTCAACTTCTGATAAAACGTCTATATTCGTTGAAAGTGTAAACCTCTCATTTCAACCTCAGCCATGTTATTTTTTATGCTGAATTCAGATTTAATCTCTGCCACTTAGATCTGCATGATTATTTGAAATTAATCACAGAACCATACAATATTAATTAAATTTCCTTATTAAGAAACAACACAAATCACTGAAGATTGCCATTTCATGAGACATGTTTTGGCAATAACCGTTGTACCAATACAATTGATAAAATTTTCTGCTACTGTTTTGCAGCAACAGCTTGAAATGTTTAGATTCGATATCAGTACGTGAGGACACAGAATCACGTTCTAAAAGATAGAATAAATTTATCATTTTAAATTGCTTTTGTGAAAATTCAACTAGTGTGACTTAGTAGGCAACTCAAGTTACCATGTGCGTAGACTTTATTTGCAGTGCAGTTGTTAAAATCCCATTGCAATCACCATCTTGTTAAAGCCACCGTATTAGACACTTATGGGAGGAATAGTCACATACCTAAAAAGGTAGTAAAACTCATAGGAGGAATAAAAAGTGTTTTTTGAGTCATGCACTAAAGACAAAGGAAGTTGGAAGTGACAAGGCATAAAAAATCATAAAAAAGAGGATGAGAAAATCAAAAGGTCGGGAAGGTTAATGAGCAATCAATTTTGACACAAGGCAACTCACTTGGGAAAAGGGGTTAGGATAAAAGACAAAATGTTCAAGTCCAAGTAAACTAGTAGAACCAGCGGGCATGTAACCTCAACTGTTCCTTTTAAACTATACTTTATTTGAATTTAAATAAATTTTAAAAAATGTAAGATCTACCACATAACAACCATGGCAACCTGGTAGGCTTCTCAAGTTACAAATTATCAATTCTTTATTAGAACAGGTATTATTGTCAAAAACAAAAACCAGCAATGATTGCTACTGTGTGTGATATATGTTAACTACATACATAAACAATCCAATCCAATCCTCACAGACTGATATATGACACTTGAGATAAGGAACAGATCATGAAATCCAGGAAACTACACAAACATTCTATTTAAGTTTTCATTAACCTTATATTCCGCCATCATAAAGGCAACAACATTGGAATAGAAATCTTATCTTTATATAATATCCACAAACTAAAAAGACTCTACTAAAACCATCAAAATTTAGATGTCTCAAATCTCAATTATAGCACACAACTGTCATGCGTACCAACATGTTGCCTTGTGTAAAATTCCATTCCTTATAATGCAGTTTTTCACACTCTTTTCCTGTTAGTTATTTATTTGTTTCACAGGTATTCCCTTCCCGCATCCTTGAAGTGTAAGACTAGTCCTTTCAGGTACGGAGCAATAAGGTTAGTCCTCTTCAGAAGTTGCATCTTCGGGGCACAAACCTTTATACTCCCCCTAGGACTAGGAGCGAAGATTGCTTAGCACTATGCCTAACTCCTAGTGGGTTCCTTCCCTCTTAGTCATTAACATAATAATAAACTATTGGTATCCAGATATTTTTTAGCTGTAGAAAAGAGCTACATCTAGAATATTGAAGGATAAACGCCAACAGATCCATCATTATATAAAAAGTGGACACAAAGTTTGTCATTGCACACCTTACATATTTTCACTCTGTTTTAATATCAACAGAACAGAACCAGGATAAAACAGAAAATTGAAATGTTGAGTTACACATACACCTACTAAATATATAGCCAAGTATTGGGTGGGGTTTGATTTGTTTTAGGACCTGTCTTTGATTTAGTTCAAATACTGTCTGACATCAGCATTCAAAGCACACATTTTAAGAAGCAATAAAATCATGAACTGCTTAATCCTACGTTGATTGATCTAATATTTTGTGTGCAAAGGCATTTAGGAGCCATTTGGGGATAAGATAGGTGTCAGTCTGGCATCAAATACGGAACAGTTCTTGATCATTTCAGACAGAATATAATCTTTCTCTACACTGAATGGATGATTGATTGATTGAGCTATCTTTTTTATGTTTTCATCACATAGCAAGGAACATTAATGCTTCAAATGAAGAATAAACCTCCGTTTGACACAAGTTTACAAGCACAATAGCGAAAGAAAGGGAGAAAAGCAAAGGTGTCAAATCATTAGACAACTTCTGCTGTCTCACACCACCAGAGAAGTATAGTAAAAAAAGATAGAAGAAAAAGGTGTATGCATATATATAACAGAAAAAGTAAGATGGGGAATCTTACTATTGACAGGTCTTCTATTTCCTGCTATTTTATAAGTAATTTCTCTGAAAACATCCAAATGTAATTTTCGTATTATGTAACAGACATTTACAATGCTAGATTCAAACATCCATTAATTGGTACATCCTCCATCATTGATTGTACAATTCCCACTATAATATTATATTTATATATATTATATATGTGTGTATGTATGTATGTATGAATATGTATAAAATGCAAGACATGCATCAATATTGAGTACAAAAAATCTATCATTGCAATCCGATACATGATATTGAACAGGCCAACCTTTACAGCTTACAGCATCAATGATGGAAATTCAGAAGTACCTCAAATTGATGAATACTATTCCTACTTATTATTCCATTCCACCTCCAATGCAATCTCATTACGGCGTTGAAATGGAAGAGTAAATGGTGGATTATACTGCAAGCAAATAAAAGAGCAATTTACATTTGAAGAAGAAAAAGATCAAAGGGTAAACCTTCCTTTAACCCCAATACTGCATTAAGATTCTAACCTGTGCAACTTCTACTGAAGTTCCTTCTTTAATCTTAAACTGACTATCACTTTTTAAAGCTTCTCGTAGTTTCAGTTCGCGCTGCTTAATTTCTTCATCATTCACAAAACCTGATTCTCAAAGGCAAGAAAATTATTTATTTGATCGAGCACTTTAAATTAAATTTAAACAAAATTTTAAATACACAGAAATAAATATACATGTGATTGAAAATTTGGAATAAACCAATTGTGTTGTATTTGTACATTGTCCAGTAGTTAAATGTTTACACTAGTAATGGGGTTTCCGCATATAAAACCCAGATAACAGACAACAGGGGGAAATGAAATGAAATTACTGAAATATATCCAAGGCAAGAACCCACCTGAAAAGGAAACTACAGCAACTATTTTTCTGGGCACCTCTTTAATTGTCACAGAGGAATCTTTAGGCAGTGGCAAGTTAGCACCATACTTTGATGGCATGACGAAAGACATTCTCCACTTGTCTTGATCTTCAATCTAAGATAATACATTGATAAATTAGAACATCATAAATTAGAAATATATATTGAAAAATAACTCCTAATCCAATAGCTGCATTGAGTATTAAATACAGAACTTCCAGAAAATAATATCACAAAAACCACACAGTTAAGTGCAAAGTGACACTAGTACACAGGCTATATCATAAGATAGAAACAAAAGGGAAAAACAACGAAAGAGGAACCTATGACCTAAATGGTTAAAATAATAGTGTTATGTTATAACGCCATCTAATTGGGAGATAAGATAGAAAATAGTATCAATTTATCCAATCTCACACACTTAAACTTTACATATTAATTAGACCATATGTTAAAGAACATACGAATTTGATAGAATTTTCAGGCGTCACCTTTAACTATGCATTTGGATAAAGTTACGAAAAATCAGCTTGAAAAAATATGCCAGGGTAGTTCAGACATGACTGAATCACTATGAGATTTATTTCAATTGAACCTGAATTACAGAAACATGGATTTTAAATTGTGAATTATAGTATATAAAAAGTTCAGACCATGAAAATAAGCTAGATGCAATTATTTCACTGCCATTATTGACAATGTTTGCTACAGTTATGTAAAGGTACGTTGCTACAGTTGTTTGCTGAAACGATATAATTATGCTAAACTTGCTGGCAATGCATACAAAAAAAAAAAAAGATAAAGATTGTAAATGAGATATTTCACAAAACCCATAAAATAAACATAATACCTTTGTTGTTAGCACAGGAGTTGTCATATCCATTTTAACCCCATCAGATTGATTCTCACTAGTGAAAACAGGTGTAGTCATCTCCATTTTCTCATTCTTTATATTCTACCATGAAAACAACAGCAAAAATATATAACTTCATTCTTCTCTCAAAAGAGGAAAACAAAAAGAGGTAGTGATCATGCAACACAGTAAAATTTTAAAATGTATGAATGTCATTAATTTTAAAATATAACTACCTTACCGAAAAGGTACTCAGCTAAGACATTAAAGGACCGAGAAGCACCATTGAAATCAAATCCCCTCTTCCCAGGCATTGTTGTCTCTGCCACAAAGTAAGGCTGCAAAGATAATCATCAGATCAAGCAAGACATTCCCAAGACCGGATGGTTTGTCAGTGACAGCAACGCACTTAGCGTTGCATGGAAAAGTAAGGAATTAATTAACAACATATAACCTCTAAAAACTACGAAAATCAAGAGAGGAGAGTCTTTTTAAATACAGAAGCATGATACAGCACGATACGTTCTAATGTTCCATCACTAAATGGAATAACTTATTAGATTTGGCTGACAATTGTCTAAGTCCAACGCTTAAAAAAATTGTATAAAAAAAGATTATATTGGAAATGATAACAAGAAGCATTCATAACATTAAGGTAAATACCCTAATTATCTATTAAGATTTTCGTGAAATTATACAAACTTTAGTGTTTTTTTACCCCTACCATCTTTTAATTGCTTGAAAAACATTATACGGACACTTCTTATACATTACACTAACCCTCTTCCTTGTTTGAAAAACATTACGCCTTGCCATCCAACAACAGAGGTAGTTGCAAATGTTAAAAAAGTTAGGAGAGTTTGAACTCGAATGGCAGTTTGAAAAACATTTTCACAAAATCTCATAGATGATAATATAAGTATAATTTACTCTAGCATTAAATATTAGAAAGCACATATGTGTAGAATTAAAAAAAAATGAATTAAAGTATAAAATTCATTTCAAAGAAAAGAGAGCTAGCACACACACCTCAACTTCCCGAATCTCATACTGGTCCCTTCTGCTCAAAACCTTGAACTGGACAGTCTCAAGGTCCGGAACTGCAACGAAGCTCCAACACCGAAACAATTAATTACGCAAGAAAAGAGAACACTATAACAGCAAGTTGCATTTTATAGGTCGAAAATTAATTAAGTACCACTCATCAACGCCTCCTCGAGATTACGGCTTTCGAATCTCTTCGGAAACAAGTATTTGGCAGTCTCGGCAGCGACGTCAGCTAGAACTGCGGCACGAAAATTAGTTATTAGTTATAGGGAGATTCAAGAGTGAAAGAGAAGGAGAGAAATCACAAAGTTGGATAGAGAAAAACATTTACGTCGCTGGGTGAGAGAGTTGGCTTGAGAAGCGAGAGCGAAAACGAGTGAGATTCGAGATTCGAATGGCGAAATGGTACTTGGGCGCGTGCTGATTCTCTCGCCGGAAGACGCGGAGTTCGTGACAGAGAGAAACGAAGACTGTCCGGTAGGTTTTCCAGGAATCGGAATCACCATGCCCGGTTGCAGAGAAAGAGGAGAAACGTTGCAAACAGGAAACATTTTTTTTTTCAATCGAATCTGATTCACGATTCTTCTTTCTTCTACTTCTGCGTTTTGAATTTCTGTTGCTCTCTGCGATTTCGGTCCACTTGTTGTCGTTATGATTTTTCGCGGCACGGACTATTTATACGTGTACACCTTCTGCAGATACTTTACCCCGAACCTTCTGCAGACATTTTCTCCTCTTGCGAAAATGTTTTAATAAATATTTTACAATTTACAATAAACAACAAATTAGGACAAAATGTTTTTTTTTTTCTCTCTAAGAACATTTTAAGATAATTAGGTCTGGTTGAGAAACAGAAAATGGCGACGAAGAAGTTGGTGAAAGCGAGAGCATTGGCAACAGTAAAACCTTCTTCTTCTTCTTCTTCTTCTTCAGCGATCCCCAACCTCCCTCTACCATCTCCACCCTCAGACACACCCGTGTCCCAAGTTCACTACGCCCGCTTCCTGGACTTCTTGAAGGCCCATTGGGCCCCGCCGTTCACCCCCGACACTCTCCTCCACTTCCTGAAATCGAAGCTCCACCACCACCCTTCCTTCTCTCAATTCGACTTCCACCTCTTCACCTGGGCCTCCTCCCTCGACTCATTCCGCCACACCCACGCCACCTTCCACTGGATGGCCCGCACCCTCGCCGCCACCCACCGCCTCCCCCAGCTCCGCACCCTCCTCCACGTCATCGCCACCCACCCCTGCCCCTGCTCTCCCTCCATCTTCTCCTGCCCCCACACCCAACCCATCTTCTCCCACGCCATCCACGCCTTCTCCAAATCCTCCCAACTCCACCACGCCCTCTCCGCATTCCACTCCATGACCAAACTCATCGACTCCAAGCCAGACGTCGCCGTTTTCAACGTCCTCATCCACGCCTTCGTCAAACGCGGTAACCTAACCCAAGCCCTCCAGTTTTACCGCGACATGGTGGTTACCCACCGCGTCAAGCCTGACGTTTTCACCTTCAACATTTTGATCAGTGGTCACTGTCGGAACTCGCAGTTCGCGTTGGCGTTGGACGTGTTTCACGAGATGGGGAAAATGGGGTGTGAGCCCAATGTGGTTACTTTCAATACCTTGATTAGGGGGATGTTTAGAGAGGGGAGGGTTGAGGATGCCATTGAGATGGCTCGCGAGATGGTTCAATTAGGGTGTGAGCTTTCTTGTGTTACATGTGAAATTTTGGTTCAAGGGCTTTGTAAGGAAGGGAGGGTTTTGCAGGCGTGTGAGTTGTTGCTGGGGTTTTCTGAAAAGAGGGTTTTGCCCAAGGGGTTTGATTGTTTTGCTTTGGTGGAGGTTTTGTGTGGGCAAGGGTGTGCTGTGAGAGCGTTGGAAGTTGTTTATGAGTTGTGGAATGGGGAGAGTGTTCCGAGTTTGGTTGCTTGCATTGCTGTGGTTGATGGGTTGAGGGTGTTGGGGAAGATCGATGAGGTGAAGAGATTGGTGGAAAGGATGCTTGATGAGGGTATGGTGCTGGATGTTGTGACTTTCAATGGTGTTCTTCGAGATATTTGCTATGCACGGAGAACCGATGAGGCAAATAGATTGATGTTACTTGCTTTGAGCAAGGGTTTGGAACCTGATGACATGACTTATAGGACTTTGGTTATAGGGTATTCGGAGGAGGGAAGGAGGGAGAAAGGAGAGTTTCTGGTGAATGAAATGTTGGATAGGGGTTTTATACCTGATCTTGCTTCATATAATAAGTTGATGAGTGGATTGTCTAATTGTAGACGCTCTACATGTCGTCAAGTAAACAAATTTGATCGCTGATGATGCAAATATTTAAGAATTAACTTGGATTTCAATTGACACTGTTGATGGGCCAAGGTGATTGTGAACTGAACTGGTAAGGGAATTGGAAACAGGTGTGGAGGATTGAAACGATGAAACTCCTTGCCTCATAACTGTAACCTCTTGATGGGAGGAATTTGGATTCTCTGCAAAATAAGGATAAATTGGAGTACCAAAAAATCAATAGAAAGTCTGAATATATGTAGTTATATGTAATTGGTGCTGTACTACTGTCCCATTTTTAAGATCAGGACAGATGCCTTTGGAACTGTGCTAAAGTTACTTGATTAAATACCAGAAGTGGTATCATTTGATCTATTCACCATCGATCGTTTTTCAATGGACTGTTGTTTAAGTTATGAACTCAAGACCAAGCTGGAAGCAGTGTTGTCGAGTACTTGAACTATTGCAGTACCTTTGTTGAAGCCAAAGGTATCTAAATTTTGCTCGTTAAATTTATGCTTTTGAAGGGTCAATTTAGTGTCTACTGTATTGTGTCAAATTCTAAAGGCATATTCATCAAATAATTTTTAAGTCGTGAGTTACTCTTTTCCCTTGCATATTTGCTATTTTTTTCTAGTTCTTACGAAATCTTATTATGTTTTGGGCTAACAGTGAAGAAATTACTTAATTTTCAACCTTTTTGTCTCTAGATCCTTGCACACCTTCAACTTGTTTTGACAAATCAAAGAGATGTATAATTTTTTAGTAGATTTTTTAGCAGATATTAAGAAGCATTGGATCATCTTTGCAGAATCGACAGGGCGGACGTACAGGATGAAAGAAAAAAGAAAGTATATGCAGCTTGTATGGTGATAGTAGTTTATTAGGGAAACTGGGAGATATCCCACAGTTTTGGCCAATTTTTAAGCCGGAGTTTGCTTTATAGTGTTTTATTTTTATTTCCAGAAACATATCATCCCAAAAACGACATACCAGGATGAATGGCTAAATATACACCACGTTGTGTTTTAATGGTTTATATTTTTATTATCAGAAACAGAGAAGCATTTGATAAAGCAAATAATTTTATATTCTGTTGTAATTAGGACATTTTCTTAGCTATTGACATGGTTTTTATGACACTGGGTTTTCGTAAACAAGTTTGTTTTAATGCAATCTGGACTCTTCAGTATTTATCAACTTTATGTTTCTGTTTTGGATTGATTAATAGTCCATAATTACCTTTTTAATGATGTTTACCTGCAATTACTTTCTTAGGTTTGATCCTCTGTGTTTCCTCTGTTATGCTTCATATTCTCGTGTGACAATTTTGGCCATGCCATTTAAAATCTGCAATATGCGTAGTTCAAATTGCTGTATGTCACTTCATTATGACCTTGTAAATGGAAAAATATTCACAATAGGAATAGGATAGGAGAGGACGAAATTTTTAATTCAAATTCTAAAACCTTGTAAATGAAAAAATGAACCATGCACTGTGCCATCTACATTATGACCTACAAGGAAGTACTTACAAAAGTTGAAAAAATTAACTCCAAAAACAGAACACATGTTTAAAGTCGAAAAACAACAAAGACGAATGTAATAAACAGAGTAGGGAATCATATGAGAAATAAATTTGCATACCAAACTAGTGGTGAGCAAAATACATAGCCATCTGAAGAGATTTATGGTAGAAGCCACATTTCTCGTAGAACGCCTTATTCTCGAGGCTGCAATCAAGAATGACCTTATAGCATCCCATGGAACGCGCATGCTCTGTCAGGAAGCTGATGATTTTCTTTCCCAAATGCTTCCCACGTGCGCTGGAATCCACAACAACGTCCTCAATGTGCCCAACTTTGCCGCAATTTCTCAAAAATTTCTTCTCAATAAACACGCTCCCCGTCGCAATGATCTTTCCAGAAGCCTCGTCTTCAATCACGCCGATGACGTGGTCATCTCCGACGGCGCTGAGCTCTCGAAATCGATCCTCGAAATCTCTGTCAGAGACGGAATCGCAAACGCTGAGTTGCTGCAGCAACTCGATGAAGCCTTTGCTCTTGTCTGAGATCTCTAATTTCCGAACTCCGTACTTCTGTTCCTCACTGTTTTCCATCTTGTCCTGTGAGATCCAAACCGAATCACAAAACGAAATGCAAAAACTGAACTTAAAACAAATTTCAATCAGCGAGAGATTCCGCTTCTTTCCCACCTTCTCACGCTTTGATTTTAATACTCGAACACACTATCTCTGTGATTTTCACTTCACTCCTCAATATTACTTCTCATCTATTTACGATGAAACGCAATAGAAAGCCATAATGTACTTGAAACTCCTGTGATCAATTTTTATCAGTGTTAGTAGAGTATGGGTATCTCCATTTTCTAACTAAAATTACAATTACTTTATCAGTGTTAATTGAGTAAGGGTATCTCCATTTTCTAACTAAAAATACAATTACAAGTTACTTTTCAGAAGAAAAATCTTGTTTTTGTCATTAAAACTTTAGCAATGAAGAGTGAGAAAATAAATTATAACAAAAATATAACCTTTACCTTTTACTTTATAGTTGGCCCTTTACCTAGCATAAAATTGTTTGAAAAATGTAAATTGCATTGAAATAATAGTTTAGGTAAGATCTCATTTTTCACGTGTAAATTTTATAGTTATAATATTTTATTATAAAAAAAAATATGCCTATCAAATAGTTAAAGTATTTTTCACGTAACTAAATTACAAGTATATTAAATGGTCACTATAAACAATCAAATATAAAAATATTAAATATATATAAATATAAAAATTGTCAACCTAAAATAGAAATAATTAAAATTCAATAGTATTTCTAATCGGTAATTCGAATTCTTGTAATTTCTGCTAACTTTAGCAATGAAGAGTAAGAAAATAAAATATAATAAAAATATTTTTCTGTCTTTTTGCAATAGGAGTAAGGATAATGAACATCATTAGAAATCGAAAATATGATTTTCATATAATCAAATACGAAAGTAGCAACACTTTCATCTAATTTCAAAATTATTTACCAGAGACAAAGGGATATTTATTGAGTTTAAAAAAAAGTTAGATTTTTTTTTTAGGAGGGACAAAAATTAGTTCGGTACAGGATTTAACTAAAAGAATGACTTTTTTTTATGAAAAAAAAAACTAGGTCAAGCAAATAATCTCAAAATTAGAGAGAATTATTACTATTATGTTCAATGATTGAAATTTTAAGATTACAATTGGATAGTGGATTTGTGATGTATTACAATCTTTCTGAATGACTAAAATGCATGCTAAAAAAGGAACAATTCTATGTTTACGCTTTTGGGCACAAGTTTCAAATTTTCCTTGGATAGTGGATATTCGTTTTTATACAGTTTAATTCATTGTGCTAGGTTCACACTTCAAGTGACCGGCTATTTTTAAGAATGCACCAGTTGACCTCCTTCAGCCTGCTCCTCAGAGTCTAACTTAACCAAGGCTAGTTTGACTTGTAATTATATAAGCTTAGCACTTTTCATTGTTTCTTTCATCAACACTACCACTTTACCAATTAGTGACAATAAATTCTGCTGTTGTTTACTCATTTAGTCCATGTTTTCAAATTTATTGAGCCTCAAAGATTTTCCATGTATTTTCCATATTTCAACTCTCAGATAATAGGATAAGTAGAAAGCATGCAATTTTCATAACCAATGATTCCTGGTTTCAAAAAAATACAGAATTCTGCAATGGTTCAAAGGTCAGAAAATGAAACCACGCATAAGAGTTAAAGCCTGAAAGATACAAGCATAAGGTATTTATTGTAAAAATGGAAACTGCTTCCAGCTCTTAATGTTCCCCTCAAATTTCAAGAATATAATAAAACTAGAAAAAAGCTAACAAACTGGTTATTCTTCTGACAGCTTTTGCCCTAGCACAGGAATGTCCTCATATCGTTTCTGCACAAGAAAATATAATTATATATCAAAGGTAAAATTCTAAACAGCTTAAATAGTAAGCGATCACAATAGCATTGTAAACCACAATCCTTAAAACTGATGGTTGGCAATTGCTTTAACACTATAAATAATAACATACTTCTACTACTAGCATAGATGGGACCGATAATACAACATTGCACATAGTAAGGAATCCCATCTATTTTTAAGTGAAATCATGAACAACTATAAACCTTCGAAATTGCATAAATGAGGCAGAGAAAACCACAAGTCAGAAATAGTGAGTATTCATATTATAACTAATAAAATATAAAAATGGAATTTGAACCACGGCATGTATTTTATCTAATAATCATTTGAATTGAAGATAACAGAAACATGGGAGTGGCAACACTCGTTCCCATTGATGGAATATTAACCAATGGCATATGTTTTAATCGAGACATCAATCCTGATCAACAACAAGATTTGTAAACAGTTTGCCTGTTTCAGCAAATAATTATTATTATAATGAAACACTTACGTAGAATTTGGTGCACGAACAAAACAAAATGGAATATCCTAGTCCGTTCCTTTCTCCTTGGTTGCACTTTTAAGCAGAACAAAAATGTAACATTTATAACCTCAAGTTGTCCTAAAATATTTTTAAACGACCCAAATATGAAATAGAACGCATATGATGTGTTCCATTTTATGATAGTACATACATCACAAATGTCATTATGCTACCTTATTTTGACTAATAGATTACCATTTACAACATCTACCTTCGCTAAGACATGTCAAACATAGAAGCAAGCTTACTGGAAAATGAGAGAACTAGCTATGAGGGGAGGGAATTCCGAATTGGTCGCGAGGACCAACTTCAGCCCTCTGATAAATTTTGAGTTCTCAAGACAAGGATAATGAAATGGGAAAGGGTGACCCCAGAGGCTCAGAGGTGGACAGGATTTGAAATTAAAGGGAGAAAAACATTTATTAAATGCCTCATTTTTCTCGGGGAAAGGAAATTGATAATTATGCTGACAAAACTTGAACAAAACAAACCAATTGATACGGATTGGTGCAAGAAAAACTATGATTGTCCAACATTGTATCATCCCAAACAACATCTACAATAGTGATGTTAGACTCTCTTCAAATTCACATTGAGTAGTATTGATACAGATTTAAGTCAACAGCAACATGTAAAGTAGCATCGAATACAGGAAACAACAACGAAGATAGGCAGTACTTACATGTGACAGTAAGAAAAACTACCAAAATTCAACAAACGAAGTACATATTCAGAATTACTATAATCTAGAACTTGGCATAGAAGTAATTACTATAATCTACAACCAAATATGAACCAGTCAAATAAAAACCATTCCTCCTAATGCTTCCACACCTGTCCAATTTTATCACTGTTATACCAGTTCTGCCTATAGAGCTCTAATTTTAATCAAGATCCTTTAGAGCAATATCCAACTAAATACAACATACATCATTGTCTAATTCTAAAACTAATAATGATGTAATCAATCATGAAATATTTTGCAATAAGAAGAAATACTGAGTTGATTGAAAGTCTTCATCTACATAACCAATAGTCTAAGAAGAAATACATCACAATACAACAATAACCAAGTCTTAAGTCACAAAGATCGGCCCTATTTTATGTTGGCTACAATTAAGTCACAAAACGAACATAAAATCCTACATGAAGAAGCTATAGGAAATCCGAAATCTACGGAAAACTATTTAAAACCGGAGCTACAAATTTACTAAGAAAGCCTAAAGATATCATGGACTATCTATGATCATATCAAGTTGGCAAAATCATTACAAAAATTAGAAGATTAATTTATTTTAAAACGTTACACGATACACAAATCATAAAACTAACATCAACACGAAGAACATAAATCTATTTTTAAAAAAAGCCCCTCCGAAGATTTACCAATAATACAAAACCCAATCCAACTAAACTTTAGCGGCCAAATTTACCGTTTCAGGAAACAAACAGCATATCATAGGGCATGAAACATAAATCGCAATTAAATTAAGGATAGAACCTAGAAACTTCATTACCCCAACATTATTAGCCTCCCAGATCTTGTGGACTCCATAATCAACAGCCTGCAACCAAGTATTGAAATCCTCAGCAAAAGAAAGTTAAAACAAAAAATTACCTAAATTGAAAAAGAAGAGGAAGTAACGAACCCGTTCTCCGAGGAAGGCGCCAGCGATGACAAAAGTAACATAGACAGAGTTGCGACGCATAACAACCTTGTAAAGGCTTTCGAAAATTCCTCCACCTCTTCTTCTAGCAACGGCTTCCATGGCGATTGAGTTTGCAGATGCACCTCGCTTCGATTCACCAATCTAGGTCTAGGTTACCTTTGTCTTTTTCACTCACTGTTCTATTTTTCTTCCTTCTCCCACGCCAAGGAAAACTGAGATCGTATCACCGTTTCACACGGACTTTACGGGCCCACTCGGACCGCTTTGTCTGCCCAATTCGCTCTTAATGGGCTGGGTTGAAGTCCTTCTTCACATTCCACGAGTGCGGAAAAAAAAAACCAAAAGACTAACCCTTTTTGTTTTTGTTATGATATCTTGAATTGTTTTTTTAATTCCGTATTACTTTATTAATTTGTTCTGTTTCAAAATAGTTTAATTTTAATTTGTGATAAGCTCTACTTGAAAAAGGTGAATATTTGTATTAGAACATTCATAATACATTACATGATTTTGCAACATTCTTTTAGCAATTCATAATTCAATTTCTTGCATGCAAGATATTGTTAAAACTGAAAAATCATGAAAATGGAGATCAAAGCATAATTTAACCAAATAATAATTACTAAATAAAAAATTAAAATGTATTCAGTGAACTGAAAAATATTATGTTTATAAAAATATATTAAATCACAATCTATGCTGTTAAGATTGCTCACCATTGAAATCCTCTAAGTTTTACCAGAAGTTAACCATATTTAAAGGAATATATAAAGGTTTAATTTGATTATGGGTTAGAAAAATGTTAAATAAAGTTATTTATAATATTTTAGTTAGCAACTTTACATCCTACAAAATTCAAAGATTAATTTTAGATACGAGAATGAATTCTTTTTTCATAAAATATTTGTATTTCTATATAAGGGCATTCAAGTTTTAATAAAGATATATCCCAACACAATTTGCCAAAAGTGCAGTTGGTACTAGAGGGAACACCTGGCTTCCTTACATAGCAATCTGGATTGCTAACTTTACAAACAGTCATGCAAAAAAAAAATTACAAAATTGGTTTTGCAGTGTGATAAATTGATAATCTTTGTTCACCTGATGCAGGGAAATTATGTTCCAAAATGAATCTTCCTTCATCTTGCTAACCTGTATTTACCTTTAAGTCAAGAATGTATCCAAATTTTGTATTTAGTGTACTGGTCACGAACCACCATTGAGTGTCTTAAGATCGTACCAATGAGATTAATCTCACTAAACAACCAGAGATATTCCTTACCCTAATGTTTGTAAAATAACAGACATCAATTAAATTTGGAAAAACTAAGTGCATTTCTGGATTAATTAAGTTTCAGATATCCGCATTGTCCCAAGAAAAAACATTCAGGTAAAATTGCAATAGAAGTTGTTTCGGACACAAATCAATCCAGACACGTACTAAAATGTGTAGAGATAGTCATACCTAACTGCAACCATTGAACATCATTAAAATACTTACTCTCACTCAACTCTTCCCATGAACAACATCATTCCACGTGCCTTTAAGGGATCAGTATGCTTGAAGTAATCTAGGATACTTAATTCAGCGAAATAACTGGAGCAGAAAAGCAAGTCAGTGTATGACTGAAATTCTGCTTCTGATTATCACTGTAATATCAATAACAGGGTTACTTTAGCATAGAAAACAATAAAAAAAACTTCTCCTCTGCATATTCTATCCATACCCACTGTGCATCAGACCCATATCACACAGGATGCTAACTTGCTCTCTTATTCCCACTGCTAGCCATGCCAACTTGGGGAAGTGATCCGTTATGGGTTTCAGTGTTTGTTTCTCTTTTTATCATTCTTAATTGCTAAAAAGCATTAGATCATTTTTGCATGAGGAAAAAATAAATATTCAAATAGGCTGCGTTGTGAGATAAGCCGACATACACATCCAAAGATGACATTGGTAGTGGTGGTGATGGTGCTGCTACCGCCGCAATATGCAGATGAACTGAATTTACAGACACTAGATTAAATGAGACTCTAATATAACTAAACACCAAAATAAACCGACACTAAACTCCAAATATCTCTTGTAATTGCAACTACCACAACAACAGCTTCCTACACATCAGTTATCACTAGCTATAGTAACTGTACGGCAAAACGATATTTGTTAAACCGACTCATTTAATTTGACATATCCAGCGTTCAAAACACATCTCTGCAAAATTAAAGCCCAACACACAATAAAGTTGAAATGAAAGTGTAATAGAATGGTTTTAATCTAACCCATGTTAACAAATAAAAAAGATGAACAACTCTCTGAAGAGTAGTGGCAGTAGGATCAAAACTGCATAAGAATCAAATAGCATTTTAGGTTTAGTAACAAATGCAAAATTATATATGTCCAATTTCGTCAGAACACTTGACAACCAAAGAGAAAAGCAGATTAAGAACACCCTAACTATCACATGGTAAAGAATTCAAAGCAAATTAAAAATCAATAGAGCAAAAAGTTGACAAGGAAATACAATCACATTCCTTTTTTGGCACCAACAACACCATTTACTCTTATCAATTCAACAACTTTATTGTAAACTGGGGATATGGTACAGTGAAATACAAGAAGTATTACGATGAATGAAGTTAAAATACTAACAAAATAATTAGCAAAACATTCTAAAAAGTTAAAAATCCTCATCCATCTTGAACACATGTGCCCCTCCATTACCGTTCAAGCTAGACATAACGGAAGCCTTCTGATAGTCCCCAACGCGCTTTTCAAAGAAGTTAGTTTTGCCCTGGAGAGATATAAGCTCCATCCAGTCAAAGGGATTCTGAACACCGTACACCTTCCCGCATCCAAGCGCACCCAGCAACCGGTCCGCAACAAACTCAATATATTGACTCATTAGCTCCCCGTTCATCCCCACCAACGCACAGGGAAGCGCGTCGCACACAAACTCTCTCTCTATGTCAACCGCTTCGCGCACAATCTCCTTCACGCGCTCGTCGGTGAGCTTCCTCCTGAGGAGAGAGTACAAGAGGCACGCGAAGTCGCAGTGAAGCCCTTCATCTCGCGATATGAGTTCGTTGGAGAAGGTGAGGCCGGGCATCAAGCCGCGCTTCTTTAGCCAAAATATCGAGCAGAAGCTGCCGGAGAAGAAGATTCCCTCGACGCAGGCGAAGGCGACGAGGCGCTCGGCAAAGGAGTCGGTGGCATCGATCCAGCGCAAGGCCCATTGGGCCTTCTTGGCGACACAGGGGATGGTATCTACGGCGCGGAACAGGTGATTCTTTTCGGTGGAGTCTTTGATGTAGGTTTCCAAGAGGAGACTGTACATCTCGGAGTGGATGTTCTCGATGGCGATCTGGAAGCCGTAGAAAGCACGGGCCTCGGCGGCTTGGATTTCCTTCATGAAGCGGGCGGCGAGGTTTTCGAGAACGATGCCGTCGGAGGCGGCAAAGAAGGCGAGGACGTGGGTGATGAAGTAGCGCTCGCCGTCGGTGAGGGAGTCCCAGTGGCGGAGGTCTTGGGAAAGATCAACCTCTTCGGCGGTCCAGAAAGAGGCTTCGGCTTTCTTGTACATTTCCCAAATTTGGGGGTATTGGATTGGGAACATGCAGAACCGGTCGGGGTTCGGGGCCAGGAGTGGCTCTTCGGGGATCGCAGGCATTGTCGTGTTCTTGAATTGAAGCTGTTTTCAAATTTGAGAAGAGAATTGAGAATCTGGTTGGTGCTTGAGGGAGGAGATTGAGGGTTTATATAGAGAGAAATTTGGGTTTCAGTTTTTGAATTTTGGAAGGAAAAAAAAAAAAGAGATAAAGCGGGTGATTTTAAAATTTTGAGAAATCTTGCGGGAGAAGGAGGGACGGGGCAATTTAGGTATTTCCTGAAAAGAAAAATCTCGTGACCATCGGGCGTTGTTTTACGAAAGTGCCCTTGGAGAGACAAATACTAGAAGAATATAGGAGAGAGAAAGTAGTCTTAAGAGGTTAAAGTGATTTAGCAAAGAAAGTTTAAATTCTATCGTATAATACTTTTATTAACTTTTATTTTCAATTTTATTATCGGTTAAATAAGTATTTGTACCTTAACTTTAATTGAATTTTAAAATTAGTTCATTTTGAAATTTTAGATTAATTTAGTTATTTATCTTTTGAAATACGTAAATTTAGTCATTTTTATCAAATTTTGTTAGATTTATATGATATTTCGTACGCATTTTAAAATTGTACTTGAGTTGTTTATATTGTTTGACACATTTTTACTTTAATGTTAAGTCAAATACTATTATGAAACACGTTTAAAATGTCAAATAAACTTAACAAAATTTGATTAAAATGACTAAATCCACGTATTTCAAAATATAAAAGACTAAATTGGTCCAAAGTTTCAAAATTTACTGAAAGTTAATGACCAAAAACATATTTAACCCTTTTATTATTATTACTCTGTACAGTCATTGAACATCACTTATAGAAAATATTCAAATCTATATAGTTACGTACTTACGCAAGAAATTTGAAAATGCAAACGTATTTCAAAATATAAAAGACTAAATTGGTCCAAAGTTTCAAAATTTACTGAAAGTTAATGACCAAAAACATATTTAACCCTTTTATTATTATGACTCTGTACAGTCATTGAACATCACTTATAGAAAATATTCAAATCTATATAGTTACGTACTTACGCAAGAAATTTGAAAATGCAAAATTATGAAATTTTAAATTATAATATAAAATATTATAAATCATATAAATATATATGAAATATTATGGATGTTAAAAAATTTTAAGAATTTTGAAAATATAAAATATATAATATATATAAAATAAATATATATAAAAAAATGTTATTTTATTTTATTCATATTATATATATATATATATATATATATATTAACCGAATATAACATATAAAATATTTATAATATCTTAATATTGATTTTTTAATTTTAAAATAATAACCAATTTAAATAAAAAAATATTAAATAAATAGTTTCAATCATGAGTTATATAATAAATTTTACAAAGAGATCAAACAAATTATGAATAAGGTTGTTTTACAAAGAGTGTTATTGAATTTGATGATATTAAATTTAAAATTGTTATGAATAAAGTTGAAGTTAACCTATTTGATGTTATCAACCTTATTTATCATTTGATCAGTTAAATTAAGCTCAATGTATGTTTTTCACCTTTTTTCGCATGTTAACAAATAGTCAATCGACAATTATAGATGAATCAAGTAAAACTAGTCGTCAAATTTTTTTTTAAATAAAATTACAAAATTATTGATATTATAACTTTTTCCTTCCCAAATATGAATTAATACTAAATTCAAATTTAAATGAATAAAGACTCAAAGATAATATTATACTCTTGTTAATACTAAAATTGTTATGACTAACATTATTTGGTATGAATTTAGCAAAATTCTCTTTTTATATCTGTCTTGTTTTCTTTATTTATGTTTTGTGTTAACATATTTTACCAACAAATTGATTGATTCCAAGTTTTACATTATAATTCATTTCTGGAGTGGTTTACAGATTATGTGAGACGTGTAGTTTTGAAAATTAATTAAATGGATAAATTAGTTATCAGCTTTCCATTGTGATTTTTATTCATATTAGTCTAATTAGTCATATTATCAAATTCAATAACATTGAATATGGTTTTTTCTTTTTTATTATTCAACATTCAAGATGTTTAACGTTGTATGTAACATACAAACACGATTTTTGTTAAACAAATATTAAAAACATGTTTAAAAACGTGATTCTACGTTAAGATACGATAAGTATTTTTTTTTTTCAATTTGTTATTTCAAGAAAGTAATTAATTTTATGAACTTAGACACTGATGAAATAAAACATAAATCAAATTAAATTAAATTAAAAGAAATAAAAATGCAACGTTTTATTTTGAAAATGGGGCTTCTTTTTTCTTCTTCAACGTGATCCAAAATAAAAAAATTTATGATAATAATTTTTTATTTATTTTTAACTCACTATTTTAATCATCTTTAAATAATTTATTTTAATTATTTTTAATTATATGATATGATATCTAATGATAATTAAAATAATAAATTAAAAATAAATCAAAAGAAATAGATTAAAATATTATTATCCTATCATAATATTAATAAGGGAACCAAAAGTTTGACGATTGCCTTATAAAATAAAAAGTAATTACAATCGTAACATAACAGTAATGATAAAATAGTATATAAAAACGTTTACACCATAAACAATTATCAGAATTGATATATTTGTATAAAAGTATAAAACAATTACCCATAACAATAGTTAATAAATAATAAAAGTAAAATTATATATCAAAAACAGTTATAAGAATTTGTATAAGTTTATCTATTAATAAGTTATTGATTTTTAAAACGATCAAATTATTTAAATGCAACTTCATAAAATAATATATTTAAAATGGAAAAAGCCGCTCCTTGACACAGAAAAATGGCAGAATTATTGATTGTCTTAAATAAAGAAAAAAAGTTGATAGAAATGTAATTATAACTTTTTTTATAATACATTTTAAAAGATATTCTCTTTAAAATTGTAATAAATCTATTTGTTTCTTTTATTTCTCCCCGTTGCAAGAGAAAGAAGGCGTGCTATTAGAAATACTTTTTTAGTTATTTGGTAAGCAAATAATATGAAAAAAGTGTTATACGTTTTATTTACATTTACATGGAAGGAATTTTGATATTCCAACTATATTAATACTCTCAAAATCTATCGATTATTTATTTATTATATAAAAAATTATTAAAATAGATAAAAAAACATATGGATTACATAAAATTCATGATAAAAATTACACATAATGTAACATAGACAAATTATATCTATTATAAAAAAATTTTAAATAAAAAATTAGAGTGCTCATATTTTTATTTATGAATGAAAGTCAAATTAGCTAACTCATCGACACAATCACTTTTAAAGAAAAACATAAGAAATTCGTAAGTGCATGTGCTTACAAAAATTAAAGTATTATCATCATCTCCCTATAAGAGTTGAATAAAACTTTTGTTAATCCAAAAATTCATAATAAACTAAAGTATAATTAGTCTCAAACTATAGCCTTAAAAGTTTTTCCTCCAACAATGCTTCAAAGTATAAAGTACTCCTATAAACTCAACTTAAATAAAAAATACGTACTCCTAAAAAATCAGAAAAACTATCTATATATTCACCATAACTTCCTGTCAAAATATCAACACATATAGTTAAATGAGTGCAACTTTTAGTTGCACCATTAATATTTACCTTAAGCTTATTAGCATTAGAGTTTGTCATATTACGTTCATAAATAAAACAATCCCGCAATTCCTAGTTTAAATATTGAAAATTGTAACATTGAAAAATAAAAAACAATATCACTTATATGCATCTTATATTTATTTTTCAACCATACACATCAATCTTGAATTTGAAAAAACAAGTTTATTACTAAAATTGTGTTTTAGGAGCCTTAATAAATATGACACACCCAAAAAGTAAAAAAAATGCACCATTGATTGTAAAAGATAAGTCTTTTAAGACGTATAATAAAAGAAGAAAAGTCATTACTAGTGTAAAAGTGATCATTAGTCCAACTTACCCACTAACCATAGCAAGTTTCATACTCACACAAGAAAAATGTCAAATGTTGTATAGTAGTTATATATTTCATTTGCAAATATATATATATATATATATATATATATGTATATGTATATATATATATATATATATATATATATATATATATATATATATATATATATATATATATATAT
>Ga0214542_1003398_pt1 | contig 32586 bp, 26 predicted proteins | sample CNSS1metaG_FD_160096 | JGI IMG/M metagenome (GOLD analysis project Ga0214542, IMG submission 160096) | Root nodule microbial communities from cowpea collected in UCLA plant growth center, Los Angeles, California, USA - CNSS1 | ecosystem: Host-associated > Plants > Roots > Nodule | place: USA...
GCCAACAAATTAATTGAGACTTTACATTGATTAATTTGCAAATCTACAACAATAATTAATTGAGCAATAATCTTTAGATAACCGATGATGAATCTATTTTGAAAAAGCAATGGAATCAATCTATTTTCTTTACTATTGTTTTTATTTCTTTTTATCATTTAAATTTTATTTCTATCTTTGTTTATCTTAATCCCCTATATTTTTTATTTTATTTGACTAACTCATTTGTATAGTTTTATAAGAACTAATTTGTTAAAAATCAATTCCGTGTTCGTTGGGAGACGACTTTGGGTTACTTTACCCTTACTATTTTGTTGACTACTTTCTTAACAATACTGAATTTGTTATAAGATAAGTAGTATTAATTTGATCGCGTCAACAACTGCGTTATCAGGTATCTAGAGCTAACTCAATCTATAACCTCTCGGCTTGAGCTAAGTTCTTGATCCTTTCTCTATTTTCGTGTTGTTTCCACTTGGTTTTTGCTTATCTTGCTTGTTTCTATCAAGTATCTTGTGTTTACATGGTTGTCTTATATGTTCTCTATTGATTCATTCTTGATACTATATCATTATCAAGTTCATAGCACTAGCTTTTCCAATTGCAATTCGCTATTTCATTTCAGTTTTCATTTTTGTTCCAATAATTTGTTTTAGACTACACTCTTACTGTTTTTGATTTATCACAATTAATTGGCATGTGCAAAGTCAAATATGTTTTTTTTGCATAATTTGGTTAAGACCTTCAAGAAAAATACAAAAAAAAAGAAAAATCAAAGAAAAATGTTGAGAAATGAAAAAATTATAAATCAATGAAGTGGAGACATCAATTCACGTTTTCTGCTTGATAGCATTGTGATAAATCATAATATAGTGTAATTTTGAGGTTGTTTTAATCTAGTTTTAATTGACCATAACAAGGTGGATTAATTAACTTCTTTTGGGTTTAATATTGAGATTAAGATAAGTTTATTTGTCCATTTATTTTAGTGTTTCTTCATTGCCAAAATTGTTGGCTACTCTTTCCATATTGTCTAAACTCCATTTGCTTTGAGATTAGTTTTTATTGTGTTTAAACCTTTTATTGCTTTCTTTTCTTTGGCTACTCCTTGGTGTGCATTTAATTGTGGTGTAGGAAGAACTCTTTCAAGGTGATCTAAGCTTAAGAGGTAGCATATTAGAGGGTGGAAAAACACCAAAGAGCAAGGAGAAAGAGTCTCGGAAAAATAGCCACACTTGGCTTGGAAAGTTGTTTTTTCATTTCTTTATTTGTAAAAGGCCTTTGAACCAATTGTCTTGGAAGAGCCTTTGGTGGTTTTCCATCTTTTGGCTTACAAACTTGTTATTGTAGATGGTGAGTGTGTCTTGGTAGCCAAAACTAGAAGCCTTGCCTTTAGGATTTCGACTAGTTGCAATTTTAAATTCCTGTTTCAGTGGCTTGGTTTAAGGTATCAAATTCTAAAAGCTTGCCAATTTAGGTGTCCATTTTAGTGTGGTAATGTGTTTGTTTTCTTTTTGCTTTCTTTGAGTACATCTTCTAAGTATAAGAGCACATGTTGTTGTGAAAGTAGTAAAGCAAGTAGCATGGTAAACCCTAGCTAGGTAAGACTTCGTACTTAAGTAGTCCTTTATGACTCACCTCTATTACTTGGGAGTGAACATGTGAAACACCAAAAGCTTTCACTTGAAGAAAACTCTTAAAATTAAAAGATGTCAAGTGTAATTCCAAACATAGTGAGCATAGTCCTGAGGGTTCTAAAAACGCTATGAAATTATTTCCTAAGAAACTCGAACAATAGACTATGGATGGAACCAGAATCCCAAGCTAAAAGGGAAAATATCATAGAAAGGGAAGTTCAAGTAAGCCACCTAGAGGAAGAGATTAGGGTCATGAGAAAAGAGAAAGAGCAAAGAACTCCAAGCATTCATAGGTGAAAAGGGAGTTGGCATGGAGATAGGCATGAAGATAATCTTTCTAATGAAGAACTAGGGGAAGGGGAGTACTATCAATAACCTTCTCACATTGGGAGGCAAAGAAAGGAATATAACCTTAAAGAAGTTAAGGTAGACTTAACTTACTTCTATGGCAAGGATAGTGTTGAGGCATATTTGGACTGGAAAATGAAGGTAGAACAATTATTTTACTGCCATCAAATCAGTGAAGAAACGAAAGTGCCTCTAGCTACCCTAAACTTTCAAGGGTATGCCATGTATTGGTGGACCTTAGTGGTCAAAGATAGATTACGCCACAAGGGTCATGCCATTGCCTATTGGAATGATTTGAAATATGTTCTTAGGAACAGACACATTCCTTCCTATTACAATAGGGAACTCATAGACAAACTCCAAAGACTTCAATAGAAATCTATGATAATTGAAGAATACAGATAAAAGATAGAGTTGTTTATGATGAGGGTGGGTATAGATGAACAAGAGGAGATAATTATAGCTAGGTTCTTGAGTGGGTTGAACCTTGACATAAGAGATAGAGTGAAGCTACTACCTCATAGAGATTTGAATGACTTATTTCAAATGTGTATAAAGGTAAAACAACAAGTCATGAGAAAATCATCTTCTAAAAGAGATACAACTTCCTCTAACTCTTACGCTAAAAAAGATTTCTAGAAAGAAAAGGATGAACACCCTAAGAATCTAGCCAAGGAACATGATAAGGGCAAGGGTGAAGCATTTGCACACACTCGCACTAGTGATATTAAATGTTTCAAGTGCTTGGGTAGAGGTCACATAGCTGCTAGTGCCCCACCAAAAGGACCATTATCTTGAGAGGCAATGATCATTATAGTAGTCAAGATTCAAGTACTAGTGAAAGCGAGAGTGAAAGTTCATAAGAGTCAAATGGAGATGATGCATACCCTTGTGAAGGAAAGCTTCTAATGGTTAGGAGGCTACTCAACAATCAGCCTAGTGTTGGCCATATCACACAAAGAGAGAACATCTTTTATAGAAGATGCAATGTTTTAAGAAATATACGTTCTCTCATTGTTGATAGTGGCTCATGCTTTAACTATTACATCACTAGATTAGTTGAAAAGCTTAACTTAGCTATATTACCCCATCCTAAACCTTACAAACTTCATTAGTTAAATGAAGAAGGGGATATCACAATTAAAAATCAAGTGAAAGTGCAATTCTCCATTATTAAATATAAAGATGAAGTTTTATATGATGTAATTCTAATGCAGGCGTGACCATACCAAGCACCATGGAAACCCTCGCAAGAAGAATCACAAGAAGCATGACAAAAAGGGAGACATTTCCGTCTCTATCTTTGTTTCGTCTTTGCTTAGTTTGATTTCCATTAAGTTGACTTAGTTGGACTATCTTTGACTTGTTGACCTTTGCCTAAGGTTGACTTGTTGACTCAAGATTGACTCACTTAAGTCAACATGCTAATCCATATTTAATTGCTTTAGAGGATAATTAAGATCTTAAGGAGGCATAGGTGGCGCAAATGGAGAGCATAGATGAGGAGGGGTCCATGTGGAAGAGAGAGAAGTAGCAAAGCATTCTAGAAACATCTAGAATGAGGGGACCACATGATTTGGTCCAGAATCCACCTTGAAGGGTTCTAGAAAGTTCTAGAACATGGGACCACTAACCTTGGCCAAGAAGCATCCTTGCAGGCCATGATGTTGCATTATTTTAACCTACCTTCTAGTTTATAGGGTTTCCTTATTTGCTTAATGGTCCTTTGGAACTTTTGGTTTTTGCTTAGAAACCCCTAAACATTTATATATAAGGGGCACTCTACTACATGTAAAAGGGTTGATCCTTTTGGAATTTAATATACACCTTGTGTTCAACCTTTGTGAGAGTATCCTCCTTTGGAGTGAAACTTTTAAGCCTTATCTTGAGTTAGACTCAAGTGGCGACACACATCCACTCATCTCCAAGGATCCATGGCTTTTTCCTCTCCTTGAAATGGCGTGCTTCAGTCACAAACTTTCATCTCTTGCCTTTCCATTTTTATGCTTGTTTCTTCTTTCTTTCAATTTTGCTTTTATGCTTTATTCATCATAATGCTTTGTTTCTTGAATCAATCCATTTCTCTTCTTTAGAGTCTTTTGAGGTACACCTTCACATCTAGATAGCTTGCTATTTTAATGTCTAGTGGTAATCTTCAATAGACTTTCTTAATCAACTATCGCCATATTCATAATTTTAAAAGAAACCAACTTAATCCTTCATCAATTTCCCATGGAGGCTTGTCATATTTTATTAGGAAGACCATGACAATTTGATAGAAAATCCATAATGGTCTTTGTAATGAAATCACCCTTCATCACAAGGAAAAGAAATTTGTACTTCATCCCCTCACCCCAAGTCAAGTGGCTGAGGATTAAGTACAAAGGAAACCCAAGAGTAAAGAGTAGAGTGTCTAAAAGTAGAGAGTAGAAAGTTAGAGGTGGGGGAAATTGGTGTTCCTTTTCCAAAGGTTATTCAACATGAGGTTCTTTAACTCAAAAGTCTTTAGAACATGTGTTTTATGCTGAAAAATCTTCTTACCTCTTGTTGTGTTAAGGAACACTCACATGCACTTCTAGTAAGTCTTTATCTAAGTCTTTACCTCCTTCCATTGAAAATATTTTGAAAGAATTTGAGGATATTTTTCCTTAAGAAGGACCTATTGGCATTCCCCATAAAAGGAGAATTGAGCATTAAATTGATTTTGTACCTAGGGTTAGTTTTCCAAATAGACTAGCCTATAAGGACAAATCATCAAGAAACAAAGGAGATAGAGACTCAAGTACAAGGCTTGTTGAATAAGGGTTGGATTCAAAATAGTCTTAGCCTCTATGTTGTGCATGTTTTATTAGTTCCTAAGAAAGATGACAAGTGGATAATGTGTTGTGACTATAGAGTCATCAATAATATTACAATAAAGTATAGGCATCTAATCCCTAGATTAGATGATATGTTGGATGAATTACATGGTTCCATTATATTTTCCAAAATTGTCTTAAGAGTGATTATCACCAAATTCAAATTAACTAAGGTGATGAGTGGAAAACTACTTTCAAGACTAATTTTGGACTATATGAAATGGTTAATGATGCCTTTTGGCCTTACTAATGCATCAAGCACTTTCATGCGTCTCATGAATCATGTCTTAGGAATTGTATAGGAAAGTTTGTTGTAGTTTATTTAATGATATTTTAGTGTATAGTAAGAGTCTGTATGTTCATGTAGGTAATCTTAGGTTAGTCATCTCCATTCTTAAGATTAATAATTTGTTTGGTAATATAGACAAGTGTGCTTTTTGTGTTAAGTTTTATGGTCAATAAGAGTAGGGTTCATGTGGACCCTGAGAAAATAATGGTCATCAAAGAATGGCCTACCCCTAAAAATGTATGAGAAATTAGGAATTTTCATGGTTTGCCAAGTTTTTATAGAAAGTTTGTTCCTAATTTCTCTAGTCTAGCTTTACCACTCAATGAGTTAGTGAAAAGGGATGTACATTTATAAGGGGGCGCAAACAAGAAAAAGCTTTTGAGGAAATAAAAGAAAGATTGACTAAGACACCTATTCGAGCATTGCCAAACTTTGCCAAAACTTTTGAACTAGAATATGATGCCTTGGGAATTAGCATAGGTGCGCTACTATTGCAAGAAAGCCATCCAATTGTATATTTTAGTGAAAAACTTCATGGCGTTTCTCTCAATTATCCCACATATGACAAGGAAATGTATGGACTTGTGAGGGCTCTTCAAACTTAGAAGCATTATCTTGTTGCCAAGGAATTTGTCATTCATAGTGACCGTGAGTCACTTAAGTATTTGAAGAGTCAATACAAGCTCAACAAAAGGCATTGTAAATGGATGAAATATCTTGAGCAATCTCCTTATGTAATCATATATAAGAAGGGAAAAACAAATACATTGATTGATGCTTTATCAAGAAGGCACACACTTTTTTGCAAAACTTGGTGCCTAAATTCTTGAATTTGATAACATTGTTGTATTTTATTCACAAGATGCTGAGATCTCCACCATTTATCAAAATTGTTTGAAAAATTCCTAAGGAGATGAGGATTACTTGTTCAAAGAAGGAAAAATTTACATTCCCAAAGGTTCACATAGAAAACTCTTAATCAAAGAGATGCATGAAGGGAGACTTATGGGACATTTTGAGGTAGATAAAACTCTAAGTATGCTTAAGGAAAAATTCTTGTGGTCCATATGAGGAGGGATGTCCAAAGGCATTGCTATAAATGTATTACATGTTTGTAAGCAAAGACTAAAGCAATGCCTCATAGTCTATACTTCTTTACCTATTGCTTCTACCCCCTTGGGATGACATAAGCATGAACTTTGTCCTAGGGCTTCCAAGAACTGCTCGAGGGTTTGATTCCATCTTTGTGGTAGTGGATTGTTTTTGTAAAATGGCTCATTTTATACCATGCCACAAAGTTAATGATGCAAGCAATATAGCAAAGTTGTTCTTTAGATATGTGGTTAAACTTCATGGATTACCACACACTATTGTGTCTGATAAGGATACTAAATTCCTTAGTCACTTTTGGAGGACCTTATTGATGTAGGATTATCTTGATTCCTTTTAAGATTTGTGAATATGGTGTGAGATGATTAAGAAATCTTAGTGAAAATTCCTACTAGACATTAAGATAGCAAGTTATCTAGATGTGAAGGTTCATTTCACAAAGAGCTAGAGAAAGAGAGAATGGATTGATTCAAAGTAAAAGAGATTGAAACACATATAAACCATACAAAGCCGAATAGAAACCAAAGGGAAAGAAAACATAAAATGGAAAGACTAGAAAAGGATGAATGTGAGTAGCATGCCACTAGAAAGGAGAGGCCCAAGCCATCGATCCTTTGAGGATGAGTGGATGGTGAAAGTCTAGGCTCAAGATAAGACTTTAAAGTATTCACTTCTTGTCAACACCCAATCTCGTCCAGATGAATAAAATATATTTTGAAAATTAGAAAAAAAAAATAGATAGTAAATAAAAATGGGCCCAAATAATTTTTAATACTTACATTATCCATATTTTCTTTTTACACCTTACTTTTATTTTCTTTTATTAGGTTCATTTTAGTTTTATTCTTAATAACCAAACTTTTCCATTTTTAATTTTTTTATATACCTGTTTTAATTTTCTTTAGGAGCCAACAACCTAAGTCTTTTATTACCTACACCACTCGGTTTTGTATCCACATCTTGTTTTTATTTAGTTAAAAGTCCACAAAATTTTTACCTTTTTCTACACCATCTTATTTCATTTTTACACCCTCCCTTTTTTTAGTTCAAGGAACCATTACATTTTTCACCCACGTTTTTCACTTCATACCACCTTAAAATGCTCTCATATGGCCCACCTAAACTCCCCTCCATTTAGAAACTGCCACATGGCCCTTTTCTTTCTTCCTCAACCAACTTTCATTTTTCTCTTTCTCTCGTAAGGTGTGCTGTGACCATGCATCACCATTTAATCCACCACCATTGATCCATGTTAGAGGAGCACCATCATTCACTATGATTAACATTCATAGCCACTTTTTGCCATCATGATCCACGTTTTTGTCCTACAACAAACACACATATTAGGTCATATTCAGAACCATGAGTTATTACCTCATTTATTCATATTGGCACCATTTATGAACCTTCATACTTCCCTTTGTTCTGAACCAACAAACACATCTCAACAAACCCATCACATGTTACCGCCAACAATCCTGAACTTCTAAAAATCCCCTCAATCACACTACATTGTACACTACTTTGTCGTCTCCCTACTCCCTTTTTGGGACGAACCCAATCACGCACCATTCAACCATCTTTTTTTCCCTTCACTTTGAACCTCTCAGAAAAAAATTATTCTTCCATACTTCCATTTTCATGGGACCATGATCCGCATAACTTCTTAACCCTTCACCTCACAGCATCATCGAGGCTCCCTCTTAATTTTTCATTCATCAAAAAATCCACACAAACCCCATATTCCGGCAAAAACCCCTTTTCTTCTTCACTTTTTTCCGCAAACATATATCCACCCAGAGGCATCATCTCCCACACCATTCATACATTCAACTCTGCACGCACTACATAGAACCTTTGTTTTAGGACCCATGACCAGCCACTAATTGTTCCATAACACATTACCAACCATTAATAACGATCATGACCATATCACATTGCAATTCCTTTCCAACATCTTCATTTTTTTTATCTAGCCCATCACAACATCCATCTTTACATCCACACTGCCATTTGTGCTTCACCTGCCATCTTCTCAAACCCACTACAACCATTACCATAAGAACACCACTTCAACCTGCATTCAGAAAATCAAACAACAAATAGACGATACATCATTCACCCAATCCCCTCTTTTCCAACACTCAAGAATTCACCAAAAATAACTAGAGTTTAACATCCCCTATTCCATAATCACTACTCTTCATCTAGAAAAAGAACAACCTTCATCATCTCTTAATCTTCATTCACCGACACCTTTTCAATACAACTTTGTCTACCACCAACAGGTTCCAATCCCATCTTCCTCTCCATTTTTCCACTTGCACCTTCATCCTCACAAGTTCAACACCGTATAAAACTACCCCATCAATACCACAGTGAACCATCATCACTTTTATCCTTCACACAACTCCATAATCACCAAACTCCAACACAAAACCAACTTCATTGTCATCCTCATCATGCCCACACGGGTTTTGCACACAAACATGTTCTGAACAGGGGATTTTCAAACTTCCATTATCCACACCAGTCATCAAAGAATCATTACCATACATACACAAACTCACAAAGGAGGCCCATCTTCATCACATTTGCCCTCTCCAACACTAGCCACTGCTCCAACATTTTCATAACATAGTAAAAACCAACACAAAGGTGAAAAGAGAAACAGAAGGACGAGAAGAAGTGGCTACCAACGGTGACTCTAGCTTCGATTGGCGTCGCTAGAGGCAGCCTTGGTCGATGCTAGTGGAGGCTCTGATTGCGATTAACATTGCCAAGGAGGACCTTGACCGGTGAGGTTGCTGCGTTTCGTGGAAGGAAAGAAGGTTGACGTTGTTGCCATGCTGGTGACCCCTCTGTGGTGACCGGCGTCACTAGTAGTGGGTCGAACAAGGCGAAGGCTAAGGCATGGCAGCTGGACGCTGGTCCAGGATGGCTCGTGCAAGAAAGGTGAAACCCTGGTTTTGGAGAAGAAGGAAGAAAAGGCTTAGGCCTGAGGCGGGAAAATATCGTGTGCACCCTGTGGTTTAATCTCTTACACCTCCATTGCTATTTTTTTGTGTGGTTCTACTATTATTTCTTTGCACACCCCAACGTTAACTCGCACCCCTCTTATTTTTGCTTGTTGTCTTTGGATATGTTTTTGTGTTTCTCGTTGCACCCCTACATTCACTACACACACAATGCAGTATTTGTTCACTGCACCACGTTATTTACTACCCCACACCCTTTGTTGATTGGGCTCTTTTTTTTTTGACCTATTTCTTGTTGTACCCTTTTTTTTTTGACCTATTTCTTGTTGTACCCTGATGTTTACTAGCTTCGCACCTCATTAGTTACTTTTGAACTTGTTTATTGTCACTCATTTCAGCCCATGTTTCACTATACACGCCTCTCACTAATTACTCAATACACCACTCATTGCTCTTTTTCTAAATAAATTTAATAAAATAAGATAAAAATATAACAAGGTCAATTATTATCGGGCCCAAAAAATCAAAAACAATATTTTGTTTCTTTTTAGTATTATTATCTCTTATTTTTTGGGGGAAATTAACATTTTGAAAACCATATCAACTTTGCACGTTTAATTAAAGGTATTGCCTTCGGGCGGGCGTTTTAAGGTGCTAACACCTTCCCTATGCGTAATCGACTTCCAAACCCAAAAATCTAGTTTTTCGTAGACTTGCTTTATCTTTATGGTTTTCCACAGTTTTCCAGAATAAACTATAGTGACGACTCCAAATCTCTTTTTAAACTTGTTTCTTTTTGGTTCACCATCCCGTCGCGATTTTGATTGTGACACTCCCAATGGAGGAAACAAATAATCAACTCTTTTGCAAGTGTTAGAGGTCCCCTTAAATAGAAGTGTCTAAGGGCCTTTAAGAAAAAATAAATAATCTCAAAAGGATTACATAACAAATAACAAAACCTAGAGTCTAGAAGGTAAGTCAACAAAGGAGCACATGGACACATTCTAGAAGCATTCTCGGACAAGGAAAGGTGAATGCTCCTTCTACATGGTTCTAGACGTCTTGGTGACCAAGGCATGTGGTCATTATTTCTAGATGCTTCAAGAAAACTTTGCTCCTTCTCTCTACTCCACATTTGTTCTCCAAAAACCTTTCAAATGTGCCACTTGTCCTTCCGCGCCACCTACTAATGAACCAATAAACTAATTAAAATTGGATTAGCATGTTGGCTTAGGTTAAGCTAATCTTTGAGTTAACAAGTTAACCTAAGGTCAAGGTCAACAAGTCAACTTAAAATAGTCAACCAAGCCAACTTCATCGAATTCAAACTAGATAATGCTAAACAAAGATAAAGATGGAAATGCCTCCCCTTTTGTCATGCTTCTTGTAACTCTCCTTGGGATGGCCTCAATTGTGTTAGGTGAGGTGGTCATGCCTTAATCACTTATGGTCTAGATAATGGACTAAGTTGAATATTTCTACCACTTGTCACCCACAAACAGATGGGCAAACGGAGGTAGTTAATAGATCCTTGTCTACATTATTAAGAGTAATCTTGAAGGGTAATTATAAATCTTGGGATGAGTATCTTCTTCATATCGAGTTTGCATATAATAGAGTAGTTCATAGAACTAATCTCTCCTTTTCAGGTTGTATATGGGTTTAATCTGTTGACACCTTGGATCTTGTACCTCTACCCACTTCCTTTGATTTGTTCACCAAGAAGGTGTTTCTAAGTCTAAATTTTTCAAGAATTTTCATGAAAATATTAGACAACAAATACATCACCAAATTGAGAGATACATTAAGTGCAATAATAAGGTGAACAAAGAGGTCATTTTCAATGAGGGGGTTTAGTTTGGCTTCATTTAAGAAAATAAATGTTTCCTAAACAAAGGAAGTCCAAACTTAACCCTCGTGGAGAAGGTCCTTTCCACATCCTAAGGAAGGTCAACAATAATGCATATCAATTGGACCTTCTTGAGGAATATGGAGTATACCCACCATCTATGTGACTGATTTAGTTCCTTTTACAGGTGAATAAGCTAACAACCCTCTAGATTTGAGGACAAATCCTCTTAAGAGGAGGAGATGATGACTTGGGTCCAACCATAGCCCCAATCAAAGGCGCAATCACTAGAAGCAAGTTGAGAAGGATATAAGAAGAGATGGACCTTCAAGAGCCCATTGAGCTTTATAGGCTTCAAATGTTATTTTCATGGTCCAAGGATGATGTCAAGATATGACGGGCTTGTCCTAGACCATTAGAATAGATTTCAATTGAGCCAATTATTTAGGACATGCTTAAAAATAAATTACTAGAAGTGGTTTTGGATCATAACTTACCTAGCTTTTGCAATTGGACCCATTCAATCCCAATTACAAAAGCCTAGGTCGAGTTTGAATTTAGCTTAACCATGCCTAGCGCATTGAACATGTTCTAAATGAGGAAGGCGTGACCAAGCCAAGTGGCATGTGATCCAAATTCATGGATCTTAGAGCTAGATCTATATCTAAGCGTACATATTTCATATTGCCTAGCTTCATTTGCATTCCATTTCAAGTAGCATTTCATTTGCATTTGCTTTCATTTCATCTTGCTTTGTGATTAGTTCATATTTATGCCCTTATTTAATGTTTAATTCTGGGTATTTAATTAAATTTTTTTGCTTAAGGATTAATTTAATCAGGATTTGTGATAATTAGGTTCATAGAGTATGTGAGACAAAAATGGCTTAAAAAGTGATTTTAGTTGCATAGAATATTCGAATATTCTAACGTATTTTTATGCAGCTGAAGTTAAATTTGGTTCATTAAAGATGTGAAATTGAATTGTTCTAAATTACAAAATAAGGCAAAAGTTAGTCAATTGGGGGAAGAAATATATAAAGAACTAAATGTAACCTTAAATTACATAAACAATCCATTTTTCAACAATGGGCCACACAATAAGATTTTACTGTTGCACCTTCTTAAATTACTAACTTTCACCCCTATTATCACTTAAACTCAATTCAACACATGTCAATCCTCCACTAATTAAAATGATAAATCAGAACTTGCCATGTGTTTACATCCAAGCACTCAAAATTTAGCCAATCAAATGTTGCCACCTCATCATCTTCAACCTTATCCCAAAATCACAAACCCTAGACACGACCACGCACTCAGGCCAGCCATCGTGAGCCACGCCTGAACCGTGACTTGAACCATCTTCTTCTCCGTTCAACCAGCGGTGTCCATCCACGAATCACCTCGCCGGAAAGGAGATCGAAATCACCGTCGCCTTCACCACAAACTGTTGCAGCACTCACCATGCACTTGTAGTGTGTTCTTCCACGCGACGTCCTCGAGATTGCGCTGCCATAGCCACAACAGAACCTGCAACGTGAGCAACGAAGATGAGAATGCAGATCTGCATCACCATCAAACACCAACGTTGCAACCACAAAAACAACAACACCATCGTGGACCAGAACCAATGCAAACCATATTCGTGCGCACCATTGGCCACCATAAACGTTGCTGGAGTGAAGCCACCACGAATCTGCAAGCCATCGCGAACGCACCTGCAACCTTCGAGCCACCATGTACGGCCACGGGAAAGCACCACGAAGCCTTCGCAGCAACGCCCATGGAGCAGCGTGGATTTAGCCATAACACTACAGCAACCTCATTGCACTTGCGACAACAACCAGGATGGAAGTGAAAACCCTAATTTTGAGAGAGAAGGGAATGTCATGTGTCAGTCTGCCATTGCATAATCAACTCGTCAAACCTGGTCAAAGTAATCAACTCTGGACAAATTCTGGTCAAATGGTCAAATAGTCAAACAAAAGTGGCAGAATTGAAAATTGGACAGAAATTAAATTGTTAAATAATTAATTAAAGATTTTTAAATTATTATCTTTTGTATATATCAAATTATCAATAGAGAAAATCTTATAAATATTTTAGCAACTTATAAAATATGTTAATTATTTGAGAGATATTATATCAAAAGATAAAAAATTTCAGCAGCAGAAAAGATAAAGTCCAAGTCCAATCAAGGCCAATATAAGAGACGAAGGGGAAAGCAGAAAAGACAAGCTCGGCACTTCGGAGTTTAGGAACCTTTAGGGAGGTCTAATTTCCCTCTTTATCTCCACATTCTCTTATTCTATTTTCTTATTTTATTTTATTTTGCATTTCATGGAGGGCTAAGCTTCAAGGGTTAGTTTCAATGTAATTTGTAACATCCTGACCAGATATTACGAATTTAAATAATAAAATAAAATAAGAAAAATAAAAATTTATTAATTATAAATCCATTTCCCAAAAACGCGGGAAATTTCAAACTTTATTCAATCATAAAATAACTGAATCCAAACTTTATAAAACTTAAATACAATATCCAAGTTTAACGATATAAAGTGTTACAATTGATTCCAAAACATATTAAATAAAACTCTGTGAAATCTTTATTCCAGACTAGTCCCGCTCTGGCTCTACGCTTCACCAGATCCACCAGCAACATCATTTGCTCACGTATACTGCGTATACGATCATCGTCAAACACAAGCAGATAGGGTGGGCTAATAGAATAAAACATATATACAACACATTTATATATATAACACAATCACCCCAATGGGAATCCATCCTTTGATCTCATACCACATGGCCACAACCATGTTAACCGTGTTCTACATCTTTTAGTGAGTACCTCAAGATGTCTTGCTGCCACACTTATCGGTCATAACCGATAGAGCACGTGTGGGAACCATGCTACGGATCATACACCGTAATGCCAAGTGGAGTTCCCACTATGAATAACATTTGTACGTCACAAGACTACTAAAACCGTCAGTTATTACTGAGGAGGGCAATCTACTGGACCCGTCGTACGAGCCACAACCCGCACACTCACACCGACAACACTCGCCAACCCAAGCCACAACTCAAGAGTTCCTCGTGTTCATCTGCCATCCTGAGCCACAACTCAAGGAACACCAGCAAGCCAACCTTTGAGATATCATAGAAGCATTGTAGGCCTCGCACATCAACGTAAGCACAACCCAAATCTGCTGCAGCAACATCGCCTAGCGGTGCTCACAAGGCATCAGGCGCTGCCCACTTTCAGACTGCCTGGCGGGGAATGCGTACCGCTAGGCGCCAAGCGCCTCAGACCCTTAAAAGCTGCAGACACCAACTGGCGATACCCCCTCCCTCACCGCTAGGCGCAACCGTTCCAGATCCTTTCTGATTTAGCACCTATCGTCTGGCGATCTAAAACCACCGACAGACGTTGTATTAGTGCTTGCACAGTACTGGGTTTTGGGTAATCCTACACAGATTTGGATCCTCAATCCAGGCATCAAGACTCACAATGTCTTTCACCAATTAGTTGAATCGCTTTTCCAGTGGCTAACTTATTATCAAAGTTCCTACTTCCATTTAAGTTCAACCACCCAAGTCTACAAAATTGGTTTCTTAAAGTTAACCTTATTCATCCCTACCATACCACAATGTACTCATATTGCTTATTCCTTAACCTTGGTTCTAGTCATTACAACCATTCCTAACTCATTCCAAGTCAACTCCTCCTAGATAAATCACAACTCACTCTCATTCCAAATATTGGCTTTGGGTTTAATTTCCATTCACTATTATCTAAATGTTTACCAACACTTCACTCATAAATCTAAACTCAATCACAAAATAGGTCAAGGTTCTGGACCCCCTTCACACAACTTGTCCAAATTCATAATTCATACTATGTCACCATTTATATAAGCAAGTCTTAGAATAGCTAATACCATCACATCCTAAGTTAAGTCAACCTCTTTAATTTATGCTTTAGGACTCTATCATCAATTACTCAAAGATATCACCAAATCCATACTTCTAGTTCCAATTAAGGCTGCAACAGCAACCCAATGCCTGCCATCAAAGCCACGCAGTATCACTGCCCTGCGTTGGTGCTTGGCGGCAAGCCCCGTGCCACCAGGCGGTACTTACAATTCTGGGCAATTTTCCAGAATTTCAGCACCTGCAAAGACTCTCTGACAGTTCCCCGCTGCTCTCTTCCGCTTATCTCAACTATTTCGCACATGATCATGGTAACAACGCCATAATTATTCATATTTTTTTAACAATCTCCAACAACAGATTTTAGTGCAGTCACGACTAGTACACTCAACTCACCAAAACTCCCAATTTTGTCAACCCTAATATTCTAATATAGCTATTCTCACTTAATCCTCATGCACCACCACGAATTGTCACAACTTATCATCTCTCTTTTTATCAATTCATGATTACAACTGCATCTCCACTGATCCAAACACCCCCAACACTCAGAAAAACATCGAAATCGAGCCAATATAGCTCGCGTCGCCTAGCGGGTCAATTACCACCGCCAGATTATTCATAGAAAACCCAGAAACTGGGTGGCTTGTGTCGCCTAGCGGCAAGAGATATGTCGCCAGGCGGTTCCTCTACAGGAACCCAAAATTCCATAGAAATAGGATGAGTCACCTGGCGATTTTTGGAAAATTCTAGAAATACGAAGAATACGTGAAATAAACAGTGTATATGCATCCAAAACAATATACAATTCATGCAATTAACAACACGAAGTAAAACGCAGGGTCCAGCTCCCCTAACTTGGATTCCTTAGCTTAACTTTGAATTGTGTGATAGTTCTTCTTGGCCCAAAATTGGCTTCCCTTAACGCTCCCATAATTCAGCTCCAAACAGGCTCTCAATTATCTCAACACACTCTCAATTTCGCTCTCCTCTCACTATGTAACAATGACAACACTGCAAACCTTTCTTCTAACCTAAAATTGGCCTTTTAATGGTGTCTTAATGCTAGGTTAATAACCAAAAACGAAAATTTGGTTTAATGATGCTCGTAATTACCATTCAAGGACCATTATGGCTGTTTTTCTAGCCTCCCTTGGCTGCCCCCATTCAGCTAGGGTTTTCTCTGACCTTTCACATTCATGCTAATGTCATTTCAATGCACAACCAATCAACCAATTCATGTTTCCTTATAATTCACATAATTCTATAATTATGTTATCACTTAACATGATCAAGCATTTTGTTAAAATAATAATAAATTAAATCACACAAAAATAACATACACAAGACTTGAACCCAAGTCTGCTCACACAATCAAAGTACTCTCAACCACTTGAGCTAATACTTTTCCATGTCATACAAGTCATAATTAAATTTCATAAAGGCTTACACTAACCGCATTTATTAATTAATTTTCACGGGTCTTTCATAATTTCTTAATTGGATTTTGAGGTTTAAATAAATTTGTTTGTTCTTTTGATTTTTGTGATTTATTTTCATCTATGTCTTTTGGTTCTTAATTTAGTAAAAGTAATGATTTTTACATTGTAGCAAGTTAGCTAAGTGTTAAATCTACATAACAACAATCGTATGAGTCAAAGAGTTTTTAAATTTTAGTTGAGAAGTTACTTTCATTAATTTTAGAAACTTTCATATGATTGCATGAGTTTTTGCTAATAATTGAAAAGTTACTTTGATTGAAGGTGAAAACTTAGATTAGAATTAATCTAGAAGTTACTTTGGTTAATTAGCTTTTGATTAATTTTAGAAACTTTCATATGATTGCATGAGTTTTTGCTAATAATTGAGAAGTTACTTTGATTGAAGGTGAAAACTTAGATTAGAATTAATTAAGAAGTTACTTTGGTTAATTAGCTTTTTACTAGATATAAGAGGTAAAAGAATGGGCATGATTAGGATTAGTAATATTTAATGGAGAAGTTACTTTGGTTAAATTTACTATGATTAATCTACAAAGTTCTTGCTTTTGATTGAGAAGTTACTTAGGTTAAAAGTAAGGACACAAACAAATTAATTGAGAAGTTACATTGATTAATTTGAAGTCATAAACAAGAAATCAATAACAATAATCTTTAGGAAACAAATGATGAATCCCATTTTAAAAATGTAGTGGAATCAACATATTTTTCTTTACTATTACTTTTATCTTATTTTATTTTTTATTTTTATCTCTCATATTTTTATTATTTTATTTGACTAACTCTTTTGTATAGTTTTTATAAGAACTAATTTGTCAAAAAACAATTCCATGTTCGTTGGGAGACGACTTTGGGTTACTTTACCCTTACTTTTTTTATGGACTACTATCTTAGCAATACTAATGTTGCTATAGTTTAGTAGTATTAATTTGATCGCGTCAACGACAGTGTTATCAATGTGCTATGGTATGCTGTTGAGATTATTCCACAAACATTTTTTTAGAGTCACCTAGCTAGAGCATTATTTTAGAATCTTCTTTAGCATTCTATCTCTAAAGTTGGCCTTACCTCTTTAGACTTTTTCCACCATCATTCAATATGGCACCTCCTAAGTCATTAATCTTCAATTGTTTCCTCTCAAACACTCCATGGAGCTTCCTCATTCCAACCATCATGTCCAAGGAGATTTATCAATAAGCTTTTGCGTGTCTCCACCGTTCTCCCTCCGAGTTTAAAGTTCAAGGTAATAACATTGTCCTTGCTTCCAATTTTGTCCCTTTGCTTTTCATCATTCTTTCTCTTTCGATCTCATCTCTCTACTCTCAATTTTGATTTCATTTTCATTTACATTTCTTTGTTTCATTGCGTTCAATTTCGTTTCACTGCATTCGATTTGGATTTCATTTTCCTCTTTTGATTTCATCTAACTTACTCATGTCCTATTCGATTTTGTTTGCTTTGTTTTGGGGTTATTGTAAATATTTCATCAATTAGAGTATAATATGCACAAAACTCTGAGTATAATGGAATGATCTAATTAAGTTTCATCACTCTCTGAGTTGGTTTTCTTCTGATAATCCAGCTTCACAAATTTCTTCACAAGACATTTAGTTAGCTACATTAAGTACATGATCGACATATCTTGTATCACAAACTCTTTTATCTATGGCTCCTGATTTCATTGGAAACTGAATGGGAACCATAAATTAAATTTAGTATGTTGAAACCACCACATTACTAATTGTCAAACAAAATATAACTTGTTATTCGCTTTTTTTTCACCTTGAATATTGTTGTACTTTTATTTTCTTCTAATAAGAAATTAGAAACAACTCTTATGGAACTAGATTGTCATCCTTCCCTAGAATCATAGCTTTAGATGAAAAACAAAACTTAAACAATTCATTTAAGAGTCATTAAAGACTCAATAAGAGTTTGGTAGCAAGTACTGCCCAATTTTATATTCTTCAAGTACTGATTTTTTTTTCCAATCCTTTTCTAATTTGATGTAGAAAATAAAAAATAGATAGTTAATATCTTTTGTGTGTGTATATAAGTATTAGTAAATTATTGGAGATGATACTGCTATAGGGAAGTGACATTTCAATTTAGGAAGTGGTTGAGTGACTTATAAAACTTAAGGACAAAAAAGAGAAAATAAGACACTAAAAAGCTTATGGTGAATTATTTGTTTAGAGTTATCTACCTTATTGTCCTTAATAAACATATATTTAAATAAAGAGAAAAATAAATATACATTAGCTCTTTTGATTACTAAAATCTATGAAGATTTCATTTTGATACATGTCAAAATAATAATAAATAACATATTAATATCTTTTGTCTTGTATCTCTCTGTATTGATAGTGTTAGATAGGCCTTAGCAATTTAATGTTTACCAGGAAAGCAATTGAAAATACATGAGAGAATCCATTTCCATTTTCATATAGAAGATTGATTTTAAAATTAAAATGTGATGGATCAGTGAACTTTTGTCTTGGTGTTCTTTTGTACATCTAGTATATGGTAAATGAGTTTGTGCATATTTTTTTCATTCAAGCCCCAGGGACATGGTGGTGGATGTTAGGGGTAACAACAATACTAGCTTTTGTTCATGTTATATGATATGAACCATGAAAAAAGAGAGCAGTTCAATAACAAGCAAGTTATGAGAAGCCTAATAGAAAGAAGAAAAGGCCCATTTGGATGGGGGATTTTGTTAGAAAATAAAGTTTATCTTAACCTATTGTTGGTTATGCATGACAAACTATATCTATGGTAGTAGATTTTCCATTCCAAAGAATAAGACAGAAAACACTCATATTACCTTCTCTCTTTCTGTTTCCTGCCCTTCTATTCTCTTTTTCTGCAGGTTCTCTAATATCTTATCAATTGGTGATTTCGTTGAGAGTAGTATGGCCGGATCTTCTGGTGTCGTTGACTTAGCCACCCTTGAAACCTTGATCTCCACCATTAGAACCATCTCCACCAAGTTAGAAAACCTCGAGAGCACCCTAGTTGAATCCAAAGTGAAATCCAACTTACAAGTGGACCCATCAGTCCAACCCATACCTACTCACATTAGGCTAGAGGTTCCGAGATTTGACGGTAACGATCCTTTAGGTTGGATATTTAAGGTGAACCAATTTTTTGATTATCACCGGACTGCGAATGAGTAGCGGTTGCGTATCGCCATTTTCTATATGGAAGGCGAAGCTCTCAGTTGGTATCAATGGATGCATTCGAACGAACAACTTTCATCGTGGTAAATGTTTCTAAGGGCCTTAGAACTTCGATTTGCTCCATCGGAATTTGAAGACCCACAAGGTTCCTTGTTCAAGTTGACTCATACAACCTCTGTTTGAGAATACCAAACGCAATTTGAAAATCTAGCCAACTTGGTGAATATGCTTTCTACTCCTTTTTATCTTAGTTGTTTTATCTCTGGAATCAAACCGGAAATACATCGAGAGGTAATTATGTTTTTCCCTAACTCACTTTCTGAAGCAATCAGTCTTGCTAAATTACAAGAAGAGAAATTCACAGCAAATACGCTGAAATTGGGATTCAACATTGCTAAGTTCAATCCAGGGTACAGAACGTCACCAACTGCAAATCACAATACAACTGGGTTGTTACCCACACCAACCCACGTGAAGCCTTTATCGGCCTCACCATCGTTGAGTAATTCTTCTTGTAGAGTTGTGACTCCAGTTCGCAAGTTAACAACAACAGATTTGCAAGCAAGACGAGAGAAGGGACTTTGCTATTATTATGTTGAAAAATATGCTCGTGGCCATCGTTGTAAAAAGAAATTTTATTTGTTGATAGCAGCTCCAGAGATTCCTTCCATGGATGATGAGCTTAACCATTTGTTGGAACATTTGGATCTACAAGTTGAACCTAGTCCAGACCTGAATCCAGACCCACATATTACACTTGCATCCCTCAACGCACACATTAGCATTCATAAAGGGTTAAACCGCTCCACAAACCCTATGGGTCCAAGGTATTATTGGCAGATCAACTGTTACCATTTTAGTGGATAACGGGAGTACCCATAATTTTGTCCAAGAAAGGGTTGCGAAATTTTTGGGCTTACAATTATGCCAGGCCCAACCCTTTTTAGTCTTGGTAGGCAGCGGAGAAGAGCTTCAATGTGATACTTATTGCCCCAATGTTGAAATATTCCATCTTTAAGTCATTCCCTCTTCACCTTCAGTATCGAATCCCCAATTCTACAAGAAACCAGTGACTGCTTTGATAGACGAGTTTGCGCATCTATTCGAGAAACTTGACGGCCTTCCCCCTTCTCACCGCAGTGATCACAAAATTCCCATTCTACAAGGATCCAACCTCGTGAATGTGCGATTGTATAGATATTCTCATTTTCAAAAGTAAGAGATGGAAAGGTTGATTGGAGAACTTATGGAAACATGGCTCATTCAAAGAAGTTGCAAGCCTTACCCTTCCCTAGTCTTGTTAGTTCGGAAAAAAGACGGAAGTTGGCAGTTTTGTGTCGACTATCGAGCCCTTAATGCCATAACCAACAAGGATCGCTTTCCAATTCCATCCATTGACGAGTTATTAGATGAGCTTCATGGCACCCATTGGTTTAGCAAACATGATTTATGTTCGGGATATCACCAAATTAGAATGCAAGAGACATATATTCATAAGACGACTTTCCGGACTCATGAAGGCCATTACAAGTTTCTTGTAATATCGTTCGGGTTATGCAATGCGCCTGCAACATTTCAGGCCACAATGAATGAAATCTCCCAACCTTATCTTCGGCGGTTTGTCATAGTTTTATTTTACGACATTTTAATCTATAGCAAGACACTTGATGAACAATTACTGCACTTGAGAACAATTTTTTATTGTTTATTAACTAATCAATTTTTTTTTGAAGAAAACAAAGTGCACTTTTGCCTAGGTTACTATAGAATACCTTGGTCATATTTTCTCCCGCAATGGAGTTGAGGCTGATCCTGAAAAGTTGAAAGTCATGATTGCTTGGGCTGTTCCTGCCAATATTAAGCAACTTCGAGGTTTCCTTGGCCTTACAAGGTTCTATAGGAAATTCATCCGTGGATATGCCTCTATAGCATTTTCCTTGACTGACCTATTGAAGAAGGATAAGTTTTTATGGACAACAAAAGCTCAAGATGCTTTTAAGCAGCTTAAACAGACCATGGTGTCTGCCCTGGTGTTGCGTTTGCCAGATTTTCAAAAGAACTTCATTTGGGAAATAGATGCGTCAAGAATGGGAATGGGTGTTGTGTTGCAGTAAGATGGGCACCCAATCAGTTTTTTCAATAAGAAGTTTTGCCCTAAGCTTCTTAGTTCTTCAACTTATGTTCGAGAATTGCATGCTATTACAGAGGTAGTGAAGAAGTGGCGAACCTATCTATTGGGACGACGATTCACAATCTACACCAATCAAAGGAGCTTATGAGAGTTAATGATGCAAGTAATCCCGACCCCCTAACAAAAATACTACCTCCTGAAACTCCTGGGCTACAACTATGACATTTAGTACAAAGCTGGGGGTCACAATAAAGTTGCACATGCACTCTCAAGAGTACCATACTGGACTAGGCAATTTTTTGGCATCATTGTTCCTCATTTTGACACTTTTACGAAGGTGCAAGAAGGGTATAAAACCGACTAAGAGCTTGTTCAACTATTAAAGCAAGTGGAAGCAAACCTTAAAGGCTTTTCCGAGTATCAAATCATTAGCGATGTTCTGTTTTATCAAGGCAAAATTTATCTTTCTGCTAAATCTGCTCTTATTCCCCTGTTACTAGAAGACTACCATGCAACTCCTATTGGTGGTCATGTTGGAATTTTAAAGACCTATGGGCGTTTATCCGAGAATTTTTTTCTGGCCTGAAATGAAAAAGGATGTCACTAAATTTGTTAACAAATGTATCATTTGCCAATAGGTTAAAGCTCCAACACATGCATCATATGGATTACTTCAACCACTACCCATTCCTTCAAGCCTTTGGGAAAATATATCAACAGACTTCATAATAGGCCTCCCTTCATTCCAAAATCACACTGTCATTTTTGGTAGTTGTTGACTATTTTTCTAAGGCTGCACATTTTGGAACCTTGTCTTCTAACTTCACAGCTTCTCAAGTGGTTGGTTTGTTTACTTGCATGATATGCAAACTCCATGGAATGCCTAATAGCATTTTGTCTGATCGAGATCCTATATTTATGAGCCATTTTTGGCAGAAATTATTCAAGCTTAGTAGGACTAAGTTACGCATGACCACTGCTTATCATCCACAAGGAGATGGCCAAACTGAAGTTGTTCATCGCATCCTACAACAATACCTTCGTTCCTTTGTGCATCATCAACCCTCTCAATGGGGAAAGTTTTTGCATTGGGCTGAATGGCACTATAATTCATCCTATCAAACCTCGGTTGGAATGATTCCTTATCAAGTTATGTATGGGAAACCACCTCTCTCTCTACCTCAATACATTACTAGGTCTAGTACGGTAGAAGTTGTGGAGCAAGAATTAAATAGTCGCGATCACATTTTGGCCAAATTAAAAGCAAATTTGTTTAAAGCTCAAAACAACATGAAGACTTATGTTGACAGACACCGCATTCCACATCCCTTTCGTCTAGGCGACTTAATGTGGGTTAAGTTGCGACCTTGACAAACTTCTGTAGCAGGCAGAAGGGTTCAAAAATTGAGCTAACGTTTTTATGAGCCATAACGTATTAGCAAATGCATTGGTGAAAATGCCTTTGAGTTGAATCTGCCTCAAGGTTAAAAAATTCACCCAGTTTTTCATGCTTCAAAACATAAGCCTTTTCGGGGAGATGATGACATTCCAGAGCTGCAACTACCCCCTTTATCTATTGAAAACCAACCTCAAGTGGTATCTATTGCTATAGTGGCTTCTAAAATTGAGGGCCACCTACCAAGAGAGTATGTTTTAGTTCAGTGGCAAGTAGGGGTGATCATGGATTGGATTTTTAATGATCCAATCCACATCCATTTTGGATCCAAATAACTGGATTAGATTTTCGATCCAAATCCATTTTTTTAGAAAAAGTAGGTTGAATTTTTTTAAAATCTAGATCCAAATATTTGGATCAAGTTTAAATCCAGATCCAAATATTTGGATTAAGTTCAAAATCCAAAATCCATTTTTTATAAAATAAATTTAAAATTAAATTTTCTAAAACTTGTGTCCATAGGGTCGACACCATAGAATTTGGCAGATTTTTTGTTGGGGCCAACGAGACCAAATTTCAGCATGAGATGGACTTGGTTGACTTTCGGTCGAGGCCGAACGAATTTTTTTCGAGCTCGACTTGGTCGATTTGACCAAATTTTAGCTGGGGTCGACTCGGCCAAATTCGAACGAATTTCGGTCGGGGACGACATGACCAAATTTGGGTTAGGGCCGAGTTGGCAAAATATGGCCACGTTTAGGCCAGGGCCTGATCAGTTAAATTTCGTTCAAGGTTGACTCAACTAAATTCGTCGATCGAGACTCCCTCGAGTGAATATGGCCAATTTACGATTGCGACCGACTTAGTTGAATACAATCAAATTTCGTTAAGGACTTACTTGACCGAATACGATAAATTTAGGCTAGGGCCGACTCGACCAAATTTTGGTCATGACCAACTCGACTGAATTCAGTCAAATTTAGGTCAGGACCGACTCGCTTGAATATGACCAAATTTCGGTCGCGATCGACTCTACCGAATATGACCAAATTCAGGCTAGGACCAACTCGATCAAATTTTGGTCGAGGCCAACACGACCAAATTTTGACCGGAGCCGGCTTGATTGAATTCGACCGAATTTCGGTCATGGCCAACTCGGTTGAATACTGTCAAATTTCGATCGTGACCGACTCATTTGAATACAGCCAAATTTCATCCTAGGCCGTCTCAGTCGAATACGGCCAAATTTGGGTCAGGGCCAACTCTGACAAATCTTAACCAAGGCCAACTCGATTGAATTCGACCGAATTTTGAATATTGCATTCACCTTATATCTTGTTTGATGTATGCTCCTTGAACTTGATTTTGGCCTAAAAAATTAGGAACTAAGTGTCCAAGCCACCCAAAACACCTTTCTCATCATTTTGTGAAACTAGTTTTTGAAAGAAAAAAAATTTTGGTACACTTTTACAATCTTACCGAGAGCAATATAGCTCTTTGATGAACCAAAATTGTGTTTCCACTAAGTGTTATGCTACTAGTTTTCATATTTGGGTGTTGGGTGATATTGGCTAATTAGTTTCATGCTTAAAATTTAGTTATGATCTTTCTTGGTGTATGCATTATTTGAGACTTGGTGATGCATAGTTCAAGTATTTTTCCAGTAGAGTCTTTTCATGTGCTTTTCTTGCTTGCTTTGATTTAAAGTTTTGTCAACTTGATATCCTTTCCTTAGAGTTTAGCTTTCTTGGCTTTAAGTACTTTTATTGCTTGTCTTTAGGTTCTTTGTTTTGTCTTAGTAGTTTTCTTCCTTTGCTTTCCTTTGAGTGTAGTGGCCAAGCCACTTAAACTTGTCTTAAAAAGGTTTCCAAAAACTTTGAAAGCATTTCACTCCTTTTTGGTGGATTTAAGTGTAGCCTTGCCTTGTTGCTTTGGGGGAGAGTAATTGAAACACTTGGGTTGTTTATTTTGACCACACTTGGTCACGGGTTTCTTATCATTTGCTAACCAACTTCTTTACTTGTCTCGGATTTTTGGATTTGTTTTATAGGAAATCATGGATTTGAGTCCGGTTTTGGAGGATGCAAGAAATAGAGAAGGTTCGGCTTCTCCATACTCACCTCAAGTGGTGAATCCCATGGCACATCAAGGGACCATCATTGATGTCACTAGCATTCTCCAACAAATGGAACATAAAAGACATGAAGATAGGGAACACCAAGAGAGAGCCTTTCAAATGTACATGCAACAACAAATGCAACAAATACAACAAGTGTAGCAACAAATTCAACAAGTGCAACAACATCAACAAATCCAACCAAGAGAGGAAAGAAGGGCAAGGAGGTGATCTCCTTCCGTGGACTCCTATGGAAGTAAGGAAAAAGGAGAAGGCCCGAAGGGGGTGGAGAAAGAAGGCACCAAGTGCAACATCAAAGGCAACCTCCCCCCATTAAAATCCCAAAGTTCAAAGGAGAACATGACCCCAATGCTTTCATGGAGTGGGAACAAAAAGTGGATCAAATTTTTAGCATTCATAGAGTTAGTGAATAAGATGAAGTAGACTTGGTAGTTTTAGAGTTTGAAGAGTATGCCATGACTTGGTGGCATCAAATTTGTATGGACAATTATAACCAAGAGCCACCCGCGGCTTCTTGGATGGATATTAAAGTTAAAATGCGCGAACGTTTTATACCTTCCTATCATAGGAGGGAGACTCTTTTGAAGCTCCATAGGCTTCAACAAGGGTCTATGTGTGTTGAAGAATATTTCAAATTGATGGAGTCCATGCTCTTAAAGGTAAGACTCCATGATGAGCTTGAAGAAGAGAAAGTCACTAGGTTTGTGAGTGGTCTAAGGAGGGAAATTCAAGATGTAGTTGACTTGTACGAGTACTCCACTCTTAGCAAAGTTTTGCACTTAGCCTTGAAAGTTGAAAACCAATTGAAAAGAAAACAAGAGGCCAAGAAGAGTACTTCATACAATGACTATTACTCTTAACCTTGGAAAGGTAAGGAGAAAAAGGATTTTAAAACACCTTCCAAATCCTCCCAAGACCCCACACCTAAACCCAATTCGACTAGGACTACGCATGATAAACCAACTTTCAAATGTTTTAAATGCTTAGGCTTTGGACACATAGCCTCCAATTGTCCTTCAAAGAGGAACATGTTCTTGAACTTTAAAGGAGAAGTTAAAAGTGAACATTCCCCTTCATCTTCCCCCAAGAGTAGTTCATCACACACTTCTTCCCCTTCAAGTGAAGATGAGATCAAACCTCATGAAAGAGGTCTTTTAGTTGTGAGGCGCATGTTGGGCCAAGTCCCAAAGGAATTTGAATCTCAAAGGGAAATTATTTTTCATACAAGATGCCTCATCAACAAAAAGACTTGCTCCCTTATTATTGATGGTGGAAGTTATGTCAATGTGGCTAGCACAAGGTAGTGGACAAGCTTGGCTTGGACACCATCCCTCATGCCAAGCCCTATAAACTATCTTGGTTAAGTGAAAATGGTGAAATAAATGTGGATAAACAAGTTCTCATCACTTTCTCCATTGGGAATTACAAGGATAATGTTTTGTGTGACTTAGTACCCATGGATGCAACTCACATACTTCTTGGAAGGCCATGGCAATTTGACAAAAAAGCTTTCCATGATGGCCATTCCAATAAATTTTCTTTTAACTTCCAAGGCAAAAGGATCACATTACTACCTTTATCCCCCAAAGAAGTAAGTGATGACCAAAAACAAATGTTTGAGAAAAGAAAGGAAGAGAAGGCGCAACTAATGGCGCACACCAAGGAAGCAAGAAAGAGCTAAAAAGGTAATGCTTTCTCAAAAATAAGTTTTTCTTGCTTATCCAAGTGAGTCTTCTCCTTCCTTTCAAAAAGCTTCCTCCTATAGTCTTAGATGAATTCAAGGATGTGTTCCAAGATCCCCCAAAGGGACTTCCACCTCTAAGAGGTATAGAACATCAAATTGACTTCATCCAAGGATCATCTTTGCCCAATAGGTCACCCTATAGGACCAATCCCGAGGAGGCCAAAGAAATTCAAAAACAAGTCAATGATTTGTTAGAAAAGGGATGAGTGCAACATAGTATGAGTCCTTGTGCTATGCATGTGATCCTAGTTCCAAAGAAGCATGGAACATGGAGAATGTGTATAGATTGTAGGGCCATCAATAATATCACCATCAAATATAGGCATCCCATCCCTAGGTTAGATGACTTGCTTGATGAGCTTCATGGTGCAACCACCTTTTCAAAGATAGATTTTAAGAGTGGTTACAACCAAATAAGAATCAAGGAAGGAGATGAGTGGAAAACCTCCTTCAAAACCAAGTTTGGATTGTATGAATGGCTAGTCATACCCTTTGGGTTGACTAATGCACCAAGAACTTTCATGAGGCTCATGCATCATGTGCTTAGACCATACTTGGGAAAATTTGTAGTGGTCTATTTTGATGACATACTCATCTATAGTAGAGTTGTCAATTTAGCCCAACCCACAGAATTTGGCCCTGGCCCACGTGGGCTGGGGACAAAAAAGCCCACAAAACCAAAAAAGCCCCCACTAAAAAGCCCATAAGGCCAAAAAGCCCACAAAAGTCATGTGGGCTAGGGCCAACCCAAGGGCTTTTCTCTAAACATGAAAAAAAATTATAAGACAAAAATTCATAGCTTCCATACCCTAATTAACTATACTAGCCATTGTAAGGGAAATAAAAAGAAGATAAACTTCAGTTTGAGTATATAAACAAGCTCGGCCAAAGCAAATTATTTGAAAAGATCCATTAACTTGTGCCTCATAATTCCCTAACTTATGCCTCAGAAAATGTAAGACCCACAAAATTTAAATAATTAAATAAATAATTATTAATAAATGCGGGTAGTAGAAGCCTTTATGACATTAAATTTTGATTGGTTTGACGTGGAAAAGTACTAGCTTAAATGGTTGAGAGTACTTTGATTATGTGAGAGGACTTGGGTTTAAGTCCTAAGTATGCCAACTGTGTGTTATTTATTTTTTATTATTTTAATAATATGAATGTGCATGTTAATTAAGAATATAATATTTGAATTATATTAGTTGGCATGAAATATGAATTGGCATGATGGTTTGGTATTGACTTGGCAATTGCATGGTTGTGGGTTCAAGCCTTGGGGAACTTAAATTAAACTTTTTTTTTGCTAATGTTAGATTTGGATGGAATGGGAAGGGTTAAAGGAAACCCTAACTGATCTAGCAGCCAAGGGTGGCTGTAAAACAGCCCATAATGGGACAATGAAGGGCAATTAACCACCAATTAAGTTGCATTTTCGTTTTGCATTATTGACCTAACTTTAAAGCACCATTTAAAAGGCAAAATTAGAGTATTAGGAAAGGTTTTGGCAAGGCTGAAATTATATCAAAAACAGAGCACGAGATTGAGAGTTTTTGTGAGTGTTGGGTGAGGTTTTGGGTTTGAGTTGGTAGAAGAGCAAGAAGGATGCTGCAGCGATGTGCATGTGCTTGTATGTGAATTTTTATGAGTACAATTGACTGCGTGTAGTATGGTTATGTTCTATGCTTGAATTCTTGAATGAAATTGGGGGATTTTTGGGTTCGTGTTAGGGGTTGGAAATAGTTTAACTTGAATGATGAATATGATTAATGCACTGTTTGAGAGAATTCATGTTAATTTGAATGAACCATGAACTTTGTAATGTATGAACCAGTGAAATTGTGTTAGTACGAATATGGATGCTGTGAGTTAGGGTGATTGGGGACCAGAGATGAACTAGAACAAATCTGGTAAAAACCTTGTTGGCAAGCACCGCCTGGCGGCATCTGGGTGGCCACCAGGCGATACCTTAGTTTCGCTGATCATTTGGGGTTCTGTGTGTTTTCGTGGTTTGGGTGTTATCCTGGATAAATTAGGATGTATTATAGGACTTAGTGAGGGGTAATGAGATGAAGAGAACTCGGGCATAGCATAATAAATGATTTATGTGGGAGTGTATAATAATAATTGGGACAAAGGCTTTAAACTGAATAAAGTTGTATGTTGAATTAATAGAGACTGTATTTATTTGAAAGCTGGAATGAGGACATTGTGTAATCACTAGTTAATTGATTTGGTGTGGGTTAATTGGTAAGGCATGGAGAGTGAAGTAGAGTTAGACATTTATGTCAATTTGATTGTGTGCCAAAATTTGAGAAAAAATGCTAGGTAGAGTGTAAAATGCATGTTAGTGTTGTAATTTGTTTGGGTGATTGAGAGTGATGCCTGGGATTGGTTGTGATCAAATATTTTCATGCTTGTGTAGTTTCTCAGTATATATATATATATACACACACACACACACACACCATATTGACAACTTTGGGGTATGACTCAATGTGTAAATTATGGAGAATGGGTCAAACCTAATGATCCCTATTTTGGTGTGATTTATATGCGTATCTATAATGTTTTGTGTCGTAATTCCTTGAGTTGTATGTTTTGCGATCCTTTGGGATCTGTTTAAAGTGCCTAAAACCAGTAGCATTGCGCTACTGGTATGGTGCCTGGCGGCGCGAGGCAAGCCGCCAGGCAATAGACAATTAACTCAGTGGCAGTGGCCATTGGACGAGATGGCGCCTGGCGGCAGGGTGGGTTCCGCCAGGCGGAATTGAAGCAGCAGTAGTACTGGAAGGCGCGAGGCGCCTGGTGGTAGTGTTGTTTCTGCTAGGCGAAAGACGTGCTACAGAGGCTCTAGAGGAATGGTGGTGCCTGGCGGCAGGCTTGGGGTCCGCCAGGCAGTGACGATGCAGCAACACTCCTGTTTGGCGCTTGGCGCCTGGTGGTGTGTGATGCCTGCCAGGCGGTTTGGATCCAGATTCCGCCTAGCGGTGTGCGATACGCGCCAGGAAGTTTTGGTTCAGTGATGATGCATGAGGAAAGGTTTCTACACCGCTTTAAGGGATGTTCATGATGCGATGCTTTGGTTGGGGGCCCAATTACGAGTGCATCTTGTATTGGGGTAACACGTGACCACTCTAGGTTGTAGCCTGGTGGTTTAGGAAGTCCAGTGGAGTGTGGCAGTTGTGGCTCGTACGGTGAGGTTCGAGTGATTGCCCTCTTCAGTGTATTCTGATAGAGTTTTGGTAGTTTGGAACAGCTACAAACTTATGTTTGTTTTGGGGAGCTCCACTTGGTGTCACGGTGAGATGTTGTGGCAAAGTTATTCCCATGTGTGGACTATCAGGTGGTGGCATGTAGTCGGAGGGGCGAGTAGACGTCTAATGAAATGATAGACGTTTAATGAAATTGCTGGAAATGGAGAAGTAAGGAAAAGGGAGAAGAATACAAAACCGGGTTTTAAAATGTTGAGATGTTGTATTTAATATTATTTTGTTTGGTTTTATTTAAATGAGCTCACCCTATCTGTGTGTGTGTGTGGCGATGATCATGTAACTTGTTACATAGGAGCAGATGTTGATGCAGGTGTGCATGTAGATGCATAGAGACGGAGTGTGGGCCAGCTATGGGAGTTTTAATAATTTTCTTTCATAGAAGCTTCGTGGACTATTTTTGTAATAGTTTTATAAATAGTTATGATTATAATAATTGAACGTCGCGGTTTATTTATTATTGGCGTATTAACTTTGGATTTAAATTTTTCCCGCGTTTTGGGAACTTGTTGATAATAAATGAGGTTATTCTATTATTTTTGTTTTTATTTATTTTAATAAGTAATTTCCGGCTAGGACGTTATAGAAAAGCTACAACTTTTTTGTAGTTTCTTGCTTGTGTTTTAAAAGGTATTACCTGGAACAATTTTTTAGGATCATTTAATTAACCTATAAAAGTTTTTAAGAAACAAAAATGTTAGGATTTTATACCAATGAATTCAAATTTATTGATAAATGTGGATTTATTCTATGAAATTATATTGTCAAGACTACTCTTTCAATAAAGTTTAGAATTTTAATCTACCATTTTTCCTAAATGATGAAGGATTATCTTGTTTTCTTTTAAGATTGTTGAATATGGTGTGAGTTGATTAAGAAAGCTAAGTGAAATCCCCACTGGACATTAAGATAGCAAGCTATCTAGATGTGAAGGTTCCTTTCACAAAGCTCAAGAGAAGAAGATGATAGATTGATTCAAAACAAAAAGGAAAATGGAAAGCACATAAACCATAGAAAACCAAGAACAATTAAAGGAAGAAGAAAACATAAAATGGTAAGGAAAGAAATAGTAAAAATGTGAGAAGCACGCCACTACAAGGCTAGGCTAGAAGCCATGGCAACCTTGAAGATGAGTGGATGTGTGCCGCCACTTGCTATGCAAGATAAGGCTTAAAAGTATTCACTCCCTATGGAGGAAACTCTCACAAATAGTTGAGACACAAGAGTGTTTTTACTTCAAAATGTTCAACCCTTTTACATGTCTAGGAGCACCCCTTATATAGAAGAGTTTAGGGGCCTCTAAGAAAATAAAAGATACCTAAGGATGTCTCTACAAAAACCTAACCCTAGCTTCTAGAAACTAGGTCAAATAAGGTTACAAAATATGAGAGACAAAAGAGATAACTATGGTGTGTGAAAGGCTAATTTCGTTCTAGCACAAAAGGATACAAAGAATGTGTCTCACATGTCTCCAAAAAGTGGCCAAAGTGTGCTAAAAACAAAGGAGACCAAAGGTACACTTGCTTCATGCCTTTTACTTTATGCTTTATGCCTTTGCTTTACTCTCTCCTCCACATCATTTATGCTCCCCCAATCACCATGCACCATCTAGCATTACTTTCTTACTCCTAATTAACCTACAAAGCAAATAAACATAGATTAACATGTTGGCTTAAGTAAAGTCAACTATAGTCAACAAGTCAAACCTAGTCAAAGGTCAAAAAGTCCACTAAAGTTCATTCAACTAAGTCAATTTAGGGAATCAAAAATAACAAACACAAATGAAAGGGATGAAGGATTAGTGAGCTTCCTTTCTAAACATGCTTAGTTTTCTTAAACATGTGCCTCCATCCTTGGTTGGGGTCAATCCTTCATCATCCTCTCCTCCTTGGAGAGAATTTGACCACAAATTCTTTAAGCCTTTGTAGATGGAGCTTGACTTGATTTGGGGGAGGATTTGCAGCTCCCTTTTATGAGCTCTTGTTCCATCCTTTCTAATGGTATTACCCCTAGCTTTGGTTAGGCCATCCCTGTTTTCTACACCATTCTTCCTTTCATGCTTGCACATTGGGTCTTCCTTTTGAGCCTTGGAAGAGAAGGAAGAATGGTGATGTCCATCTTGCTTTGGAAATATTTTTTTGGAGGCAAGTAACACTTTGGAGGTAACTTGCTCTTTTTCTTTTTCATCTTTTCTCTTATCTTTCACTTTATT
>Ga0214542_1003399_pt1 | contig 32573 bp, 19 predicted proteins | sample CNSS1metaG_FD_160096 | JGI IMG/M metagenome (GOLD analysis project Ga0214542, IMG submission 160096) | Root nodule microbial communities from cowpea collected in UCLA plant growth center, Los Angeles, California, USA - CNSS1 | ecosystem: Host-associated > Plants > Roots > Nodule | place: USA...
ACAATAGTGTATTGTTCAATTGAAAGGATGATATAGATATCCAAAAATTCGTTCATCTGAAAATATGACAAGTCTATTTGTAAAGTTTTTGCCAAGAAAAACTTTTGAGCAAATGACTCACAAATTCATACTTTGTCACCTTAATGATGTAAGTTTACATGAGGGGGAGAAATAGAATATGTGATGAACAATATTGTATTAAAGAATACAGAATGTTGTACTCTTTTTCCTTCACTAGGTTTTTTTATCCCAATGGGTTTTTTCTAGTAAGGTTTTAACGAGGCACATTCTTTATCAATGGACACTCAAGGGGGAGTGTTATGAATTAATGATTGTCCATTGATTTGATACATTTACTCATATGATTCATTACTCTTTATGGTAAATATTTGTATTAACTAAGTTGATTTGTTTCCTTTATGGATTACATATTGTATCTATAAATAGGACTCTTCCTATCAATAATAATACACTATGAGTTGCTCCATATTCTCTCATTCTCTATTCTCTCTTGTTTCTTCTCTTCTCTATTATTTGTCGTCATTCTCTATGTTATTCGCTTTATTTCATAACATGGTTAATTTTCAAAAATTTGATAAATAATTATATTTTAAAGGGTAAAATTGGTATTTTGAAATGTGTACACAAAAGATGGAATCCTCTTTATATTTTTTTTTATATTATATATATATATATATATATATATATATATATATATATATATATATATATATATATTCATTTTTCAAAAAACTTAAATTTTACTTTTTTTAATTACTTTTTTATTTCTACTTTTATTAAATTTTTAACAAATTATATTAAAATAAATTTGAATTTAAAAATATAACAAGTATATAATGAAAACAATTAAGAAAATATAATTTAAATTAAATATTTAAATTCTAAATAGAATTAAAAAATTTCAAATAAAATATAAAATACTATATACATTAATTATATAAATAAATAATTATAAAAATACCTACAAAATTAATAAATTAAAAATAATATTGAAAAATAATTTATATTAAAATATAACAAAACTTATAATAAAAAAAAAAAAATATATATATATATATATATATATTATTTTCATTCTTTTAAAAACTTAAAATTTTCTTTTTTAATTATTTTTATTTTTAATTTTATTAATTTTTGACAAACCATATTAAAATAAAATTGAATTTAAAAATATAAAAAGTATGTAATGATAAAAATTAAGAAAATATAATTAAAATTAAATATTTAAACTCTAAATAGAATTAAAAAATTCAAATAAAATATAAAATACTATATACAATAATTATATAAATAAAATAATTATAAAAATACCTATAAAATAAATAAATTAAAAAATAATTTAAATTAATATATTAAAACTTTAAATTAAATATATATATATATATATATATATATACATATATATATTTCTTTTTTTTAATTTATTTTTTTATTATTTAATTTCAATGCATTTTTAATTTTATTTTTAGTTTTTTCTTTAACATTTTTTTACTTATTTTTGTATTTTTTAAAATAATTTTTGTTTTAAATTTATATATTTTATAATTTTTAATATTTTTAATATGTATTTAAAAATAAAATAAAATCTAAATATATTTATATTTATATTTATATATATAATTTATTTATAATGTATTGAAAAGTAAATAAAATTAAATGTAATTAAATTTTAAATTTAAGAAAATAAATAAAAAAAAAATATATATATATATATATATATATATATATATATATATATATTTCTTGGACATCTGAAAGTCTAAAATTTTAACTGGATGTCGACTTCCAAAAGTATCTTGTACCGAGATAGACATCTGAAAATAATTTTGACAATCTTGAGATCGTGATCTACGCGACTTCACTTAAATGGTCAAAGTGTAGTTTTGAAATTTTAAAAATTTTGGAGATGCAGAAGAAATCTTCGAACGTGTAGGAAGAAAGACCCTTAATAATGCTACCCAAATCTGCATCACTCACATGTAAACGAGTTATTCTTATTCAGTATTACTCTTAACTGATGCCTCTATTAAAGATGATATTGAATGAAACAAATTCACCAAGACACTTATGTTTTCTATATTCTATGTAATACATAGTTCAAAGAAAAAGAGGATCTTTCAGAACTTAACATAAACTTTACAAGTGATCTTCAACATCTCTCAACTCAGGTTAAACATTTTCTTTTTAAACTCATGGGAACCAACTGTTTAATTTGTTAATGTTTGCAAATAGAGGAATATTTGTTTATGAAAGCCAAATTTAAAAGTATAAAAGGAAAGAAGCTTCAAATGTGATAACTTAAGAGAAATGCTTGCTCAAGATTCACTAGCTTAACCTAACAGTGTATACAATATACCAAAGATAAAAATTTGATTCTCTATAACATCTATTTGAAAGGGCTTCAATTTGTTTCATGTATCTTCGTCGTGGTCTAACTTCAAATTATCATTTGGTAAATCTTGCAATCAGCTATTGGAAGTTTCTGTAGCCAACACCACCAGCACCTTCAATACCTCTGACAAATATAGTGTCAACTACTCTTTTCCCAATAAGATCCCTCAACTCAATTTCACCAGGGAATCTGTTCTCTTTCAGTTTGGAGAAAACCTGTGATGTTCAAAGGAACAAGATGATCACGAAAATATGAAAAGTATTCAAATGTAAAGGTAAACCAGGTACAATAATATGCTCTGAAAGACTTACCAATTCGCCATTGCAATATACTTCAAAAGCACCAGAGCTTTGAAGGAAGGATTGAAGAAAATTTGTAAGAAGCCAAGTGCTTGCAATACTTCTAAACTTATTGGCACGCAATGAATAGTACCATAGTGGTGGTGTCATTCCCAATCTAGGGAATATTTGGTCACCAGCAACTATAGCTACAATAACTCCAGTTTGCACCACTGGAACTACTTTTCCCAGAATGCGCTTTGGAAGTGGAGGTGGGTAGTTAGCCAAAACAACATTAATCCCAGGAAATTCAGATTCCAGCATATTTTTAACTGTTACTGCATTTCCCCTGCAGAAAAAGGCACGAAAATTAGATACTGTTTGTTCGACTTGTAAATATGTGGATTCTACAATGAAACAAATAAAGGATGAATGCAGCTACGACAAGCAAAGTCTAGCCCAATTTGTTTAACTTTACTAGTTTAAACACATCTTAAATTCTCATAATGTTATAGAAAGATCAATATTTTCAAAAGCTTAAAAACTATAAAGCCATTCCCTCCAATTCTAAGGGCTACACTCCCTTCCCAGAGAGATTAATATGTGTAAAGTTAATTCATTCTGTAGAGAACAAGCATCTTAAGATAATTTTTTTTATCTTATTGGTATAGCACCAATTGAGGAAAAAATGAAAGAAATCCATTAGGGTGGTTTAAACACATAAAGACTGCTACTGGAAGGACCAATATGGAGACTGAAGGAGCATGGTTTCAGCACTATGGAAAGGAAGGTGAGACCAAAAAGGACGTTGAAATTGTTGTTAAAAACAAGGATCACATCATGGTAAACAATATGTCTGAGAATTAGACTTTTAACCCAGCCGATTGGTATGTGTCATCTATGTAACTAACTTTTGTAGAGGGATAAGACTCTCATTATTGTTATCCTTGGTAACACTTCTTCGCATAATTGACAACCAGTTTTTGAACCTCTACTATGGATTTTGAAACTTCAAAAGATGAAATAACGATTACAACCACAGTGTATCATTTTCATCGACAAAAGTCCTAAAACAAATAATTCACTAATTAGATAAGTTGTGAATAACTTTAGAAGCAACATAGCGAAGAAAAATACCCCTTCAGACTCATTCGTAGTTGTTCACCACCACCACAAGACTCATTCACAGCTAAACAAACTGTCATGTAGTACACACTAATCTCCTAAGGATGGGCTAAGTAATTTTAAAACTAAGAAGCAGGAGCAGAGTAACTCAAGCTTTCTTCAAGGGAAGACACAATAAATTACTCAAACGTACAAAAAGGACTAATGGAGGAGTTGACCATGTACCAAAAGATACACTCTGACAATATGAAAAGCAAGAACTAGAATATAGGTCAACAATACTAAAAGGGAAACAAAACACACATTTCATCGGTTATTAATTTATTATAAGTAATCATTGACTAAATAACCCTAACTCAGCCTGAGACCAAGATAATTAAATACCAATAGATGTTGTGTGATTCTAACAAATAACCAACCCTAGATACAGTTCATTATGCATTACATTTGTTCAATTTAGCAGCCACACAGATAACATTCTCAATCATCCTATTTGCTTTTGCCTTCTAAGAAACCGAAGGGTGTTAAACCCATTCCATAGGAAAAAACCACGTTCATGGTGTGAATAACGCAAAAGTGATAACCTACCGTTCGCTTTCATCCTGAACCGCAAATAATAACAAAAACAATATTGCACCAACTTCACACTAACAACAATTACACCGTACTCTTCCAACTAGATTACAACCCCACATAACAACATATCACAGATATAATAAGAACCCCATGATTAGAACTTAATTAAACAATTAGAACAGAATTGAAAAGAAGGAAGAATTTGGGAAAACTTGTAAGAGCAGGAAGTGCAGAAGTCAATGCTGACAGTGTTGCCAGCTCCAATTGAGCCAATACCGCTCTGTTTCTGTGGAAAAATTGAAAAAGAAAAAACGATTAGAAGAATCCCAGATTAAAAAAATGGATTTTGCATAAGGAAAGGGCGCAAAATCATAAATTTGGAAGAGGGGAATTGAGAAACCTGCGCAGGGAACTCGAGGGGTTGAGGAGTCGGTTTAGGGTCGGGGAAATTGCGATAACCATCTTTTGGAGGAGGTGCAGGAACGAAGAGGTTGAGAATGTCAGAGAAGAAAAGGAAGAGTGGTAACCCAACGAGAAGAATTTGGGTTCGATCCATTGAAAGAAGAAACTCCAAGAAAACGAAAGAGAAAGAGAAGAAAGTAATGTAGGTGTGGCTGTGGCTTTCGAGAAACAGAACAAGAAAACTTGATCTAGTATTCGGTCAAACAGTTTATGTTTTATGATGTTTTCGCTTACTTTTAATATTTATTTCGTTGGAACTGTTTCACCCTATATATCTTTTAAATTTAGATTAATTTAATCTTATTAAAATAGTTTATCTTTTTAATTCTGAAACATCATTTTTTTTTTTACGATTTTAGGATGTGAAATTATAAAAGTATAGCAATTTATACTAAAAGTATAGAATATAGCCTATATTAATTCTAACAAATATAGTGATAAAAATCATTTTATCAAAAGAATAACATATGATAAAAAAAATAATGTGAGAAATAAGATTAACGATTGATTGGAAATTTGAAAAACTGATATAGTATTTTGAAATAGTCAAATTGATCCATATTCAAAAGATAAATGTTTAGAATTAATATTTTGAAAAGAAAATAACAAAATAAATCTTAATCTAGATTCACTTTTTATATCTATATAATCTTTTTCCCAGTTTAATTAAGTTTTACCTTTATAGTAATTACCTTTTGAATTTAAATATTTACTACGATAAAAAAAATTCCCGTTTTGTTATTTTAATCACGGATTCAAATAATTATTCATGATAAAAAATCTACAATAAAAAATATAAAAATAATTTATTTTTATAATTATTCTTTTATATTTTTTTAATAGTATATTAATATTTTAATTTTAATAATTAAAAATCATTTTATAGTTTAACAATTTATTTTTTATTGTACTTGTCCATCCAAAATATATTATTATTATCAGACAAAATGACCCGATAAATATAAAATTTGAATGTGAGATCTGTAACAAAATATTAACACCCTAAAATTATATTTATGATAATATAAACAAAATCCAGACAATAATAAATTAAATTCAGTAATTATAACGGTTAAATATTATGTTATATATTGAGATTATTTTATTTCACACTCTATCAAATTTGCAAAAGTCTATAAATAAATATTATCAAAAGAATATATTACACCTTGGATCTAATCGGCCCATTTTTTATAAGAATAACTATTATAAAACAAAAATAAATATACATACATGTAACATAAAAAGAACAAAAAAATACACATGTCCGTATTGAATGTATTTTTGTAAAACCCTCTTTTTTTACTGTAATTTTAATGGGATACCCCTAATCTAATGGGCCTAAGGGCTGACCTATAGGGTGACAAGGCTCCTACAGCAGCCAAGGCCTCTCATTCTGCACTCACTTGCCAAAATGAGTGCTCTCGCTCTTCCCTTTTCTCTCCATAGAAGTTCTGTTAGGGTTTGGGTCTTACCCTTCCTTGCGTTAACTCAAGCCCATTCTTAATCCATGTAAGTTGATTCTCCACCGTACCTTTTTCATTCTCGGCTCCGTGGTCGGTAGTACTCACTTGCTTGGCTGTCGGGATACTCTGCTAGCTTTTTCCAGGTAAGGAAAGTTAGGGTTTATGTATTTAAAGTTATTTTGCCGATTTTTTGTCTGTTTTTATGGTTGTGATGCTTGAATGAGGTTGTTGGTCGAATAAAGATGTATGGTGTGCGATTATTTTGATTGATGTGACGCTACTCTTTTTCTACATTACACACTTTTAGTAAAATGAAGATTTCTACTATGTTAACCGTTGGATCGAGCTCAAATTTTAATAGTTGATCCTTAACACATAATTCTTGACTTTGACCGGTCGGATCTTTAATCGGAGCTCTGTAGTGAGAGAAGTTTTTATCGCAAGGTCACTGAATTTGTGTTGTTGACAACACTGCACACTTTTCGTAAAATGAAAGTTACTACTTCGTTAACCGTTGGATCGAGCTGATATTGTAACAGTTGATCCTTAACACATAGCTTTTGACTTTGACTGGTCGGATCTTGAATCAGAGCTCTGTAGTGAGAGCAGTTTTTATCGCAAGATCGCTGTAGTTTGGTTGTTTCTCTAATCTTGAATGGTTATTACTGGCTTGAATCTAATTGTTATATTAAAAGCATGTGATAAATGATTATGCATGAGTGATGTGATTCATGGATTGTGGATGATGGGATTGGTATGAAATTGGCATGTGATTTAAATGAGATGGTTGGTATCAAGGAGACATGGTATTGATATGAAATACAAATATATATTCACTGTTTGGGAAGGATGAGTTGGTATGGATTCAACATTTGGTTATGAATGAGAATGGGTTGTAAAGGTTGGCATGAGATATTTTGTATGGTAAACATTACTTGATTGATTGAACATGATTGGTCTGTGGTCAGTGCGTAATTCCTTAAATCTCTAGGTGGGATTTCAGGGTCGTGCTTCAGTGGTCGGGACGTAATTCTATGGCCCATGTTAGTGGGTGTCCATGGTGGTGCCCCATCATAATAATTTGGTAAGGATTCAAGGTAAGGATTGCATCCTAACACTCTAAGGAGTCAGTTAGTCTCACTTAGAGCGAACTGACTCCTGTGGTGAGAGTAGCAGGAGGCCTGCAATTCATTAAGGGTTAACCTTGTGTGTAAGGGAATTGATTCATTGTAACACTTGTAACACATAGCTCGAGGGTGAGCAGCTCGGGGGTGAGTAGAGGTATCCACCACAAGTGCAAGCATCCGCTGAATCTAACCAGATTATATGTATCCAGATGAGTCGAGTCGAGTCTTAGTGTATTGATTGGAAGGTCATAACATGCTTGGATGATGTATGTATATTGGACTGTGAAAGTATATTTGATTGCATGATAAAAACTAATTTTGGCTCTAGCTTACCCTTCTGTTGTTTGTTGTATGTTCTGTGGTGTGGTCTTTTCTTTTGCAATGATCATCAACTTGTTGATGCGAGCAGAGGTGAGAACTCCCCGTAATCATCAAGGTGATGGAGGTTCCGCTGCATAGTCTGCTTGGATTGGATCTAAGTTTACTTGGACTTTCCTTTAGGGCTATGGCCCGTGTACTGCTGGTCTTTAGGCTTAAAATTCTAAGTGTTGTTGATTTATATTTTATACTTTGTTATGGCATCGTAGTGTGCCCTTTTCTTATTCGGGTTTTCTCTTGGATAATCATGAGGAGTAGTGTCTACACTCCAGGACTTTGTTTCTAATACTATCCTGCGTGACATTCCTTTAATTAGCGTTATTAATTAAATGGGGTGTTACATTTATGGTATCAGAGCCTGGTTCGTCCTTAGGATGACCTGAGGTTGTGGGTTTGTCATGCCTCGTAGGCGTAAGTAGTCATGTCTAGTCGAGTTTGTCAATGAAACCAAAAGTTTTAAGAACAGAAAATGCCTTGATAAAGTAATGAGGGTGCACACTCATGACTAGATTAAAGGTTGTTTTCCTTTCTTAATTCTAATGGTTTCGAGAAAGAAGGGTGACAGACAAAAGGGTTGGTTGTCTGTAAGTGATAGAGTGTTGCTTTGTATGAAGTAGTTTGCCTTGTTGCGCCTTTGTGCTTTGTGTCTAGTGTCTACGGAGATAGGGGAATGTAGATTGAATGTCAACTTGGTTTGCTCACCTTTACAAGTGTTGGATGGGGTCTCTGAGACAACGTCTTACCTGAGAGATAGGAAGTTGATGTATGATGTATATAATTGAGCAAGGAAAGCTAAGTTTTGGGTTAATAAACCGGAGGAGATGCTAGAGTTCACAAAATAACGTTTGGTCAGAGGAAACTTTAAGGATAGACTCTCAGAAACAAATACTACAAGTTTTCTAAAAGAAATTGAATTCAAAGATTTAGAGCACTGAAAGGTATCAGTGCATGCAAGTGCCACATTGTTTGAGGAAAGTCAACCTGATTCTACATCCTGACAATGTTGAAGTTCAGAGTCATGCAAATGCATACAGTGTTAGGAGAAGTGGCATTGAATATAGTCATATGGTCACACCTAGTGCTTCTTGGAGTAGTGGAAGAGGAACAATTGGCAAATTTTAGATTGCAAAGAGTGGAGAGATTGCATGGCAACCAGAAAGCTAAGATATGAGGAGACCGTGAAGTGCGAAAAGATGGCAAACCTCTAGTGAGAGGTTGAGATGGATAAGGGTTCACTAATCAGTCAAGAAAGATGATGTTCCTAAGTGGGAAAAAGAACAATTTATGGTTAGGGAAGAAATGGCATAAGGGATTCATACTAGGATTAATAGTCAGCAGGTGAGGATGGATCTTTTCAAACTAATAGTGGGATGTTTCAAGGAAAAGTAGGTCCCATGAGTAGGACATTTGACCTTGGGTATAAAGTGGAAGATTTCACGTACCAGAAGGAGGGGCACACCTTTAAAGGTTATTCTCGTAAGGAAGGGCAACCCAACTGATGTCGAAGCACAATGATGGAGAGAGTGGAAAGAAAAGTTTTGAGTGGTTGACAAGGTGTCTACGATGGTTGATGCTAAAGTGGTTAGCACGAATAATCTCCTCCAGAGATGCACCTTACAAAGTGATTCTTGGACTAAGAGCCGAATTATAGACGTGTTCTGAAACAAATACTAGAGTTTTGACCTTGGTGTGGTGGAGTTCACTTATGCGTTGGTGTCTGAGGAAGAACCTGTGACAATAGTTCCTAATGGAATGGTTACTACTGTGAATTTGAAGTAAATACGGAAGTGAAGGAGATGTTGGAGAAGTAGTGGCTTATACTAAGTATAACCACAAGGATGACTGCAAGTTTGGTAAACCTTAGAGGAGAGGTAGTGGTAGGATAGATTGTTCAAGGATAAACGTTGGATAATGGAAGATTGGCTTTTCAGGCCTATAGTTGTAAAGAGTGGAAACATGATGAAGGTATGAAATTTCAAACAGGGTAGCGGCATGATCAAGGCTTAGCGGCGAGCTTCCAAGTGCGAACAGAGTCTTTAGAATGTGCAAGGAGGGTATTGACAAAGGTTAGAGTGAGTAGGACATATGGTTTAAAAAGGGTGGATACAATGTTGAGAAAATGGGACGTTAAGACTATAAAAAGGTGAGTTCAAAGGATTTTGCAAGTTCCATAGAGGTTTTGGAGGAAGACTTCTCAGCGATGATTGCGTCCTTATCACGGCTAATATGAAAGGAACATCATTTTGAGTGAACGAATGAGTGACTTGTGTGTTGATCATAGTGGCGCAGCGGGATGGTGGGAAGTGATACCTGTGAAGGGTAAGAGGTGAGTGGAAAGAACTATCTTACTCATGACCTAGTGATTTCTATGACAACCAGTTCTTCATAAACAGTGAAAGTTTCGTTCTTATGAGTATTAAGTAAGGATGTTCAGTGATCATTTAAAGTTTGAGTTTATGGAGTTACTCAGAGAACGATGGGCAAGAGAAGTAAGAGATGGTTTGAGTTATGATTTCAAGTTAGGGTACCAACCTAAAAGTAAGAGAGAAGGGGTAGGTGCTTAGCCAAAGAAGGGAACTCAAGATCGGGGTTTAACGAGGTGAGAGTAAGGAGTTGGTGGAGAAGTAAGTGTTTGGGTTAGGAGGAAAAGATGTGAAGAGATTTCATTGGTCTAGTCATCTGACTAGAACTAGTGAGTCTCTCAACAAGGTTGAGGAAAAAGCAATTCAAAAAAAAAAAATCTTAGTTTGAGAAGTATCTTAGAGTTGATATGCATAAATCACACTAGAAATTTCAAGTCGAGGAAAGACATGGTTCTAAAGCTTTTGGGGAAGAATGGTTACAAGTTAGTATATCAGAAATGAAGGTGAGATGCTGAAATAATTTGGTAATTGTAACAGGGGAAAGTTTAATTTGGAAATGGAATGACTTGGTTGTGGACCTTGTTACCATTGGTGAAAGTTAGTAAAGGAGGTAAGATGTTATGAGTGTCGTTATGCATAAAAGTGGTCAAGAGTGTTAATGGTGAGGCAGTAGGCTAGAACTCAATCGTGATCAAGTCAGTAGAGTGATGCATAAAGGAGTGAACAAGGTGACGAGAACTGATAACGAACATGCTTTAGTTTGAGACTTACAGTGATTTGAGAGGTAGTGGAGAGCATATGGTGGGTGAGTCGGTATATCAGATACAAGTTAGTTGGACAGGTATGAAGGAGCATTCCAGTGTTAAGGTTGCAAGTCGGAAGTTAGTTCGAGTGTAGTGACTAAATCAATCTACATTGTAGAACACATATCGCATAGCACAAAGGCAAAGTTTCCAGTGGCTATAGGTGTTGGAGTCATCAAACCTATCATGTCCAAGGGCGTGAGGAAAACGTAGTTTTCTTCCTATCCCATCGGTGAATTTTCGAGGACGAAAATTTTTGTTGTTGGGGAGAATGTAAAACCCTCTTTTTTTTCCTGCATTAATTTTAAAGGGATGCCCCTAATCTAATGGGCCTAAGGGCTGGCCCATAGGGTGACAAGGCCCCTAAAGCAGCCAAGGCCCCTCATTCTGCACTCACTTGCCAAAATCAGTGCTCTCGCTCTTCCTTTTTCTCTCCACAGAAGCTCTGCTAGGGTTTGGGTCTTACCCTTCTTTGCGTTAACTCAACCCCATTCTTCAATCCATGTAAGTTGATTCTCCACCGTACCTTTTTCATTTCCAGCTCTGTCATCATGATTCTAACTAGGGTTCACCATGATAACCCATTTTGAATCTATTCCACTGTTTTATAGATCGTAAATATGCTCCGTGGTTGGTAGTACTCACTTGCTTGGGTGTGGGGATACTCTACTAGCTTTTTTCAGGTAAGGGAAGCTAGGGTTTATGTATTTAAAGTTATTTTGCCGATTTTTGGTCTGTTTGTATGGTTGTGATGCTTGAATGAGGTTGTTGGTCGAATAAAGATGTATGTTGTGTGATTATGTTTGATTGATGTGACACTACTCTTTTTTCTACATTACACACTTTTTGTAAAATGAAATTCCTACTATGTTAACCGTTGGATCGAGCTGAAATTTTAACAATTGATCCTTAACACATAATTCTTGACTTTGATCGGTTGGATCTTTAATCGGAGCTCTATAGTGAGAGAAGTTTTTATCGCAAGGTCACTGAATTTGTGTTGTTGACAACATTGCAAACTTTTCATAAAATGAAAGTTACTACTTCGTTAACCGTTGGGTCGAGCTAATATTTTAACAGCTGATCCTTAACACATAGCTTTTGACTTTGACCGGTCCGATCTTGAATCAGAGCTCTGTAGTGAGAGCAGTTTTTATCGCAAGATCGCTGTAGTTTGGTTGTTTCTCTAATCTTGAATGGTTATTACTGGCTTGAATCTAATTGTTATATTAAAAGCATGTGATAAATGATTATGCATGAGTGATGTGATTCATGGATTGTGGATGATGGGATTGGTATGAAATTGGCATGTGATTTAAATGAGATGGTTGGTATCAAGGAGACATGGTATTGATATGAAATACAAATATATATTCACTGTTTGGGAAGGATGAGTTGGTATGGATTCAACATTTGGTTATGAATGAGAATGGGTTGTAAAGGTTGGCATGAGATATTGTGTATGGTAAACATTACTTGATTGATTGAACATGATTGGTCTGTGGTCAGTGCGTAATTCCTTAAATCTCTAGGTGGGATTTCAAGGTCGTGCTTCAGTGGTTGGGACGTAATTCTATGGCCCCTATTAGTGGGTGCCCATGGTGGTGCCCCATCTATATAATTTGGTAAAGATTCAAGGTAAGGATTGCATCATGACACTCTAAGGAGTCAGTTAGTCTCACTTAGAGCGGACTGACTCCTGTGGTGAGAGTAGCAAGAGGCCTAAAATTCATTAAGGGTTAACCTTGTGTGTGAGGGAATTGATTCATTGTAACACTTGTAACACATAGCTCGGGGGTGAGCAGCTCGGGGGTAGTAGAGGTATCCACCACAAGTGCAAGCATCTGCTAAATCTGACCAGATTATATGTATCCAGTAAAATACATATGTAAAATACATGTAAGAATTTTTTGCATCAATTTAAGTTTATTTGAACTTAATATTTGTGAGAAGTTGAACCAAAAATTAGACCAATTAAGGAAATATAACAACATTTATAGTCTTAATCAGTCTTTTGATGCAATTACAAGATTTTGTAAAAGTGATAACCTTTTTGTTTTAAAGATCGAACAAATTGAAGACTCACATACTTAAAATACCTTGAAGAAGAAGATCATAAAGAAAGACTTCGATTATCAAATCTCAAAGCCATATAATTATCACTTAAAATTGTCTACATTCGATGAAAATTATCATCCCGGTGTATATATAGAGTGAAGAGTTAAAGTAGAGAAAATTTTGATTCCTTATTGTTTCAATCCCAAGACATCATTAGGGTCAATCACTCCTCATCTGAGGTATTATTCGCTTTGGAGGGGTGTCGATTCTGTCACGATTTTGTTTCAAAAAGACGCCTTGGATGATACAAGGAGAAAGAGATAAAATGTCCTAGACCTCGAATTCTAAGTAAGTGGGATTATTGAGTGCAATAATAACACTTATGATGTATATCCTAAACAATGTGTTAACCTTTTTAGAGTTTGAACAACATTTCATTAGAAAAAAATGATAAAGGATATTGGATTAAGCAAGAGGCGCATGATCTTTTGGGAGGACTTAAGAGTATACATACATGCATGTTCCATTCCTCCTCATTATAGAAATAACTCATTTTGAAGTTTCAACAACTTCGACAAGGATCTACAATATAAATGATTACTGCACAAACTTAGAAATTACTTTAATTAAGGCTTATATGAATGATGAAGAGGCCAAAACAAATAGATTTAATTTGTAGAATTATACGAGTTCACGTCTCTAGACGAATTGGTTCAACTAGCCATCAAAGTTGAATAACAAATTCAAAGAAAATATATTTACAAAAAAGATGCTTAAAATGATGATTTCTATAATTCTTCTTAGAAAGATAAAAATAATTTTCAAAATGATAAACATTCTTTCAAATTTATAAAGAATCTACTTTACAAATTGGTTTTTCTAAGGATAGAAATTCTACACACTCTTCTTCTACTACACCTCAAAATACATACCAAATCAAATGTTTTGTTTTACGTATTTGGAATTTAGCTATATTCCATATAATTATTCTAACAAAATATCATATCTCTGATCATTAAAGAAGGGAAAGCTATTAGTGAACATAACTCAATTAATCATGCAAACAACTCTTATAAAGCATCACCTATTTATTCATAATGAAATTAAACCTCAATTTGAAGGTTATTTGTTAATAATAAAGAGAATGTTTGGTCAAGTCCAAAAGGACTTTGAAAGTTTTTAAAGTCGACTCAGCTAAAACATCGGTTCAGATAGACTCGTGTCGACTTTCAAATAGAGACAACTTGGTTTGAACATTGGTCGAGGTTGAATGTGTTATATTTAAGAGGTAATTAAAATCTTGTAGTGGGATTAAAACAACTCAAGCTTAACCTTAACCCACTTTAAAATGGAGTTTTGGAAGCTATGACTTCTTGTTGGTCCACTAATTTGGTGACCCATAAAAGGAGACTTATTCAAGAGTGGGTTAGGTCTAACCCACATAACATGAATCAAATTGATAGTGGTGCATACGCACGACTCGTATTTTTTGATTTTTAAATTTTGTTATTTTGAAAATAGAGTTCAATATTATTATGTATAAATCAATTATTTATAAATAAATAATTTCAAAGATTATAATTGTTAATTTAGTTATATGTAATGATTAAATTGATTAAATAAATATATAACTGATTTAATTACGTAGAATTAATTATTATTATTATATATTATGTTTTTTTGAATTTTGGTTATATTTTAATATTATTGGTATTTAAGTTTTTTAATTGGCAGTAAATTTAAATTTTACGTAATTAGGCTGAAATGGTATTTTGTTGTCATTAAGCTTTTAATTATGGATTGAAGGTGAAAGTATATAATTTAAATACTATGATAAACAATATTTATTGAGTAGAATAAATATAATTAAATTTTAAGTAAAATTTTGATGAGAATACCAAGAGTTGGCGGCAAATGAGGAGTTAATATATGTCTTTTCCAGACATCTAGAGACTGATATTGGGAAGGAGGTTTATATATATCGTTAGGGTGTTTCATTTCCTTCGGTCATTTCAAGTTTAATCATTGTGATCCTGGTTGTTCAGAAAGGAAGAATGAAAAGAGTCATCTTACAGGATCCCAACCATCAGATGTCTACTTCGAAGCATTTTAGCTTTACCAATTTCTACCAGAACTCCGTGATGATCTCTTTACATATGCCATTGTCTTTAATTTTTCTGTGCTTTATGTGTAGACGTAGTTTTTGGACCAAAGTTTGATTTTTTTTTCTGTGATATTCTACTTTGAAATGAATTTTAGTTTTAAACAAAACTTTTTATTTTTATGGAACGTCAATCTTTCAGACTTTTGTATATGATAGGAGTGTCTCGTTTTTGAAGAAGGATTTTATGAAGAATGGGGGAAAGTACTACTCATGGGAACGAACTATTTCAATGATCCGAAAGGAAACATCATCAACATAGAGTTTGAAGAAACTCTTCTTGTTGAGAGACAGATCCGTGCAGTTCAGGAGATAATGTGATTTTACGATCTTGACGATGTGGGATATGTGTGTACTCTTTATTGTGGAGATTGATACTTTCGCTTAAGGGTGTTTGATTTGGACTGGAATGAGACTTAATACCTTGGTAGACAAAAGAATGCTCTTGCCTATAACCCTATGTCCTCACAAAGGTTTTTCCAAGCCTTCAGGGTGCAGTTCATCCCAAACGGCGTATGGAAGTCTTGTCCATTTTTATTATTATTGGTAGTGTAAATGTATACATATTGTTGCTAATATTGGCTTCCTCTTGATGCTTGTGATAGTTATTGTTAACTTTGCTCGATCACTTCCAAATATTTTGTGAGCATGAGGTTTCCTTTAACAATCTGGTGAAATTGTATGATCCTCTGTCAAAAAAGTTTGAAATATACGTGCATACAAATGAAGTTCGGAGGATTGTAGATTTTTTTTTCCAATATGTTTCATTCTATGGGTTGAGTTCTACTTGTCTCCTACATTTAAATTATGTAGGAAACAATTCCTTTCTTCACAAGATTTTCTCGGTCGAAAAAATTGAAATAGTATGTAGGAAACAATTCCTTTCTTCACAAGATTTTCTCGGTCGAAAAAATTGAAATAGTTTATAGTAGAAATTTGGTCATCGCTTCCAACATCCAAGTTCAAGTTGGTTTTGCTAAGAAAATGTTAAGTTCAAGTTGGTTTTGCTAAGAAAATGTTAAGTAGTTATGATGTTCAAGTGTCTTCTTTAGTACAGATTTTGTTTATAGTTAAGTTGTTTTAACACAATTTATTTCATCCACCTCTTTCATTACTTTAACTCTTGTTTCGTCTGATGCTTCAATTTTATTTTTATTATTTTCAATTTGGGTCAACAAGTGACAAAATACAGACCATCATAATAATCCATTGCCGGAATAAAGTAAAAAATTTCCCACCAAAACGGTGAATCCAATCCATAACTAAACATACTAACTCGAACCAGTTTCAAGATATTGCTCGTTATGTTCTTGAACAAGCTATTTTAGTGTTTGAGATAAATATATATAGATACAAGTCCAATGAAAATTAAAAGACAGAATTGAAATCCCACATGTCCTTCCCCAGTTATACTTCACAAGTCATTATAAAGACAAATAAAGCAAAACAAAAACCAGGGAAAATATTTTTTTGTTGCACCATGCTCGTATAATCTGACAGATTATTGCACATCAGATTAAGAATTTTGGTGCTTGTGTTTAACTCCCTTAGAATCACTATCAGGTGAGATGACATTATGCCAACATTAAATCACAAACAATTTATCAAGGCAATGTTGCAAGACTGAAAATGTACATTTTATCCGATGACTATCTAACTCGATTAAATTTCCTAATAACATCAAGATGTTCATTGGTAGCAGGATGAAAAAATGATGACAAAATGCAAAGTCTAGAGGTTTATTTCAAAAGAGAAGGGGAATGTATTTGATCCCTCTTCTCTTCACATCATCATAAAGGGAAAAATAAACCATCAATTAAAATAAAAAACCACAAATGTCAATGGCAACACAGGCATAGCAATCAGAGAACTTTGAAGACCATTATGAATGATGATTCCACATCATATTCAGATATTAAAACCTCATCACTTTGCTAGCCTTAGAAGTATTAACCGAAACCAAATCAGAATATGTAGCATCAACTGCAATATCAACAAAATAAATAAAATTCTTCGAATGATATACAACTAAAGCCAAAAAGACTTTGAAAAGTACTAAGTGCTATCCATCAAATAAAAATAGCAAGACTTGAAACCCTAATTGTCACACCCATCGAACCAAACAATCTAATTAAAAAAACACAGAGCAAAGCAATCAGAGAACTTTGAAGACCTTATGAAACAATATATCCTCATGCCAGTATCAGACAAGTTTTGAATTCATCATTTGCTTCGCTCATTGAATTGAACAAATACTGTAACGAATTATTTGGCAAAAAAAATACAAATTGGGCGAAAAACAGAACACCCAAAACCATGAATTTTGATTGCCGTGGATAAATGTTGCACCTGAAAAACCTTATCTCGTAATTTCCTTGCATCTAAACTTGGAGATGCAAAGGGCTACATGGTGCATCATGCTATCAATCACTGCCAAAACCCAATGGAGTAAAATGGAACTACAGAGAAAAAAGGTACTATGGCGGCACCGTGGAAATGCAATGGTAAAGTAGAAGGTTATGATTTGTGACGGTGGTGTCTTCATCATTTATACTACGAGATCACTTGGGCAATTAGGGTTTAGGTTTTTTTTTTTTTTTTTTTTTTTTTTTTTTTTTTTTTTTATTTAATTAATAAATAGGCGTTTTGGTTTTTTTTTTTTTTTTTTTTTCTGTTTGTTTTGTTTTGACCTAAACAAAACAAATTTTACTTAAATATTTTTATTTTCTTCTATTTCTAATCATTTTTTTTTGTATTTTTGTTTATGAAAAATCTATCATGAATTTTCAAAATATCTTAATTTTTTTCAATATTTTAAAAAATTTATCACTAATTTTATTTTATTTGGGTTCAATAATTTTTTTTCCAATTAAATATTTTTTCTATGTATGTTATGTTTCTCTTATTTATAATAACTTTGTTTTACTTTTAGGATTTTTAAAATATTTAGTTTGCACTATTGTCTCAAAAAATAATTGACTTTATTATGAATTTCCAAAATATATTAATGGAAATTTTAATATTTTAAAACTTTTCACAAATTTTATTTTATATTGGGTTCAATAATACAAAATTTTAATTAAATTTATTATAAAATATGTTTTATTTTCTTCTATTTCTAATTTTTTTGTCATTTTTTTTATCTCAAAAATATTATTATATTTTTCTTCTCTAAAATTATTGAGTCTACTAAGAATTATCAAAATATTTAAAAACTTTATTTTAATACTTTAAAAGAAGTGATCCAAACTTTTCGATTTAATAAATTTTGTTAAATCTAAGTTCAACAAATAAACATCGTTAACTTTTATCTTACTTGGCTTAAAATATTTCTTCGACTCTTGACCAAAATAATTTGGCGTTCATTATTGGATAAGTAAAAAATTTGTTTGCCTCCACAATAGTATGAAAAGATGTTGTATTTCTCTTCGATATCCAATTACAAATTGACAATTAGTTTTCGTGATTGAATCTTTGCTTGGAGAGTCATTCGCTATATTTTGGAAGATCAACACTCTTTTCAAATGTTGGTGAAGAATCAAAGTTTCAAGTATATCTCTATTCTTTTACGTCAAGTAAAATATAATATTGTGAAGAACCAACAATATAAAAGATCCATAGAAACAATTTCACGATCATAAATAGTTTCTTATACGCTCATTTTCTTTTTTTCATTATCTAAACTAATTTGTCTATTGATATTAAAATTACTACTTTACAAATTTAATAAAATAACAAACTTAATAAAATAATTTCTTGTGTATAAAAAGATACTATTTAAAAAAAACTTAACAATTTTCATAATAATAATAATAATAAGTATTCTATAAAATATATTTTCATTATTATACTAAATACTATCTTAAATACATATAAATTGTTACTAGGGGATAAATATCGTTAGTTATTAATTGTTTGTTTTAAAATTAATATGATTAGTTATGTTAAACAAATATAATAATTGTTATAAATTAAAGCTAATAACATACAGAAGAATAGAAGGAAAAATAGAGAATGAGATAATAGAGCGCAATTTTTTTCTCTATGTGTTATTATTGATAGGAAGAGTCCTATTTATAGATACAACATGTAATCCATAAAAAAACAAATCATCTAGTTAATACAAATATTTACATAAAGAGTAATGAATTATACGAGTATCAATCATATGAGTAACTCTATCAAATCAATGGACAACTATTAATTCATAACACTCTCTCTTGGGTATCCATTGATAAAAGAATGTCTTGTTAAAACCTTACTAGGAAAAATCCTTTGACATAAAAATCTAGTGAAGGAAAAAGAGTACATCATTCTATATAATATTTTTTTTACATATTCTATTTCTCCCCCTCATGTAAACTTAAATAATTAAGATGACGATGTCTAATCTTGTGAACCAATTGCTCAAAAGTTCTCCTTGGCAAAAACTTTATAAATAAATCTGCTAGATTTTCACATGAACGAATCTTTTGGATCTCTACATCATCCTTTCAATCGAACAATGCACTATGTCTTCATATATGGTTATTGATGTCATTCTTCTCGGGGATAGACCACAAGTTTGTCGCACATGTTGAATTATAGACCTTAACTGAACATATTCATGACTTACCTCATGTAATGCTAAGAATTATGCATGATTTTGATGACGTTGTTGTTATGGTCTCTTTCACATATCGCCATGAAATCATTGTGCTATCACATGTGAACAAATATCTTGTTTGTGATCAACCATTGTGACATTGTGAGAATATAATAAATAACATTCATCTGCATAACCCATTAGATCTCATTTTGAATCATTTGGATAAAATAATTTCATAGTCGTAGTACCCTTAAGGTAACAAAGTATATGTTTTACTCCAATCCATTGTCTTCTTATAAGTGAAGAACTATATCTTGCTTAACAAATTTATAGCAATATAAGATCAAATATGATTAGTAAGATACATTAGTTAGTGGTCTTATACCACTAGGATATGGTACTTTTGGACCAAGAAGATCTCATCATTTTTTTGAGGTCTAAGAAGAGCATTTATCAACATCTAATGACCTCACAACTATTACAGTGCATAATGGATGTGACTTGTCCATTTAGAAAATTTTATGCACCTTAATTATATAAGCCTCTTGATGTATAAAAAACACATTTATTTTAATACTCAATTTGTAATCTCAAACAAAAATTTTGCCTTTTCAAGATCATTATCTCAAATTCTTTCTTTAAGCAATCAATTGCCTTTGTGAGCTCATTAAGTGTTCCAACGATGTTTATGTCATCTACATAAACAATAATTAAAGGAAATTCATTTTTGGATCTTTTCATATAAATATAAGAACAAATATGATCATTTCTATATCCTTCTTTTAATAAGTACTCAATAAGATAGTTATGCTACACACGTCCTGATTGTTTTAATCAATAAAAGGGCTTGTTCAATTTTATTAAATAACCCTCTTTAGAATTTGTCTTGTTAGGCAAATAAAATCCTTTAGGGATTTTCATATAAACTATGATTATCAAGAGAACCGTACAAATAGATTGTAACATCATCATATGTAAATACAAACCTTGTTGTGCAACTAGGATAATTAAATATTGCAATGTTGTTGCATCCAATACTAATGAATATGTCTTTTTACAAATCAAGATAAGGTTTTGTGAAAATCCTTGAGTAACCAATTATGCTTTGTATCTAAAAATTTTATCATTCTTAATTTGCTTTTTGTGCAAAAATCCATATGTACCAAACGGGTTTCACAGATTCAAGTGTGCAAACTATAGGTCCAAAAACCTTCCGTTTAGCAAGCAAATCTAATTATGATTCTTTGCATATTTTCATTTTGGCCAATCATTTCTTTGTCGACAATCTTCAATGATCATTGGTTATTGATCCTCATTGTCATTCATAACATTCATCACTATATTATATGTAAAAGTTTCGTCAATGTTCACTTCATTTTGGTTCCATATTATATGATTCATGACATAATTTATTAATATCTCATCATTTTAAACAATTTCACGTACCTGAGGTTCTTCTGGAACCAAATAATTAATTATGTCAAATGAATCTTTTGGGTTTCCACCTTTTCGTTTAGGTCATCTTGCCTTTTAGCTCCCTTCCTCATTCAAGAGATTTTATCTTTGGATCCAATAGGCTTATCACGCTTCAAACGTGTCTTTGGAACTAACAGGCCTACAACGCTTCAGGCGTGTTATGAATTAATATCAATTATCTTCTGAGCATTAGCAGTTGGTATTTAATTACCCTTTTTATGTCAGTAAAATATAAGGTAATTGATTAACTAATTTTGAAAATGAATTATCCTTTGAACTTCTAGTTCATATTCTTTTGTACAAGGATTAAGACAAGATAATGATAATTCATTCCCACCAATACTTTTTCCAATTATTTTCTTTCTCCCCCTAATGTTGGAAAAACTTATTCATCAAAGTGACAATCGTAAAGTCGAACTGTAAATAAGTTTCATGTTGGTAGTTCAAGATATTTCATTATTGAGGGAGAATCATATCCAACATATATTCTCAATTGTCTCTAAGGACCCATCATAGTCCCTTTTGGTGGGGAAAACTTATACACCACACCTAAAAATTCTTACATGAGAATATTAGGTCATTGACAAAAAACCAATTGTATAATAGAGTATTTGTAATAACTTGTTGATTTGATGCGAATCAATAATGCAACATGCAAAATTGCATATTCCTAAGTAGCCATTGGAAGATTAGCTCTCATAAATAATGGTCTTGCAACCAATTTTATATGTTTTAGTAATGATTCTGCAAGTCTATTTTGAGTATGAACATATGCTACTAGATGCTCAACTTCAATTCCAATTGATATACAATATTCACGAAAAGCATGAGATGTAATTTCATCAGTATTATGAAAACATATTTTCTTAATCGGATAATCTGGGAAATAAGCTCTTATTAACTGCACTAATAACTTTGCAAATACTTGATTGCGAATTTATAATAAACAAATATGTGACAATCTAGTTGATGCATCAATTAAAACCATGAAATATATATATATATATATATATATATATATATATATATATATATATATATATATATATATATATATATATATGATCCACATGGTGGGTATATTGGTTTACCATGATATGCATTTCAATTGCACTAATATACATGTAGTACAAACCATAAGAGAATATTGATAACTTCTCTAATACACATTTTTTGTTTCAACTCAATCGTAGAGATATAAAGATATTTCATATCTTTTTCATTGTTTGTCTCAATATGATATCCATTTAGACAAATATCCTTGAAACTTAATAAGTTTCAATTCAACTTCTTGGTAGAAGTATAATAGCTTTTCCGGAGCCTTCAAATATATTTGTAGTACTATAAATAATACTAACATTGATGTCTCACATTACCAAAGAAGAGAAAAAATTATTACCCTTGAGAATTGTATAAGTTGTTGTACTATCAATAAGACACATATCTTCATCATTAGTATTAGTGCCAACATTCATTCTTCATATAAACATAAATATCATATGAGATTTTTTTAATACTCTCATAACCAATAAAGTGATCAATGCTTTCATTTGGTTTAGCAAATAAAATAATAATATCAAGATGAGTAGCATCCATATGGCCATAATCAGAATCACCATCTTCATAAGCAAGGTGTGGTTCTACGTTCTTCTCATTATTTGTAAGATGTTATGGTGTACAACAAGTGCAATTCAAATGGTCTTTACTACTGTAATGATAATATATACTTTCATCTTATTTATCAATATTTTCACATTTTTCTTTTTCCCCTTTTCACATTATTGTGACAAAATATGTCTTTAAAATTTCCTTTATAACCATGTCCATAATCAATATCACGATCATGAAAATAATCAAATGTTGCTGCATTCATTTCTAAGAATGGAGCAGAACCAATTGGACATGTTTGATTATCTTCTATCAAAAGCTCATTGCTTTGTTCAGCCATACAAAGACATGAAACAAATTCATAATATTTATTGCTACATTTACTTCTAGGAATGGAGCAGATTGGGCGAATCTCATGATTTATCATCAAAAGCTCCATTGCTTTGTTCATCCATACAAAGGCATGAAATAAATTCAAATATTTGTGAAATCTCTTTACACAACATTGTAGGTAGAACTGTCAATTTTTTTTAGCCCTTGGGTCATCCTTGGCCCCTTGTGAAGCTAGGCCCTATTTTTTTGGCCCACGTATCAAAGGGTTTTTCAAAGCCCCCCCAAAGCCCCCCAATTTGTGGGTTGGTACATATTAGGGTTGGGTTAGGCCTCACGTTTCCGATCACGTCTCCAATAGGTCAAAAATACTTCTCTACCCTAGCTAAAAAATTCTTCTCTGTCTTAAAAATTCTTCACAGTTCAAACAATTCCTTGAATAATTCTTCTCCCCACACATTCTTCACGCAAACCATGCCTCATGTCTCCCAACTGCCACCGTCTACGGTGGAGCTCGACGACAACACACAACAATACAGGGCAGTGGTGACAACGACGAAGATCGACTAATAAAAGAGGAGAATCGAGAATCGATGAAAGAGTGATAGCAGAATTCACCCTTTTGTGTCCAAAGAGAAGCACCTGAGGTACCGTTCTTTTTATTGAGGGATTTATTTTATATGGTTGCTTCATTTCTTTATTATGTCCAGCACCGGTGGTTAATCCACTTCTTCTCCTAGTTCCCATATCATATCATCACCTCCATCAATATGTGTGTGTTTTGTGTATTCAATTATTTTTATAAGGTGGTTGCTTACATGTCAATATTCAATTGTTTACGTGTCAATATGGTTGTTTACAAGCTCAAAATTTAAGGGGAAAAAAGTGAGATATCTGATGGAAATTGTGGGCTTGAACCAATAGGGTTTGCGGTGGACCTTACTCATATTTGTGAATTTCTTTGAAATGTGAACTAGTTTATTGGCTTCTAAGATTAGATAAAAATTAGTGTTGTTCATTGTAATTTGATCTAACATCACTGAAATAGGAGGCAATTGCCTACTAAAGAGTAGTTGTAGTGGTTGTAAAATTGCTTTTCATGAATGCACTTTATTTTATTTGTAACAAAGTGACAGTGTGTTGTTCCTATTCTCATTAGTTGCACATTAATGATTAATAATTTAAAAATTCATTAGCTACGTATATAAAAAACATAATTACTAAAAGTACTTATTATTAATATGTTTCTTATTTGTATTTGAGTTAGTGCATTGAAATTGCATGCAAGCCTAGTTTTATCTTGCCCATAAAGCTCAACTCACTTGACCTCCTAAGTCTAGTTTTTCTGGCAAAAAAAATGCAAAAATTAAAATGCAAGGAAGTATTTTCAAAATATTTCATCACTATCATGCACTTTCATCATATCACATCATCCATCATACGTCATAAAAATCAATGAAAGTCATTCAAGAAAAAAAGACCGTTCAAAAAGAGAAAATTTGAAAAATTGAATCAGTACAAATATTTTATACAAGCTTCACCAATGTTAAGCATTAACGTGATGTTTGCCAATACATCAAAATCAAACCTCGAGTTTCTCTGTTCGGACAATGACCCTCTCCTTGGGAATGGTCAAGTCGAGGTTCTCCATTCAGATAACGACCCTCTCCTTAGGATTGGCCAAATTGTTTGACGGATCGAGATCCTTTACTTAATAATGGTCACCAAATCCTTTCAAATATAGACCCTCTCCAATGGAATGGTCATTGATATCCTTATGTTTACATCAAGGCTTTCTTCAATGGAATGGTCATTGATATCCTTATGTTTACATCAAGGACCTCTGCAAGACAACGGTCATTGATTTCTTTGTCACATTAAGACCCTCTCCAATGGAATGGTCATTGATATTTTTATGTTTACATCAAGGTCCTCTCCAATGGAATGGTCATTGATTTCTTTGTTACAACAAGACCCTCTCCAATGGAATGGTCATTTATTTCTTCCTTCACATCAAGGCCCTCTCCAATGGAATGGTCGTTGATTTTTTTGTTACAACAAGACCCTCTCTAATGGAATGGTCATTTATTTCTTTCTTCACATCAAGGCTCTCTCCAATGGAATGGTCATTAATTTCTTTGTTACATCAAGACTCTCTCTCCTTAGGAATGGTCAAGTCTATTTTCTTCTTTGGGTCACGACCCTCTTCTTAGAATTGGTATATACTTGATTTGTTTTTTCCCTCTTTTTCTTTGAAACCCAAACGAAATTAGTGTTTTTATCTTTACTCATCTTTTACTTTCATAACCTATGAAAGTTAAAATTTCATATTATCAAATAAAATCTATGTAAAGAGGGGTAACTATCAACACTCAATTTCGTCTGAGTAACAATAATAAAAATAAAAAAAAGTTAATTAAAGTTCAATTGAGAAAAATAAATAAATAATTAATAAAATAAAAAAGGTAAAAAAGTATGTTTTAATTTGAGAAAGAATAAATATCTATGTTTATTTTATTTATTTATTATTATTATTATTTATTTTATTTTTAATTTAATTTAATTTTGTTTTTTTTTGTTTTATTTAATTTAATTTAATTTTGTTTTTAATTTTTTTTTATTTTTATTATTACTATTATTTTATTATTATATTATTTTTCTTTCTTTTTATTATAGTTCCATTTTGTTTTATGTCTTTCATTCTAGTTTAATAAAAAACAAAACAAAACAAAAGGAAAAAACAACAAAAAAGAGAAGGAAAAAGAAAAAAAGAAAGAGAGCTAGAGGTAACGTAAAGTCTCTGTTATCAGCAGACCTATGCTTTTTAGGGCAGACCTATGCCTTTTTACTATTGACTAGTTGAATGAGGTTCATATGTGCATCAACTATGCTATCATTGTTTTTATATTGAGAATTACATGTAATAGCTAGTTGGCCATGGTCATGATGGTTGAAGGAGCAGGAAGCAACATATGCTCTGAGCTTTATCTCACATCTCAAGATTGGAATGGGCAGGGGGAAAGAGAACAGAACAAAAAGAAAGAACTACATAATAGAAAAAAAACTAAGATTGAGGGGGACACAATAGGAAAGGAGAACACACCCTTGACGAAAAATTGCATCCAGAAGGAGGATATAGTGAAAGAGATTTTACAACAAGGTAACGGTCTTTAGCGGCTTAACTTCTGTTGGCTTTATCTAATAATGATGCTTGTGAACGTATGTGTTGAATTTATTTGAATTTAGCATTACTGTTATTATGTTTACTCTCTTCTACGCTCTCGCACATCATCATCCATTCATAACCTTCACCTCCTCACCAATTCCTTCGTCACCATTTTTCATTCTCCAACTCATTTGAATCAATATCATCATCTTCATCCCACACGCACGAAACCATTATCAATGCCACGCAATCCCCATTTCTCATCTTCCTGCATTCAACCTGAACCACTCTCCTTCTCGTCTTCATTGCTCACCTGTGTAAAAACCAAAAAAATAGAGACCCAAAAACAAAGATCCAAAAGGAACACCCAAAACGAACCCATCACGCCTACATTCACCTTCTCCAATCTTCTTCCAAACAGCCATTAACAGACCTCCATCACCAAACAACATTCAAAGCCTTAATCCCTTTCCTCAACCCTATGAACAACCATCACGCCCCAACTAAGAACTAAAACCCAATTCCCTTCCATTCAATGCCATCGAAAATAGAAAAACCAAGAGAAGAAAGAAAATCACCGGCGGTATCGCCGACGATGAGTAGAAGCTCCAAACAGAGGTGGAGTCGTGGCAGTTGGCCCTAGAGTTGGTGTCCCGAACGCGATGTAGATGGAGAAGGAGGCCTTGACATCGACGAAACCATCGGTGAAGAGCGGTGTCGATGGTGTTACTCTGGTGGTGGTGGTTGTGGCACTATCTTGAAAGCGCTGGGGAAACGAAGGAGGAGACATTGTTGACGCTGGTGCAAGAGCGCTTCACAATGGATTAAAGGGCGATGGCGTCGCCGGTGAGGCCTTTGGCAAAGGCTGTGGTCGTTGGTGGTGGCTCGTGTTTGGAAGGGAAGATGCGATTGAAGAAGCGTGCACGCAATGAAGAAAGAATGAGAAACAATGATGGGAGCGTTGTGGCCGTCAACGATGGTCAGCGTCGTCAACATTGGCCCTGGCCGGCCATGGGTAGGTGAGGGTTGGTGCTGTGCAACGTAGATAAGGAAGAAACCCTTTTTAGGGTTTTCATATTATGAGAGTTATTTTGGAGTTGGGTTTAACTCTGGTCACATTATTCTCACCCTTCTGTGTATTGGATCTGTCTCCTCCGCGCGCACCCATATTTAATCTCTGCGCACCCCCAATTTTTATCTCTACGCACCCCTCTTTTCCTTTATCTCGCACCCCTATTTTAATTTTATGCTGCGAGTACCCCTTGATGTTTACTAACCTCACACCCCTGCCACACTTGTTTCATGTTTTACTTCGTGCACCACCATAATTGATAACCTTGCACCCCTGTTTATGTTGGTCTTGTTTTGGGTTTGATTATGTTTGCTGATTGCACCCCAAATTTTCACAGTTTACACCCTTCTTGTATTTTTACTCTATTTTCAGATTTTTACTCATTGCACCCCATTGTATTTTATGCTTACACCTTTCATGCATTTTTTTTGTTGTTTATTGTTTTTTACCTACATTTTATTTTTGTCCCATCTTTTGTACACGTTTTTTTTAAAAAGACTATATTTGAAAATTATACAAAATTACAAAAAATAGAAAAAAATCTAAAAATAAAAAATGTTCTTTTTCACTTTATTAGGTCTGTCCGGTCGCCCGCACCATGTGACACTCATTTTAAAAAATACAAAAAATAATCTTTTTTTTCTTTTTGTTTTAATGTTTGATTGACCATTCGCGTCATGTGACACACTTATTTTCAAATAGTTCAAAAACATAAAAATATATAAAATTTTCAAAATATAAAATATCAACCATTTTTCAAATATCTTTTTAAGAACTACGTGATCCTTGATTCTTCGTTGTGAGATACGTAGGAACAAGGCCAGTCCTTGTCAGGTTTACCTCTAGAAAATTAAATCATTTTCCAAATACTTGTTTTCAAATATCTTTTAAGTAACTACGTAACCTTGATTTCTCACTTTAAATGAGAATACGTAGGACCAAAGTCAATCCTTGTCGGGCCCAAAAATAAAAAAAAAAATATTTTTGTTTCTTTGTAGTATTATTTGTCTCATTATTTTTGGGAAAAATTAACATTTTGAAAACCACATCAACTTTGCATTTTTAATTAAAGGTATCGCCCTCGGGCGAGCGTGGTAGGGTGCTAACACCTTCCCTATGCGTAACCGACTCCCGGATTTAAAATCTAGTTTTTCGCAGACTGTTTCTTATTTTCATGGTTTTCCATAGTTTTCCATAATAACTATGGTGGCGACTCCAAATCTCTTTTCAAACTCATTTTCTTTTTGGTTTGTCGTCCCGTTGCGATCTCAGTTGCGACAATAGGTTATATTATAATTTTACTAAAGTTAGAAAAACCACAATTAATTGAATTTGATTTGGAATAGTAATACTCATTAGTTGCTACTATTGCCATCGCGTCCTTTAGAGAATAAATGTTCCTATTCTCTACTTGCATTTTTTTTTTCATTTGATCATGTAAAGAAGTACGAACTATGTTAGTTGTTGATCAATCTTTAGGGTAGAGCTTCTCTGTTTTTATGCATTGCTAGTACTGTTTCTTTGCTCAAACTAAAGCTGAAATATCCTTTTTGTCAAAAATTTATTCAAGATGATGATAATCGATTGGAGATTACCCGAACTAGATGTAAGTCTATTATCTCATTGGCTTTATTTCTATTTTCTACATTACATGTAAGTTATTCTATTCTTTCAATGAGAGTTACATGTCCTAGTATTTTTAATTTTTTTTTGGCATTTGTATATGTATAATGCAATGATTTTTTATAGCTCAAACCTATTATCTGTAGTGGTCATCTCACTAGGGCCTGACTTTTTATAAATTTTTTAGGGCTGGTTGCTAAATGCTATATAGGTTTGATAATCGTGACTGATATGCAAAGTTAGACCTTTTGTTGCAATGAGATGTTGACATCATAACATGTGTGAACATTTCGGATCATTAGTAAGAAGGACTCTTCTATTTTTCATTTTTCTTTATAGACATTTTATGTGTAATGTCTAATATCTTGATGCATTCTTTTTCATCCCTTTTGATTGTATCTTTACTGTTTCCAAAGCGTCTTCCTTCAGGAAATTTTGGTGCTCTTATATACTTATGGAATCCTTTCACAATAGTTGCATGCGTTGGTCTATCCACATCTGCAATTGAGAATTTGATGGTTGTGTTATCTCTTGATGAAAAGAACTCTTAGTTCCAGCTTCTCGGGGAAGTTCTTGTGGGAAGTATAGTGGGAATCTCAATTTTTTGCTGAAGGGTTACTTTTATGCCAAAGGACTTTGATAAAAAAATTTCCATTAGTTTTTATTATATTTCTGTTTTCCTGAAATGTTTCTTGGTCTTATTTTATGTCTAGTATACCTTTTCTGTAAATTTGCTTACTATTGAACCCCGATAATCAATTTTTACGTCCAATATTCGTCTTCTTTATTTTTTTTTCATATTTTGTTTCAAATGCATGGGCAAGGTTTCGTTTGTTATTATTGCCATTGAATTTACATGTCTTTGTCCATTTGATATCCACTTCTGTGTAGAGGTTGCCTATTGCTATATTCAACTAGCTTATTAGATTTTGGGAGTTGTGTGGAATAACTTTAAATATGGATCACTATAAGAGTAACCCTTTGAATTTGGATGATGATCTTGTATTTGAAACTCCTGGTCCATCTGAAAGTGCTACCACAAATAAAAAAGAAGTATCAAATGTTTGGAATTTTTTCACAAGAATAGGTAAAGACAAGGATGGAATTGAAAAGGCTACGTGTAAGTATTGTGGCCGTCATTACAAAGTTGGCAAAAACCCTAAAACCAAAAATAGTTATGGGACTTCACATTTATGTCACCATATTTATTCATGTAAAAGTATTGCAAACTTAGATGTGGATCTTAGTTTTGATCAAGAAGGAAAATTTGGGACACAAAAAATAAATCAAAAGGTTCATCGTAAGTTACTTGCAAGAGCCATAATTAAACATGGTCTTCCTTATAATTTCGTTGAGTACGAAGGAATTAGGGAGTGGATAAAATACATTAATCCAGATGTTGACATGAAATGTGGGAACACCATTGTTTTAGATGTAGAGAAGGAATATATTGAAGAAAGGGATAAAGTTCAGCAAATAATGTCTAGGATTCCTAATAGAATTTGTTTAACTTCTGATATTTGGATTGCAAATACTTTTTAGGGTTATATTTGCCTAACTGCACATTTTGTTGATGAAAACTGGAAATTGATAAGTAAGATTCTGAACTTTTGTCAAATGAAACCACCACACACGAGTGCTAAACTTTTCTGCATTACCTTGGACAATTCTTATGCTAATAATACCTTGCAAGATATTTTAAGAAGTCATCTTTGTGTTCAAAGAAATTTATTATCTAATGGTGAGTTTTTTCATATTCGATGTTGTGTTCATACTCTTAATTTGATAGTTCAAGATGAATTAAAGTTGGTTGACAAAGCACTTCATAACATTAGAGAGAGAGAGAGAGTTAAGTATGTTAAATCATCGGATGGAAGAACTCTCAAATTCAAAGAATGTATTAGTGATGTTGGCATGAATATGAGCATTGATTTGAGATTAGATGTGACTACAAGATGGAATTCGACTTATTTGATGCTTGAAAGTGCAATAAGATACAAAAAAGCTTTTGAAATTCTCAAAGTGGTTGATAGAAGTTATAAAAATTGTCCATCTTCTGAGGAATGGAATAGAGGAGAGAAATGTGTCAATTTCTAGAACCATTTTATGAGATCACAAACATGATGTCTGGTTCATCTTATCCCACTTCAAATTTGTATTTTATGGAAATTTGGAAGATTCAATTATTCATTGAAGAGAATTTGTTGAATGAAGATGTCATTGTAAAGGTAATGGCTTTGAATATGAAGGAGAAATTTCAAAAGTATTGGAAGGAGTATAGTATTGTGTTAGCTTTTATAGCTATTCTTGACCCACGACTAAAAGTTGATTTTATAATGTATTATTATAAAAAGTTGGATCTTCTAACTTATGAAGAGAAAACTAAGAAAGTGTTAGAAAAGTTCAAGATGTTGTTTGGAGAATATGCAAAGAACTCCTCTATGTCTTGTGATTCTCTTTCCAAATCTCCTAAGGAATTTGTCTTCATGTCTCAATCCAATATCAAATAGAGTAAGGCCAAAAGATCAAGGATTATTTCGGTAAGTATTTTATACTTAGTGTTCATTGTTTTCTTTTTTTTTCTTGTTTTGTTTTGATAATTAATATGTAATACATTGTAGGATTTTAAAATGTATCAAAATGAATCAAAATCTATAATTGGCAAGAGCAAGGTAGATGTTTACCTAGATGAACCAACAATAGATGATGAAGAAAGTGAAGATTTTGATGTACTCAAATATTGGAAGACTAATGAGAAAAAGTTCCCTATGTTGTCTATAATTGCTAGAGATGTTCTTAGTATTCCCATTACTACTATGACATCAGAGTCAACTTTTAGTAAAGGTGGGCGTGTGATTTCCAAATATAGAAGCTTTATTCTTCCTGATCATATGCAAATTTTAATTTGTACTCAAAGTTGGTTATATGAATTTTCTGAAAATCCTAGTGGTAAGTTTAAATATTATTGTTTTTAAAATACTTTACTTTAAATAATTAACTTTAGACTAATAGTTTGATTGTCTTTCAATTGTTTATGAGATAGATGAAGTTGTGCATGATATCTTTGGCCACGAGGGAATCGTTGAGGAGTCTAAACTTATTGAAGATTGATAGGTTTTTTTTGTTGTTGAACTTTTTCTCTTTTAGTTCATTGTTTGATTACTATATCTAGCACAATAACACAAAAGGTATATAACAGGTTGGTTTAGTAATCCTCAATTAGAATCAACAAGGTTTTTATGTTTTTAAAAATGTGATTGTTGTTGGTATCGCGCAGCGGAATGTTAGAGCGTGCGGACAAAACCAAGAGGGGGGTGAATTGGTTTTTAAATAATAAAATTAATACTTTAAAATTTTTCCAAAATTTATCAATTAGATCAATAAATAATTTCTTTATAACACAATAATAGATAAAATAAAGAGATAGAGAAGAAGATTGAACACAAGTATTTATACTGGTTCGGATCAAAAGACCCTACGTCCAGTTGTTAATCTCTTAA
>Ga0214542_1003402_pt1 | contig 32554 bp, 14 predicted proteins | sample CNSS1metaG_FD_160096 | JGI IMG/M metagenome (GOLD analysis project Ga0214542, IMG submission 160096) | Root nodule microbial communities from cowpea collected in UCLA plant growth center, Los Angeles, California, USA - CNSS1 | ecosystem: Host-associated > Plants > Roots > Nodule | place: USA...
AAATTATTTTTACAAAAATAATTAACAACAAAAATTTTAAAATTGTTCTAAAATATGGTTTAAAAAGTAATTATCAATTATAAAATTTTTTATTACATTATTTTATACATATTTTTTTAATAAAATATTTTATTTTCATTTATACACATTAATATTTTTTCTACAACAAATCCAACTTATATAATGATAATTTTTAATCATTTTTAAAATAAAGGACAATTTGGTAATCTAGTTTTTCCTTGATTTAAATATAATTTTTAATATATCACAGCCATCAAATCACTCACAAACTTTAACCAACTTTACTCTAAATCCACTCACTTTCACCTTTAATCCACTTAATGTGAACAACACAAACTTCATACTCTAATCCACTTGAATTCATCATCTCCCTCTCCCTCCAATCAACCTTGACGGAGAGAGGGGGAAGGAAGAGGGAAATTATTCTATTTTTAAATAATCTATGTTATGCCATGGTCTGAGGGTGATATCAAGATTATAATTATGTCCACAATTTATTTTTTAGGTTAATAATGATAATTTTTAATTATTCTTAAAATAAAGGACACTCTAATCCACTTGATGGCATCCTTTCTTTCTTTCTCCCTCCATTCAACCTGGAGGAGAGAGGGGGAAGAAAGAGAGAAATTCTATTATTTTAAATCATCTCTATTATGCCATGGTTTGAGGGTGATATTCTATTATTTTTCAGCTTAATTATGAAAATGATGTAAAAATATGGCTTCTAAAATTCATTTTATAAAAATAATTAATAACGAAAATTTAAAAATTGTTATAAAATAAGGTTTTAAATGTAATTATTAATTATAAATTGTTTTATTACATTATTTTATAAAAATTTGTTTATTAAAATATGTTATTTTCATTTATACATTTTATTATTTTTAGTATGTTAAATCAAACTTATATAATGATAATTTTTAATTATTTTTAAATAAAGGATAATTTGGTAATCTTTTACCTCTCCCTCCAATCAACCTTGAGGGAGAGAGGGGGAAGGAAGAGGGAGATTCTTCTATTTTTCAATCATCTATGTTATGCCATGATTTGAGGGGTGATATCAATATTACATTTATGTCCGCAATTTATTTTTCAGTTTAATTATGAAAATAATGTAAAAATATGACTTTTTAAATTACTTTTACAAAAATAATTAAGAACAAAAATTTGAAAATTGTTATAAAATAAGGTTTAAATAGTAATTATAAATTATAAATTTTTTTATTACATTATTTTATAAATATGTTTTATTAAAATATGTTATTTTTATTTATACAGCTTAATATTTTTTCTAAAACTAATCAAACTTATATTACGATAATTTTTAATTATTTTTAAAATAAAGGACAATTTGGTAATCTTCTTTGTTCTTGATTGAAATATAATTTTTATTCTGTCACATGAGTCACATCAGTCACAAACTTCAACAAATATTACTATAAATTCACCCACTTTCACCTTTAATCCCCTTAAAGTCAACAACAAAAACTTCATATTCTAATCCACTTGAATTCATCCTCTCACTTTCCCTCCAATCAACCTTGACGGAGAGAGGAAGGAAGAGGGAGATTCCTGTATTTTTCAATCATCTATGTTATGTCATGGTTTGATGGTTATATCAAGATTACATTTATGTTCGCAATTTAATTTTCAGCTTAATTTTGAAAATAATATAAAAATATGACTTATGAAATAATTTTTATAAAAATAATTAATAACAAAAATAAGATTTAGAAATTAATTATTAATTATAAAAATTTTTATTACATTATTTTATAAATTATTTTATTAAAAAATGTTATTTTCATTTATACATTTTAATATTTTTTTTTACAACAAATCAAACTTATATATTGAAAATTTTTAATTATTTTTAAAATAAAGGACATTTTGGACATCTTGTTTTTCTTTGATTTAAATATAATTTTTAATTTATCACATCCATCAAATCAGTCACAAACTTTACTCTAAATCCACCCATTTTCACCTTTAATCTCCATAAATTGAACAACACAAACTTCACACTTTAATCCACTTGAATTAATCATCTCCCTCTCCCTTCAATTAACCTTGAGGGAGAGAGGGGAAGAAAGAGGGAAATTCCTCTATATTTCAATCATATCTACTATGTCATGGTTTGAAGGTCATATCAAGATTACATTTATGTCCGCAATTTATTTTTCAGCTTAATTATGAAAATAATGTAAAAATATGACTTTTGGAATTATTTTTACAAAAATAGTTAATAACGAAAATTTGAAAATTGTTATAAAATAAGCTTTAAATAATAATTATTAATTATAAATTTTTTTATTACATTATTTTATAAATTTTTTTTATTAAAATATGTTATTTTCATTTATAGAGTTTAATATGTTTTCTAAAACAAATCAAACTTATATTACGATAATTTTTCATTATTTTTAAAATAAAGGACAATTCGGTAATCTTGTTTTTTCTTAATAGAAATATAATTTTTAATCTATCACATAAATCACATCAGTCACAAACCTCAACAAACATTTCTCTAAATACACTCACTTTCACCTTTAATCCCCTTAAAGTGAACAACGAAAACCTCACACTCTAATCCACTTGAATTCATCATCTCCCTTACCTTCCATTCAACCTTGAGGGAGAGAGGGGAAGGAAGAGGGAGATTCCTCTATTTTTCAATCATTTATGTTATGTCATGATTTGACGGTGATATCAATATTACATTTATGTTCGTAATTTATTTTTCAGTTTAATTATGAAAATAATGTAAAAATATAACTTTTGAAATTATTTTTACAAAAATAATTAATAACGAAAATTTAAAAATTGTTACAAAATAAGGTTTAAAAAGTAATTATAAATTATAAATTTTTTATGTACATTATTTTTTAAATATGTTTTTGTTAAAATATGTTATTTTCATTTATACATTTTAATATTTTTTTCTACGACAAATCAAACATATATAATGATAATTTTTAATTAATTTTAAAATAAATGACAATTTAGTAATCTTTTTTTGCCTTGATATAAATATAATTTTTAATCTATCACATTCATCAAATCACTCACAAACTTTAACAAACTTTACTCTAAATTCACTCACTTTCACATTTAATCTCCTTAAAGTGAACAACACAAACTTCACACTCTAGTCCACTTGAATTAACCTCTTCCTCCCATCAACCTTGAGGGAGAAAGAGGTTGATGGGAGAAAGAGGGGAAGGAAGAGGGAAATTCCTCTATATTTCAATCATCCTGCTATGTCATGGTTTGAGGGTGATATCAAAATTACATTTATGTTTGATATTTATTTTTCAGCTTAATCATGAAAATAATGTAAAAATTTGGCTTTTGAATTTAATTTTACAAAAATAATTAATAACGAAAATTTGAAAATTGTTATAAAATAAGGTTTAAAAAGTAATTATTAATTATAAATTTTTTTATTACATTATTTTATAAATATGTTTTTGTTAAAATATGTTATTTTCATTTACACATTCTTAATATTTTTTCTACAACAAATCAAACTTATATTAGGATAATTTTTAATTATTTTTAAAATAAAGGATAATTTGGTAATCTTATTTTTCCTTAATTTAAATATAATTTTTAATCTATCACATCCATCAAATCACTGACAAACTTTAAAAAAATTTACTCTAAATCACCACTTTCATCTTTAATCCCCTTAAAGTCAATAATACAAACTTCACACTCTAATCCAGTTGAATTTATCATCTCCTTGTCCCTCCAATCAACCTTGAAGGAGAGAGGAGAAAGAAGAGGGAAATTCCTCTATTTTTCAATCATCTATGGTATGTCATGGGTTGAGGGTGAGATCAAAATTACATATATGTCCGCAATTTATTTTTTCAGGTTAATTATGAAAATGATGTAAAAATGTGGCTTATGAAATTTTTTTTACAAAAATAATTAATAACGAAAATTTGAAAATTGTTATAAAATAAGATTTATAAAGTAATTATTAATTATAAAAAATTTTATTACATTATTTTATAATTTTTTTTATTAAAATATGTTATTTTCATTTATAAATTTTAATATTTATTCTACAACAAATCAAACTTATATAGTGATAATTTTTAATTATTTTTAAAATCAAGGACAATTTGGTAATCTTGTTTTTCCTTGATTTAAATATAATTTTTAATTTATCACATTCATCAAATCACTCACGACCTCTACTCTAAATCCACCCACTTTCACCTTTAATCCTCTTAAAGTGAACAACACAAATTTCACACTCTACTCCACTTGAATTCATCATATCCCTCTCCTTCCAATCAACCTTAATCAACCTTGAGGGAGAGAGGGAGAGGAAGAGGGAAATTTCTCTATTTATCAATCATCTATGTTATGTTATGGTTTGAAGGTGATATTAAGATTACATTTATGTTCCGAATTTATTTTTTAGCTTAATTATAAATTTAATGTAAAAATATGACTTTTGAAATTATTTTTACAAAAATAATTAATAAAAAAATTTTAAAATTATTATAAAATAAGGTTTAAAAAGTATATATTAATTATAAATTTTTTATTACATTATTTTATAAATATTTTTTTTATTAAAATATGTTATTTTCATTTATACATTTTAATATTTTTTTCTACAACAAATCAAACTTATCTTATGATAATTTTTAATTATTTTTAAAATAAAGGACAATTTGGTAATCTTTTTTTTTTCCTTGATTTAAATATAATTTTTAATCTATCACATCCATCAAATCACTCACAAATTTTACTCTAAATTCACCCACTTTCACCTCTCATTGACCATGTGCTAGTAAAGAATTATAAAGGTTTGTAATTTTACATGAGAATATTGGTCTACAACATATTTATTGAATGGATTCGGCTTCCTTGATGGAAGTATAAGGAAACATTCTTTTGCATATAATATTTTCACAATGGATAGTGTTAGAAGTCGCACATCAACTAAATACAAGATTAGTTTACATTATATAAATGAGTGTAAATTTCATCTTATAAATTATTTTTGTAAGATCCAGTTATTAATATAGTATGAGAATCATGAGTTACAATTTCTTTTAGCAAAATTTATTTTTTGTTTGGTCTATTCTTGCACCCACTATGAAATTGTTATCAGGCCACCATTAATGTTTAGTTTCACGCTCCATATGTTGAAAGTCTAACATTAACTATAGATAAAACCAATTTACAATATATAAGTGAGTGCACACCTTATCTAACAAACTAATTTTGTAAGATTGAGGTAGACTTAAAATTCACTTCTTGACACAAAGTAGGTGAAATTCCAAATTAACCATCTAAAAATCACTCAACAAACTGTTTTCTTTCAAATATCATGTTTATATTTCATTGTTCATTTTATAAGTTGGGTTTCGCTAAATGAATTTATAGTATTTCTTTTCACACTCTAAATTTCAATTATTTTATAGCATATTAAAACACGGAGAATTATGCATTAAATTATTTATACTTAAAATATAACAGTTTGATTAGTTTGATCCTATATTTATGTTTTGATTTATTTAGTCTTTTGATTTTTTTTACTCAATTGAGTATTTGTTTTTTTTAAAAAAAAAAACTTAATTGAGTCTATGTTTTAAATAAAGATAATGATATTTTGACCCACTTTTTTTTTTACTCTTTTTTTAACTTACTACTTTAATCACCCTTCAATTATCTATTTTTGATTTTTTTAGTGGTGTTATGTGATGTGATGAGATGATCTAAGGATAATTAGAGTGATAAGTTAAAAGTAGATAAAAAAAATAAGTCAAAATATTATTATCCAATAAATCATTGTGACGATTTTCGCTAAATTAATGTTAACGCCCTTTCGAACGGTCACATGTCAAAATCATAAAGATTTTAAAATAGAAGATGACATATAATAACATATATTTTGACACGTGAAAGACATAAATTAGATTTTGACACGTGACACCTTCAAACAATGTTAACGCTAATTTGATGACAAAAATCACATTAAATCATTTAAAAAAAACTCAATTAAATAAAAAATTAAATACAAGAATCAAAATAAATCAAAGAATTAAATATAGGAAGAAATTATTAATTAAGAAAAATATAATCAAAAAGTTATCAAACTTTGAAGTTGATGAAATTTAATTAAAATGTCATCCAAAGTTAACTAAAACGTAATATATCGAAATTGTTTAAAGAAAGATTCATTAAACAAACAATTCTAAGTAAATAATTTAATTGTAACTTATTTAAATTCGACACGTATATTAAAACTTAGGTTGCTTATAGACAAAAGATAATGGTTAGTGTTCTAACTTGATATAGTGAAGTTTCAATTATTTTTCAAATTTATTGTAAATGGGCTAATCATGTACTTTTGCAATAATAAGCCACTATAAACGGTTAGAAAAAGTAGCAAGGGAGTGGTGAAAAAGGTAAAAGCACAGAGAGAGGGGAAGAAGAGAATGGAAAAGAAGCGGAAGAGGAAGCAGCTGGTGCAGGGCGCTGAAGAGACAAAGCCGAAGCCGGTTCGTTCCGGCCCGACCCGAACCGGCACTGTGAAAGATCCGTTCCCATCCCACGGTCGACCCACCCCGCAAGAATGCGTAGCCGTACGAGACACTCTCTTAGCCCTCCACGGCATTCCCCCGGAACTCGCAAAGTACCGCAACGCGGTCCAGTCGGAATCACCCGAACCCGTTCTCGACGGTTTGGTCCGAACTGTCCTCTCGCAGAACACCACCGAGACCAATTCCCAAAAGGCCTTCGCTTCTCTCAAAACCTCTTTCCCCACTTGGGAACATGTATGTATCAAACACAGTCGTTTGTAATCGCTCGCTTCAGTCTTGTTTTTTGCTGTTAGGTTTTAAACGGTGTCGTTTTCTGTGTTGAAGGTTTTCGTTGCGGAGTCCAAGGACTTGGAGAATGCCATTCGATGCGGAGGTCTGGCCCCGACCAAGGCTTCCTGCATTAAGAACGTGCTGCGCTGTTTGCGCGAGAGAAGAGGTCAATTGTGTTTGGAGTATCTGCGAGATTTATCCGTTGATGAAGTTAAGGCTGAGCTGTCGCTTTTCAAAGGAATTGGCCCCAAAACAGTATTTTTCTTTTTCTTTAGCAGTTCTACTTACCTCTTGATTTTGCAGTTATTCACCTGATATTCAAGCATTAAAAATCTCAACACTTTGCAGCTCTGTTCAAATTATTTGGTCTCGTGCTACTTTTGTTGCCTGTTTTAGGTTGTTTATCAGATGCCGATTGCCTTTGATAACATCCCTAAAATATGCGTGAGTTTTTGTTGAATTAGATTTTTGTAGATCAAGCAACCTTGTGATCGCGTACAATATTTCATGCCTGGCTATGTATAAATCTTTGTTATGTTACTTCTTAAATTGCAGTGTTTCCCTTTTCAATGTACCACATATTTTGGAAATTGTGTATCAGAATCCTTTTCTTTAATTATTTCCAAAAAAAAGAAAAGAAATCCTCAAACAGGGTGGCCTTGAATCCTTGTGAAAAGTGAGATACTTCTGTTTTAGTTTGATCAAGATGTGAATTCTGGCGAATGATGTTGTTTCCATCACACTCTGTTCTGATGTTGATATATTTTCAGTTTTATGTTTATTTCTTTCAGTTCTTTGTTTGTTTCTCGTTCACAGACAACTGTTATCCAAAATTTCCAATTGATCTCAACATATCTATATCAAATCTTTTATCTGCAAAAGAAGTGGCAACAGTAAAAAAAGTATAAACATCCTTGTACTGGTTTGCTTTGCCAATGATGTTGATTTTCTATTTTTGGACGTAGTTAGCCTCGGTCCAGCGGGAGCTCAAGTATGTCAATGTCGCAGTAAAATTATTTTTCACGTTCATGCATGTGTGACCGTATTTTGGCAACAATAGTTGATATATGATATCTAGAGCAGGGTTAATGCGGACAATATAGAGATATTACAGAGCAGTTTCAGTATAGAGAACTAGAGAATGCAATTGGTCCTACAGGCCACTCAATGCACTGAACTCCCTCTTATATTGGGGTAAAATGATAAGCTTTCTATCACCATGTTTCTTATTTGGTTGAAATACGAAGAAATTTCACCCTCACTGTGTCACTGTTTTCTTTAATCTGTTTTACGAGAAGGATAATCCTTTGAGGAAAGACTTTCCTTGTTTCCCATTCTTTTTGAGATATCATGGTATCTAGGCATTCAGATCTTTGTAAGAGTGCAAATTGGTTTCTACTTGCGGTAGATTAAGAATGGTCTGTGTTATTCGTTGGATAAATTTGTGTTAATAAATCGCCCAGTAAGCAAACAACATCACGTGAAAATCTGTAAACTCAATTAAAAAAAATATATATTTGCCCTTTCCCCCTTTGTATCGGTTTCTCTAAATTGCGGGGTTGATTGTAGGTGTCTTGTGTGTTGATGTTCAATCTTCAGCGAGATGATTTTCCAGTGGACACTCACGTAAGCATAATTTCATCTTTTACTGTATACTCATATTTATAACACTTGATTCAGTTGAATATTTATGCAGATATTTGAGATTGCAAAAACCATGGGTTGGGTGCCAGCTGTTGCAGACAGAAATAAGTCGTATCTTCATCTAAACCAACGGATACCAAATGAACTTAAGTTTGACCTAAATTGCCTTATGTATACGCACGGAAAGCTTTGCCGTAAATGCTCCAGTAAAAAGGGTAAGCAGCAAGGAGAAAAAGGTAATGATGAGTCCTGCCCTTTATTGAATTATTGTACAGAGTAAGATTGAACTTTGAGGCGGGCAAAAAGGTTATTTTCAATTTTTGATTCTCAAACTAAAAGAATTCAATACGGGCATCGCACTCTAATCTTGTTACTATTTAGAATACTAGTTAGTTTTGACTTAGGCTGTTAGTCAGAGGAACAATTTTTATATGACATGAAAGAATGGCTAACAATTGTGCAGAATTATCTAAAACTTTTCCATTTTTAATCTTGTGAAGGGGTCTTGCTGGAAAATGAAACATTGTTTGGATCTCTCTCTCAATACACATTAAACATCACTCATAAGAAATCTATACATCGTTTTACTAATAAGAAACTTGAAGAAGCTCAAATTTATTCCTTTACTGTAATAGTAAGAAATCCACACTTTAAGACATAATCTTTTACGATGAAGAAATAGTTCCTTGTACAAGGAACCTCTTTTTAAGAAGAATAGTCATCTTTCAGTGTAACAAAATAGTCATCCTAATGAACTGGTATTGGAGTTGCTCTAAGATGGTCGTTTTTCAACCAGTTAATCTACTCTATTAATATTGATACTTATATAATATATTAAAATAATCTACGTTCTACCCTTATCCCCAATGACGTCTACAATTCTTTTGTATATCCTTTTGTTATACTGAATTGATTTATGAAGGATGTATTATTTGATTTTAAGAAATAAAAATTTAAACCGTAATTAGTTCTTGAGAAGCAGATGAATCTTAATTATACGGTTACATTATGAAAACGGGGTAGATTTGACCATTTCATCCATCTTTAAAATAAAAGTTTATCTTCATTTTTATATCAAATGTATATGAAATTTATGTCTATCGGAAAACGAAATATTTATGTCTTTTCCTTTACTATTTTAACTATTAATTAAACAATTCTTTAAACAAAAAAATCACATCATAAAATATAATATTATTAAATATTTAATGTAAAAGGAATATATATAATATTATATAAATATTAAAAGAGGATTAAATAGTAAATGGAGGTTAATTAATAATTATATAAAAGAGTAAAAATATTAAACACGTGTCTTAAAAATACAGGATAAAAAAAAGTTGAAATAAGTTCTTTAAATTTATCTAATAAATTAAAATGACATTTATATTCTTTTTAATCTTAAAATAATAGCTTGTCATTTTCATATTTTTACAAAATCACTTTTACTTCTTATACTTTCAAATAAATATTTGCTTTCGTTCTACTTTTAATAAATGATATTTTCTTTATTTTTTAATTTAGTGATATTTATCTCTATAATTCTATTTGAAAAACATTGAAAATTTTGTTTATGATATTTTTATTATAAAAATTTAAAATTTCCATACTATTATTTTATTAAGAGTTTGATTTTTATTTAAAAACTAAAATAAAATTGAATATCAATTTATTAAAATCATAAAATTATGTATGTCGAAACTAAAGATGATGTAATCAATATTTAGGTTAAAACACTCTCTTGTATCAATAAAATTAAAGTATTTATTTTAGAACTAGAGATGATATAAACAATATTTAATATGACCTTAAGCCTGTGTTTACTTCGACATATTTACTATTGAAATAGACAGAATAACGAGTGATGTGCTTGTTCGTTTGAATGAATTTACAGCTGTTTGTGAGTGGTGAAAGGGAGAGAGCAATCTTTAGAATGGGAAGGAGATTTGAGAGCAAATTTTATAGTTGGTGGTGGGTACTCTTACCAAAGTGCCTTACATAATAATGAAGCGTGGTGTTGAGCAGATTATGCCTTAGGTGTTGACAATGTATTATTCTTGGTCGACAGATTTGTTATACATGTTTGAGGTGAGAAGGAAGATGATGAGATTAAGAAAAGTGATACGGATTGCATGGATGCAGGGTAGTTGTGGAAGGAGGGAATAAACTCGAAGGAAGTTGGAATTGATTCCTTGTATCTAAGAATGACAAATAAATTTGTCTCAATTTGACGGAAAATCCTCGCATTAACCGTATATGGGTACGAGTATGCATAATCTCCAACTTTTTCAATTGTGTATGAGAATGCATAATCTTCAACTTTTTCAATTGTGTATGAGAATGTATATATTTGTCAAGTCCTCGTACCTCCCATAATACTCATTGATGTCATATCTTTTTCCACGTTTAAATTATTAAAATATTCACAATTAATTAAATAACCTTATAAATATATATATATATATATATATATATATATATATATATATATATATATATATATATATATATATATATATATATATATATAACTTTACACATACTATTTTTTATTTTTTCTAATTTGGTTTGTTATTAAATTCATTCGCATATCCACCGTATTTTTAACACTCTCAATTTAAGTGTTTAATAGCATAAACCTTTCCTTTACTATGTAATATAAAAAAAAAATATTATCTACTCTATTATTATTACTTTATGTTTCATATGAATAACTCATTTATTTCGCTAAAACAATTTTCGTTATTTCTCAACCATTGACCATGTTGGTATTTGTAAAAATTTTAAATCTCTAAGGTATTTTTCATCTTATCATACTCTTAATTATACATTTATTTTTCTTTGTACAATTTCATTTTATAATCTCTCAAATTGTTTCTAAGACACACATTTGATAATTTTTTAACATTTTTATTTGTTATTTATTTTTATCGTGTAGAATACTATTTTGATACATTTTATATAATTATTTTTTATTTTTTAACTCATTATCAATCATACTATAATTTTGTCACTATAATTGTATAAAAAAATTTTATGTACTATAATCTAAAAATTTAATGTAATTGCTATGAAATTTTTTTATCACCATCCAACATATATCGAAGTTCAAAAAAGATACAATATCTATGTTAAAATTTTATTATTATTAGTTTAATATTTGTTCTTTACGTGATTTTGATCAAGTAATCTATTATAACTTTTATTAGTGTAAAAAAAGATATTGACTAGAATTTAAAAAAATTGAAGTAAACAAACATTTAAAATATATTTTAATTTGAATTTTTTTTTTCCATTTATATTTTTTAAAATATTTTTTAATTTTATTAACTAAGTTTTATTGTAATGCTTGCAAATTTAATAAATGTTTTGGTTCTCATGAAATTTTATTTGGTATTCTAATTTGAAATTTATGCAATTATGGTTTCTTTCTAAATATTGAAGAAACAACCTTCCTTTTAATATCGAAGAAACAATTTTCCTCTTAATATTGAATATATGATAATATTGTGTTTACTCTACCGTAACTTTTTATTATTTTATAAAAAAATTAATTAATATTAAGACAGTAAGAAAATGAGCATATGGGTATGAGTACGAGAATATACCCATTATCCAGTGAAGATGGAGATAAGACAAAGATTTGATACTCATTGAATTTAGGTATAAAGATATAAATAATTTATTTTATTAGAAATGAATATGGTATAGCAAAACTATGCAAAACCACATCCAAACATAAAGCGATTGTTGGTATCACGCAGCGAGATGATTAGCGTTTGGACCAAAACCAAAAGGAAGGGTGAATTGGGTTTTTAATAAAAAATGTGCTTTTAAAAATTTCCCTTTAAATTATCAAATATCAATTAAAATTCTTTCCTTTATTTAAAGAAACACAATAAAATAAAAAAGAGTGAGTAGAAAAGAAAAAATTGTACGAAATATTTATACTAGTTTGGATCAAAAGATTTACCTTCAAATCTTCTCTCACACAAAACATCTTCTCTCCTTTTTATCGCTTAAATCAATCCTCGAATTCATTCAGAAATCATTAAAACAAATACGAAGAACACTCACCTTTTCAACCACTGAATAGTTAATTTGTGGAAGAAAAACACAGAATTTTTATTGAGAGAATTTTAGTATTGTGTTTATATGTGTTAGATGAAAAGTAAATAGAAATAATCATCTTATGATTTCTCTAAAATCTACGATCTTATAATAAATATCAGGAAAACATATAGAATTATTTATCGTATATATTTATCGAAATACATAATTGTGAGGGATAAAGTAACTAGGAAATGTATATTAAAATATCTTATAATTTTAATTATAATTTTCGAAATATTAGTTGTAATTATAAAATTAGTTTGATAATTTGCAAAACATTACAAATATTTGGAAGCAGCTTTTGTCCTCTATAGACAAAATTTACGTCAAAAAAATAATTTTATCCTAATATGTTATTGCTGTAATTTAATATCTATATTAGATTTAATTACTCATTTTTTGTTTCTGGTTTTAAAATATTGTGTTTATTCTTAATTTTTTTAAAATTTTCATTTGGTCTCAAATTATGAAAATTAATATCATTTAATTATGATTTTGAAAAAAATTATGTAAATTAATAATTTTAGTTAAAATTATTACAAAAATTAAGGATTTTTCATTATAATAATACTAGTATTATATTAATTAGATTAACTAAACAAATTATTCTTATTAATAACTTTAATTATAATAAAAAATTTATAATTTATTTACAAAATTTAATAAAAATAATTAAATTATATCGATTTTTTAAGAATCGAGATTAGTTTTTACAGATCAAAACTAAATTAAAAATAAATAAAAAAACCTAAAAACCATCTTAAAATTATAACTTTACATGTTCACGTACTAGATGTGAATGTTCGGGTTAGTCAGATCAAAGTGTACGTGTACACTGCTCAAGATAAGATCTTGCTTACATCAATGTTGACTTCTAACATTGACACGATGAAGATATTATTGGAATTAAATAATTTTACATAAAGGATTTAGCAGAATGTATAGAAAAATTACTTTTAAGTAAGAAAAGATATGTATTTTTTTTTTTTAAATAGAACATAGAAATTATGAGATTGTATTAAATAAGAATTCTTTTATTTATTGAAAAATAAAATTTTTAATTAAAAATAACATAAATGGAACCAGGGATACAGAAAAACAAAAAATGAAACATTGATCAGATCTTACCCGGTTCTCTCTCGTTCACTGCGACAACATACCACAATCCGCTACTCTTCTTTCCCTTTGGTTTCAAACCAAAGTCCTCAAAATCCCATGTTTCATCCTCGTCATTGCACAACATGTCTTCTTCTTCTCTTCCTCCTCGTACTTTCGGACTTTTCCATGTCCCAATCACAATCTCCTTGGGCGGCCAAGAAAAAACGCATGAAAGAGAAAGTTCGCAATATGTATGTAAATATCACCTTCCGATTCCGTAGTCTTTTTCACAAATTCAATTTTACCTGTTCATCTCTTTCTTGGCAATGTTTAGCTTACACGTCTAAGTTTCGAGTTAGGTATGGGAAAAACACATTATGAAAACTAGGCTTAAGTTTTCCTACCTAAATCGAAGGCGTGTTGAACTTATTGATTGTTTTATGTGTTCTGCTACTTTGTTCCTTGAATTATACTGATAACGAGTTTTACAGAAGAGGCAATGAAGGTGGTAGGAATTGCCATATCTAATCTTTGAAATAGGTTAAGTAATATTTGCTTCCCTGGCGAACAATTATTCATTAACGTTGTTGGTTTATGTCACTTTTTGTTTGTAGGTTTTACCACGCGTATGACAACTATATGACACATGCATTTCCGGTCAGTCAATGTTGCTATATGCCATTCTTTCTTTTATTGACGTACAATAGTGTGCAATGTTGAGGTTGCCATATTTTTGCAGCATGACGAGCTTAAACCTATCTCTAAAACTTTCACCAATTCCCTGAGTGAGCTGGGAAATTTGAAGGTAATGATATCTCTATTTAAGAACGGAAGAAGGAAATCAGTCAGAAAACTGTGGAAATAACTGTTTACTACTGCAGCTTGAACACTTGCCTCAAGACTATAATGGCTCTGCGCTTACACTTATTGAATCGCTGTCTAGGTATGTGTATTCAGCTACCACATGAGTTGTTAGTTTATGTAATTCTTTTTTTTTTTTTTAATTTGTGCTGTTCATGATGAGTTCATGTTGTCTGTCTTGTTGATGTGGAAACTGATCCATATTGTTCTTTATTTTATTAGCCTTGTTATTATGGGAAATAGCACTGAATTTGAGAGGGCAGTGCTTTGGCTTTCAGAAAATCTGACATTTGATGTTGATGCACGCATAAATCTTTTTGAGGTAAATATTTCGACTTGGTTTGAAATTCTTGAGTCCAGAGTTTTGTGTGATATGATGTCAGTTTGCTCTAATTTTGAAAAGGGGATTGCTTAAATTTCTTCGGAATGATATTGAATTTTTTTTTTTTCTAAACACTTGAATTCTTAAGCACTATAATGTGGTTTCCTTATCACTTGATTGTAATCATTCAGTGCAACATAAGAGTTCTTGGAGGACTTGTCTCTGCTCATTTACTTGCATCTGATTCTTCAAAGAAGTTGTTACAAGGGGCTTACAACAATCAGCTGCTAGTTCTGGCTGAAGATTTAGGGAAACGCTTTCTACCGGCATTTAATACACCTACTGGATTGCCATATGCATGGATTAACTTAAAGGTATACATAGAGCATTCAAAGTCTGTCATTCTGTAAATCTTTTATTTAGAGGGCAAGGCATCAGCTTATATGTTATTTTCATTTAATTTAGTTAGTAAGCTTTTGAATGTTTGAAGATAAGTATGTTAATATTAATCCTGTAGTCAACAGTCAAAAGTTCTTATTGCATCATTAATTTGAAGAAATACTTTTCCATGTCTGTGTCACATTTCCAGCTTGTTTTCTGCTGTCCACCACAGCTGCTGTCACTAGATGTTGTCCTTCCCATTGCCAATTCAACAAGCTGAGCCCATAATTGAATTCAACATTAGCCACTTTGAGGTGGGGGGTATGAATTTTCAGGTTAGTCAGTCCATCCAGGCATGCCACCCCTCTCCATTGATCTCTACCAATGTCAATGTCCTGGCATGAAACTGTGCACCAGCCCACCTTTTCAGTAATTCCTCCCTCCACAGATCAGCTTGTCTTCTGTATTAAGTTCTGCCACTACCCATTGTATTTTGGTTCCACCACTCGAACAGGCTATTTAACCTTGTCTCTGTTGTGTGTGGTGGCCATCTTTGTCTCTGTTTCTGTCCATTTGGTCCTGGTGCTGTGTGCGTTGTTCTGTTCCATCTGTGTTTATTTGCCTTCCTGTCTGTTTGACTCTGTTTTGTCTCTGTTTTTATTTCTGCATGAATTGACATATTGTGTTTTTGTATATACTTGCATGACATCTACTTACAATGTTCATGACACTGTTTGAATTTTAACTTTGGCTCTGGTAGGGCTGTTGGTTGACATTTTATGAGCCATTTTCAAGTCCATTAAGACAGATAAAGTTTTTCCCATGCTGTCACACTTTTCAAAGGTTTTTGCTTTTCTTCTACAGTTCGAGGTTATTCGTGTGGTTTAAAGCTTCCAAAACCGTTTTTATAAATTTGAAAAGGCTTGAGACCCACTATAAATATTTTTTATGATATTTTCTCTCTTATTGGGCATCTTTCTTTCAATGTCTCTTCACCTTGGTTGTGCAACAGCCTATCTTCCGATTGTGCATCATTCTGGTCATCATTCTTCTTATGTTATGTTTCCAATGCGATGATTATTTTGGTGCTTCTTTTGTCATCTCTTCAGCAGTCAATAGTTTTTGTGATGGTTCGTTTTGTTATATCGTCTTCTCTTCAGCCATCTGGTTTATGAACTTTTACTTTTAAATTATTTTTCTTGTTAAATGTGCTTATTTTTAACAAGCTGAGAGATTAGTAAGCTTTAGCTTCACAAAATTCTGTGAGTCCAACCATGTTAGGAATGTTATTAAGTTGTGTTTCAATACATCCAATAGTCCCACAATTTTGGTGATAGATCACCAGTTGGGGCCATGAGATGAGAGGATGCTACTAAATGCTATAATAGATAGATAAATAGATATTCATTTCTATATGCAACATTTACTTTTATTTTAGAAAGTATATTATACTTTAAAATAAAGTTTATTATTAGAAAAATAATTAGTTTTTATACTGCAAAGAATTCTGTAGACTTGATATACGTAAAGAGAACTTAAGATCCAACTGTTGAATCATTTAATGCTCATAAAAAAGTTGTTGAATGGAATTAGTTTGGCCAGATTTTTGCTTGGAGTATGTGATTCTCCCACCTATGCATACATCAAAGACTTTGGATTATAAGGTGTTAATCTTGTACCTGAAGCATGTTAATTCAAATATTTAGACATAAAAGATTATAAATTGTGGTCTGTTGCATTTTCTTTAAACTTTTTGTACTCTTTAGAATGATATATAACTCCCTACCAATGCAAAATATTCTGTACACAGTATGGAGTAATGGAGAATGAGACTACAGAAACAAGCACTTCAGGGTGTGGTGAGAGGTCTAGCTTAGTGTTTTAAGACTAGGGTATAGTAAAGTGATTTAAGTTGCTTCTAATTTTCCATCTTTGTGCAGGTTCCCTGATTCTTGAAATGGGTGCTTTATCAAAAGTGACTGGTGACCCCATATACGAATCAGTAGCTTTACGTGCTCTTCGCAAGCTATGGAGTATGCAGAGCTCATTAAAACTATTTGGAACCACATTGGACGTGGCAACTGGGCAATGGATCGAATATTCATCAGGAATTGGAGCTGGTAGGTTAACTCTGACCCTGAACCAGGGATATTCTCACTGGTTCGGCTCATTGGATAATGCAGCATATTATCTACATGTTTATTGTCTGTTGAAAGTATTTGATAAATTTAGATATTCTAAACTTTGAAATACTAATGACTGGCCTTCATGTTTCTTTTGTTGGATTTTATTTCCCTGGGTTCTTTTAGGGGTTGATTCCTTCTACGAGTATCTACTCAAAGCCCATATCCTTTTTGGGAAGGAGGACTTTTGGAAGATGTTTCACTCTGCTTATGTTGCCGTGCAGAAGTATTTCAGACACGGTTCTTGGTATCACACTTGTTAAGAAAGTCTTTGCTTTTTGTTTATGCTGTCTAAACAGTACTTTTATACAGTACTTGAAAGATGCTAATGAGAGAATGTGATCAACAATTGTAACCTGGACTGGTTGGCCTAATGCAGGTACCATGAAGCTGATATGAGGACTGGAAGAGCAACTTATTGGCAGCTTACAAGCCTTCAAGCATTTTGGCCTGGCCTACAGGCTAGTAGCTGGACTTCGAATTTTACTCACTTAAAAATTAGGTTTGATATCTTTCTGAGTTTGTAATTGCATATGGCTTATGGAAAGCAGGTTCTTATTGGGGATGTTATGGCTGCTAATTCCTCTCACCGTGAGTTCTTCCACGTGTGGAAGAGATACGGAGTGCTACCAGAGAGGTATTCTCTGATTTTGCTAGTTTAGTTATAACATTAGTGTCTTTGTATTTTGCTATCAATCTGTCATCCGGTTTTTGTTCTTACAGTACTATATAATATATGTATCACATTGAATCATAAATCCGTGTTAAAGGTATTTGCTGGACCACCAGATGATTCATCCTACGGAAAAATATTATCCCTTACGTCCTGAATTGGCTGAGTCAACATTCTACTTATATCAAGCTACTAAAGGTCTGATAGTTCTTCCATCTTTTTATTTTAAGTTTGTTGGTATTGAGGCATTAGGTTCATCTGCTTCTAAAATAGTATGCTCTTGAAAAGATTGGTGCACATGTAAACATTTTTTTCCATGATAGAAAAGGTTTCAAACTCTAAATTTAACAAGAAAGCTATTAGCATATAGCAACATTTCAGTAAAATAATCTGGCAGCTAGGCTTCTTCATGCTGTAATACATTAGTACTTTACCAAGAACTTTAGTATAAAAATGAGTATTATCTTGGTATTTTCTATCAACACGACATCATTACATATCACAATTATTCAATTTTGTTAAATATATTATCTTTTAAATTTAATCTCTATAACATCAATAGAGAGAATCCTGCCTGACCAATAGTGATATATTCAACCATTCTTAATTTCAGATCCATGGTATATTGAAGTCGGTGAATCAATAGTGAATTCCCTTAATTTATACACCAAAGTTAAGGGTGGTTTTGCAAGCATTAAGGATGTGACAACTATGCAGTTGGAAGATCATCAGCATAGTTTTTTTCTTGCTGAAACGTGAGACCTTTTCTTCTTCTTGTATAATGCTAAATTTAAAAATTATGAAAGAAAAAAAGCAAATGGGATTTTTTCTTAAGTAATTATTGTATTTCAGATTTTCTGATTAGATCCTGTGTTTTCTTCAGGTGCAAATATTTATATCTTCTGTTTGACGATTCGTTTGTACATGAGAATAATTACGTATTTACAACAGAAGGTCATCCTCTTCCGGTACTCAGCAATTGGCATGAAGAGCTTCCAGAAGCTTATGTTCCAACTAATTGGACTTTTGTGAAGGTATTTTTACAATTTACTGTAGGGCTTATTGATTTTGCTTGTACAGATAAATGAAAAAAGTGTGATAAATCTCCTAAAGTTTTCCTCATTTGCAAAAGCCTCTATAAACCTTTAAAGTCGTCCCAATTAGTCCCAAAGCAATAACAATTACGTCATTAGATCCTTCCATCCACCTGCTGTTGGGTACCCTAACTGAAGAGTGTTTGGGTAAAATCTTAGCCTCCATCTGATCTATAAATACATCCTTTAAAATATACTTTTTTCAATTTTTTTACTTCATAATATGAAAAGGGGGGAAAAATTAGGACAGGGACAAAACTTAGATGCAGTTATATGTGTTTTTTGTGCTCTCCTATCAGAATTGAAGTTTTATCCTGACAACTTTTCTTGAATTTAATGCAAACCTTTTGTTACATCTCATGCCAGCTGTGTAATCGTTTTACTTGTAGTTAGAGCTAGTTAGAGTCTTTTTGGCTTCTCCATAAACATTTTATAAGTAAGATGAGAGCCTCTATAATCGTTTCATTTCATTTTTTATTAATACTTTCTTCTTTTAATAGTACTTTTAGAGAAATTTATCCAATCATAGCCTTGATCAGTTCTTTTTGTTGATCGTACATATGGATAGCCTGTACAAGATAACGGCGCATAATGGCTGGCTTGAAAAATGCTGACACTATCTCTAAATGCATGCTTATAGTTTTTATTGAGAAATCTAGGGAAGCGGCTCTAAACTTGAGTTTGGTGATAAACATTGAAAATCAAAGAATTTTTTGCTTTAGTATGAGTAAGATGGAAGATACGTGTTACTATTTTAACTAGAAACAAGAGGACGTTTGGGAAGATGTCATACTACAGGTATACGTTTAAGTTCATAGGTTTTAAATAAACAATTGGAAAATTTATGAAGACATCACATAGGATACATTTTGGGTCGTTGACACAGAAAAATACTGGGATTTATTTGCGACTACATAGTAGGAATTCTAAGGATGAGTGTGCTTCTTGGTTTCAGCTTTTGTTGGAAGAATGATTCTTCCATGTTTAGACCTGTGACTGGATCCTTCGTAAAAGTTCGTAATAGAGATCAACAATATTGGAGGATTTTTTTTTTAAGGATTTCATAACAACTAATATTCCTGTGAATTAGTTTTCACCTGGGTCAAATGACATCGTGTGATCCATATAACCTTGTCGGTCTCATCTAATGGATAAAAATATTGTTATTATTGAACTCTTCCGAACTTCATGGCAGGTGGGTCAAAGGATCCATTAGTATAATTGTTGTAGTTTAGGACAAATTCAAACAATTTTGGAGCTCTTGATGGCACTTTGCAATTAGGTCGAAGTTGATGGACTTTATATACAATTTTCCAAAACAACATATTTTTTTATTTCTGTTTCTTCCATTTCATTTGCACATGATGCTGAAAAAAAAAAAACTCTTAGAATCTTCTTAGCTGGCACTACAAAATAGAGTTTACTAGTATTTTTATTGATTTTTGTTTTCTTGGAAAAGAAAACAAGACTTTCAAAAATTGTGTGGTCCTCTACTACACAAAACACTTAAAAATTGAATATTTATCTTACTATGCAGAGGCAACCAAGAGTGAGTCGAATCAGCGCAATGTCTCTGCAAGTGTGTCCTGCTTTGAATTTGAAGTCAGGTCAACATATTGAGAGTGCTTGCCACATCCCCGATGCTCGTAGTGACTTTAGGTGTTTGACAGATGAAGATTGTGGAGTTGATGCCACTACATGCAGAAGAAGATCATGCAGCATGGCTGGTTTTTGTGGGTTATGGCTCTTCATATGATGCCATGTTTACAGGAATTCTTTTAGGATCAGAAACCATAAGTGAAAATTTCATTATACAAAAAATAAATGCAATGGTGTGGCATCTTTGTCAACCATTAATGTTAGAGGATTAGAGTAAATTGGTAGGTAAACGTTTGACCAGTTTTGTTTAGAAAGGGTATTAGCTTTTATTCTGAGGCATGGTTTCACAGAAGTAAAGATGGGAGAAACATGATTTCATTGTATTTGGCCATTACACATGCCTTAATTTGATGCAGTGAAAATTTGTATTTACTTCCTTATGCTGCTCTTATCCTTTCCATTTTAAACCTACCAAGTTTATCCCGGAGAAAGAAAAGAGTAAGCTTGAGCTAAATGATAAAACAAATTATGGTAATTTATAATTATTTGAAGATTTTTTTTTTTCATTAACAGTAGTGTTTCTAAATTAAACTCTATTAGATAACGGTACCCCGATGCTCATAGTAATTTTTTCCTCGAGAAAAAAATTACAAGACAAAATCTAGAAAATCTTTCAATATTAGGTACTCTAATAAGTCTTCCTTGTCGATACTAGATATCAATAAGTGTCTGAAAACATCACCGATAAACTACAAATTGACACAACAAAAATCATTTTGCATTACTTCATCAGAACATTTTGACTCCTTTTCCACCAGCAAGACATTTTCATGGCCAAAAAACCTTTTCAAGGTTGCTTGCTTCTAATGACTTATTAAAAACACTTAAAAGGTGAAATTAAAGATGAAATGACAACAAATTTCCTGCCTAACAGTGTAGAAATACAACAATACTTGCTGGTGTGGATATAAAAAAGGCTTTTAAATACTCAGAAAAGGGTCAATGATGAAGTGAAAAGAACCTGAAAAACTACTAGATGGTTAAAGAGTTACTTATATTCCACAATTACTGCAGTTTAGGGTTTTTATCCACAGATTAAGAACACTGATAAAATGACTTTTATTATTATAATTTTACTAAAATAACTCTTAATAAATATTATCTGCACCATAAGGAATATATTACATTTTCCAATGCACATTCAGAGATGTTGAAGCATTGTATCCATTCACAATCCTTCATTATGGATTTGCATCAATATTCATTGAAAGAGTAATTAAAAACTTCACAGTAAGACACATTTACTTCACCTGATAGGAAGACTTATACTCGAAATGAAATCAAATGTAATGTACTGCAGAGTTAAAGTATTTAAAGTCATTGGTTTTCTAGTGTGTGAGATTGACTAATTAATGGACACAACATGCAAAATACATTAATCCTAATACAGATGTAATCCAATTAGGGTGGTGAATTGGGAACAAAATAATAATAATACCCTGTTGAAATGTTGAACATCGATCAACCCTGTTGGAGAAGAATAAAAAAGTAGAATAATTGTGGAATGAAGGTAATATTAATAGCGAATTTAGACAAGAAATATAAATAAGTCCTAATATATAAATGGAGTATATGAAGTCTTATTTATAAGCTGTTGTGAAGAAATATTATTCATAATTCTAACTAATTTTTATATGACATGTATTCAAGTTTTTAAATTTACGAATATATGTCTAAGATACCAAGGTGACAAATGAATATATGTCTAAGATAGTTGCATCAAATACATTTTTACTCATTTAAAAATTAAATATATATATATATATATATATATATATATATATATATATATATATATATATATATATATATATATATATATATATATATAATAGGAAGTTTCAAAGAAAATAAAAGGGTAAAAACCTAATAAAGAATAAAAAAGAACTATACACGCTAAATCCTAATTTTAACACTTACGATAACTCACCAGTTACACAAAAAAGGACCTGTTAACTTTTATGATCAGTTAATTCATAAATATAATTTATCAACTTGTCAACACACTAAGTCATTTTGAGAAATAACTTTATTCATTTATAATTTACTTCTATTAATAAAGGAATATTTGGTTATAAGTACTTAATTCAAAGAGCTTTATTTTTCTTCAATCCTTGAATAACTTTAAAATTAAGCATCTACCTTTTAGTTTTTGTTTTAAATCAACTTTATTTATGGCGATGACGTCAACATGTGATATGGAAAGAAATGCATTATTTTGGAATGAGTAAAATTCTTACACACGTTTGCACTCACCAACACATTCATTCACAGGCCATCTTGGTTTTCACGGATTCTATCACATATTCTCACATGTGAATACTCATTAAAAATTGCAAAGAAAGTGTAGTTACCACTTCTTTATTACATTACTTTACGCATATTTACACATACTTAATATTTACTATACTTTTATGAGCATTACTTTTTGTGGCAAACAATTCACTTTGAGTTTCCAGTCTAAAGTGGTTTACCACACATTCACACACACATATATAATTATATTTAACATTACATTTAAGTTAAAATATTATTTTTAAGTAACATTTTTATTTTTTACAAGATTCAAACATTATTTTGAAGAGACTTTTTTAATTGGGTTGGGTTTAGTCTAGTTAACAGTCCAACTAAAAAAAATGTTATTAAAAAATTGAGTTTATCTTCTTATGTATCAATTTGATTTGAACCAAACCAATATAATTAGGTCGAGTTATTAAGTTAGTAATTAAAATAACACTCACGTTTTTTTTTATACAAGAAATCTCATAATTCCAAACTTTTTAAATATTGATAAGATAAGAACAATGTAGTGTACGATAAACGTTCAAATATAATCATTTCAAATAAATGGATAGGACTTAAAGGATAAACTTATAGCAAATAAAAAGAATGAAATAACAATAAAAGTATTTCTTCGGATCTCACCCCTCTATTGCCTAATTTCTCCAACCCTACTCCTCTAGAACCCATTTTCTCTGTCATTTGGAACATGTTCATGAATACCTACAATCTTTCTTCAAATGACTCTTCTAGATATGCCGTTAGAGCAACCTTCACGTCCAATGGAAGATTTTCCCTTAATTGCAAATGAAATTTTGAAACTCGTACATTAACGTAGGAATAAAGTGATTTCAGAATATATAAATAGATGTAAATTTCATTTTATAAGCCGATTTTATGGAATTGAGTTAGGTTTAAACTTTATTTTTTAACATGATATCAGAATTATGGATTAAAGTCTATCCTAGCGAGATTTGATATTTGTTTGGATTATTGTGTCATCTTTTATCGAAAAGTTTGTTGTTTGTTCGACATGTTGTTCCACCCACTATCAGATCACTCATTAATATTTAGTCTCTTTATTAAGATGTATATACCTTGACGTTGGGAATGTGTTAGAAGTTCCACATTAGCTAAGTATAATATGATTTCATAGTATATAAGTGAATGCAAACTTCACCTTACAAATTGATTTTGTGGAATTGAGTTATATGTAAACTCCACACTGTTTAGAATCCAATCATTAGAATTAATCTTATATCTTTTTTTAATTTTTATTTGTTAGTTGTTTGATTCTAAAATTTAAAATTATTTTCTTTTAGTCTTTGTACTTATTATTAGTTGTTAAAATGAGTTTGGTCTAATAGATTAATGTGTGATTTATGATTCAAAATTAAGTATTTTTTTAAGAAAAAAAAAAGTAACTTTTTTTAGTTTATCTGTTCAATCCGATATTTATATAAAGGTTAATACATAAGTTTAGAGATCGACTCATTTATTTCTTTATGTTATTTTATTTTTATATTTTCATACAAAAGAAAGAAATCACAATGCCTTTCTACACTTTTTATTATTGGCTAACTTAGATGCACATTCATTTTCTTTGTTATAACTATTTGGGTTAAATATGTTTTTTTCCTTCAAGTTTTAATCAGATTTGGAATTAGTTCTTCTTCGAAACTTTATACCAATTTAGTCATTTATTTTTAAAAATGCGTGAATTTAGTTCTTTTAACCAAATTTTGTTAAGTTTATCTGACGTTTCAAGCGCATTTCATGATAGTATTTGAGTTGTTTACACCGTTTAACACATTTTTGCTTCAATATTAACTCAAATATTATCATAAAATGCGTTTAAAATGTCAAATAAATTTAACAAAAATTGATAAGAAGAACTAAATCCACATATTTCTAAAGATGAATGACCAAATTGGTATAAAGTTTCGAAGAATGACTAATTCCAAAATTTACTGAAACTTAAGAGACAAAAAACATATTTAACCCTAACTATTTTATTGTGTCACCTTTGTTATCATCCTTGTTTCTCCACCTCAACTTTGCATCTCTATTACAGAGTTGTAAGATCACAAAGAGTTACAAGATTGACTTAATAATAAAATGAAATGAAAGGTAAAAAAGAATTGTAGATTTAACTTAAAGGATAATAGTTACTTTGGGTGGAGTTATACACAACTACTCTATGATTGAAAAAACAGTCAAACTTTTCATTTGTTTTCTTGAATGATTTAAAAAAATATCATTTAAATAATTTCACTTGAAATCTCTCAACAATTATTTAATTGGAAATCTTACAACATTAAAAATAATACCAATCACTAAATAAAAATTTATAATCAATATGTATCGTCCCAATTTAATAGAATAATTATAATAAATAAAACGTTGTGTGTTTATAGTACAAAAATAGAGCATTGACCAAATATATCAGAATTAACCTTTTATAGTTATCCATAATATAATGAAAGGAAGAGTACTAAGGCATAAAACAAAGTCATAAGCTTAAGTTAGACATGAAACAGTTTAACTTCAGAGTTCTCACATAGCAAGGAGTTGCAAAATAAAATCGTTTGACAAAAGGTGCTCAAAAGAGCATTAGCTACCACACCAAGACTATACAACAACATCACCACCATCTGAACAATCCCTAAGAATCTCCACGACTGCTCACAAAAAGTATTTGGTGATCATTGAAAAAATGAAAAATCAAACAAAGAACACAATAGATAGAAAGGGTAAGCTAGAAATAAAATAAAATAAAATTTCATCATATATGTATACAGACAGATTTTTAAACAGACATTTCAGTAAGCACACAAGGCATGTGAAGGCAAACAAAGCAAGACCCTCAAACTCAAATATCCTAATTATGCGCTTGATATAGAATTTTAAAGGAACTATGCATCTGTGCTGGTTTATAAACTCGCAGAGTCTAGACACAAGGGGTTATCACCCAACCACACACAAGGTTAATCTCATTATGCCTTAGGCCCAAACACGTCCCAAGACTAGGATCTCCTGCCACTCTCACCACATAATTCATTCTACTCTATGTGAGTGTGAATGATTATCAGAGTTCAGAATACCTTCCCTCGAAACTCTTTAATCATCAACATTCCACATATTATCTCAGAATAATTATCATCCCATGCTACACACATCAAGTACAGGTCTAAAAAAATGCCACGTCATTCATGCATAGCTTCATACATCATATATTTTAAACATTAACTCAGTTAGTCACAAGCTAAAACAAGGAATTAAAATTCTGCAGCGATTCTCACTTAAGCTAGATTGGTCTCTCTTAAACTAGACTGGTCTCACTTAAGCTAGACTGATCTCACTTAAGATAGACTAGTCTCGCTTAAATTAGAAATTCTTACTTAAGCTAAGATTCAAACAGAGAGCAATGTGAAATTCTGCTATTCTAGCTTAAGCTAGAAATTCTCGCTTAAGCTAGATTGATCTCGTTTAAGCTAAAATAATAGGTTTTCACTGCTTTCAGCATGCAAAAATCAAAAATATCAAACAACAAAACTAAAAAACACAACCACGAACATCAAACCAACATTTTAAGCATGATTCAAAACCAAAAACATGCAAGACACTTTAAATAAAAAGTTTTAAAGTCCTAGCTTCCCTTACCTTAAACAGAGATTAACTCAACCAAACAAGCTCCAACAGCAGAGCACCACAACACGATTACTACTTAAGGAACTGACAACCAAGATCAAGAAAGAAAATGTGGAGTCATGACCATAAACAGAATCATGCCAAAACTTCGAAACAAAAACAAGTAAAAAGGACAGAAGTTCAATTAACTTACATGGAAAAGGAGTGTTTAATAAACTCGGAGGAGATCGTAGCTCAAGCCTTAGCAGAATTTTTGTTTCAGGAGAAAAAGGAAGTGAATTGTTGAAAGAAAATCTTAAAAATAACACGAGACCAAAAATATTTTTAAAATAGAAAGTGGATCTTACATAAAATATATAAAACCAATTATTTAAATATTGTTATTGACTATAATTTAATTTCTTAATATCTAATAGAAATCAATTATATATATTTATAATATTTAATGAATGTTAGAATGTTAAAACTAAATATTGTATGTATTTATTTATTGTAATAAAAAACATATTACGTAAATACAGCTCTTTAAAATCGTTTTGGGCATGAAATAATTTTGTAAAAACTTTTTTATTTTTTTTCTTTTGGACTGTGGTTTGATGGAAGGAATCGTACAGAAACGTACTTTTCCCCACGAAATAATTTATATTGTTTCTGAATTCCTTTGCTGACTGCTGATACTGAAAGTAACAGTGTTTGTTGTTCTCACCAACTATTGGGATAAGGATTGCAGAGAACCCGATAACACTGCTTCCAGCCTTCATCCAGCTGTATGCAATTCATCATTTCACCTCAACAACTTCAATTTTATCTATGCATATAAATCAGACATGCAACTTAATAATACAAATAAAAAAAAAAAAAAAACTTGTGCAACATTGCAGTGACTACTGAAGTCGGTTTCATATCTTCTTATACTATAATCTTAATAACTCTCTTATATTAAAATAAATGCATTTAATATGCTAGGATATATAAAAAAATGTTGTCAATATTTATATATATTAGTAGATAGTAAGATATATATGAAAAAATCGTACACGCGCTGAAACAGTGTACTTACCGGCTACCACTGTGACAGACAATGACACGTAAAACATTAGCTTTTTCCTTCTGACATTTGGTAGATTAAAAATCTCTTTTAAAATATGGTTTCATTAAGCCAAAGATTAGGCATTTTGGTATTTTCAAGTTGCAAGGTGTAATTTTTTTACTACCCTCTTGCCTATATAAATGCTAGCATGTATAGTGAGCAAATCATTAACGTTTGAGTCCAAACACTTCAGCATTCGCAGACACAATTTCTGCTGCAATGGCATTTCGCGAGCTTGTACTGCTAGGAATATTACTTCTAGTTTGTGTTGCCAAGGTGCACAAATTAGCATTATCTTTGTCTTTCAGATACTCAACTTTTTAATTCAAGTTGTTTTTTGTTTTTATGTTTATAGGTAAAAATAAAAAAAGATGAGACTTACCAGTTTCCTTCTTTTGTTGTTGTTTTGCTATACACAGGTTTCATCTGATGTTAACTCAGAAAAAGAAGAAAACGAGGAACTTGGCTTTCCTGATGACCCTGTATGTTTTATTTTCTTGACAAAATATCAGTCAAAATGTTTTTTTTTTCCATTTTTGCTTGATGTTACAATATACTTATAAAATCCTCACTGGAACCCTCTTCAGCTTATAGTGAGAGACGGGAACAGAAGGCTAATGCAAGACATAGGTAAGCATATAGATTGTTAATTTTGTTCTTGTGCTTTCAAGTTTCATTCTCATAGTTGTATAATAAATAACTACTAACTACACAAACTAAAAAACAAACAAACAAGGTTGTTTGTGTACATGTGTGTTATTAGATGACATGAGTGATTAACTTTCTTTTTTTTTTTTGTTTCTGGTGTGTACAAGATTGTGGAGGGTTGTGCAAAACAAGGTGTGGTGCCCATTCAAGGCCAAACTTGTGCCACAGAGCATGTGGAACGTGCTGTGTGAGGTGCAAGTGTGTTCCACCTGGTACTTCTGGTAACAGGGAACTCTGTGGGACTTGCTACACTGACATGACCACTCATGGTAACAAAACCAAGTGTCCTTAGACCTTAGATGTTAACAACCCCAACCAAGGTTCAGTCCAATCTAATTGGTCTTGTATCTGAGCTCATCTCAACAACCAAGTTCTAGTTCTACTTCAGTACAAACGTGTTCTGCTTTAGTACAAAAATATGATGTTTGAGTCTTAAGATGTGTTCTTGATTTTGCCTTTTTTTATAATGCTATGGTACTTTTCTTTAACCTATAGTGCACACACCGTGTTCTTAGTTGTGGATCTTGTCATAATCTATAAATATGATATAACCTGTCCATTTAGTGGTTGGTTGAGTCTGCTATCATATATTAGTGATGATAGTAAGTCTTATAAAAGCACGCTGATACATATTCGAAGTATAATTTTTCTTAAGAAAAATATTTTAAAATTTGTAATTTAAAAGGTATTTAAAAAATAATTTAAATTGAGTAATTTGCAATCTATTTTCAAATTTGAAATTACAGTTTAGTTTTAAATATATTTCAAAAATAGCATCATGAATTTGCCTCCGAAGTGTTCAATTTCGTTCCTCCAATCTGTCTGAGTTACATTATCAGTGAGCACGCTGCTTAGCCAACTTGGTATCTTGCACCATATCAGTGGTCTCTTTAATTGTGAGGTGAATTAAAATGTATTTAAAAAAATATTTTAGAGAGTCTAATTCAGAACTAAAAGTACTTTCTCTGAAATATAATGGAAAACTAAGAGGAGGTGTAAGGGTAATTTTATAATTTAGGATTTATGGGTGTTAGAGGGTGTAGGTATAAAATAGAGGATACAGAAAGAAGCAGCCTTTGGGCCTCTATGAAACCTTGTTTATAAAGGGGATAAAAACAACTTTAGTTTTTGACGGGTTTCTTCCCCCGGATTGCACCTTCAAGATTTTGTTTTTATATTCCAAAAGTAACCTTTGAGCAATTCATTTAATACCACTTGAATAATTATTTTTAAAATTTTATTTATATTTCAAGAATAACCTTTGAGCCTTTATCTTATTTGAGCAGCAATAATAATTAATTTTGAAAATTGAACCACTCTATTTAATGTATTTAATGTAAATTAACCTCACTTTTCACATTTTCCCAACCCTAACAGCGCGTACATCTCACTCCCTCAACTTTCACCACCATAGGTGACTCATTATGTTTTCTCATTGTTCTTTTTCTCTTTACCTCATTGTTCTTTTTCTCTCTACCCTGGTGTCTTCTCTCTTTCGTTGTTTATTCCCTCATTCACTCACACCATTGATAGATTAACAGACACATTATATCGATTAACAGACACATTATATTGATGTCGCTGTCATGTTAATGATGTCATGTTTTTGAAATCGTAGAGTAGTGTGGTAATTGTTTGAAATTCGGAAAGAATGTGCTCATTCACGAAAAAAATATTTTAAGACCTAAAAGCATGGATATCAAAAGGAAAAAAGTTACCTGTGGCGGATATTTACTTATAAAGGGTCAAAATATTATGTGATTATTAAATTAAATTATTAATATAATTTTAAAAAAATCTTATTTAATTAAACAATTTAATTATTAGATAATTTGATCATTAGCTAGAATAATTAGTATAATATTTTAAAATATGTAAAAAAATAAAATTTATTTTGTTTTTATTTTCACCAATAATTGTCTTTTTATTATTTTTAAAGAGTGAAGGAATTTATGATTTTATTTTTTATTAATATATTTAAAAAAAATTAATATTAAAAATTAATTTATCATAATTTAATAAAAAATTGATTTGAGAGTGGTAATTAAAAAAAAATATATTATAATTAAATCATAAAAAAATACATAATTTATTAATTTTTTTCCTATTTTCAACAAAAAGTTGAATATACAAAATTTATGAAATAAAAAATAATGTTAATAATTATTAATCTAAAAGTTTATTATCAAGTGAGATAAAAGAATTAATTTTTTTCTTTAAGAACGAAAGATAACAAATGGCAAATAAGAACAAAAGTAATAAATTTGTATTTATCTTCTTTTTTTCTTCATAAACAAAAGAAAAACATGCGAGACCAAAAAATAGTACAAATTTATGAAACCTAAGAAAATAATGAAAAATAAAATAAAAAATATCTTAATAAATATTTGTTTCAATTATTATTTTAGTTTTTTTTTCAAAAATTTAAGTTGGTTCTTAAGTTGATTTAGTCTCAATTTGGTTTTGATTTTTTGTCAAAATTTGACATTTATTTGATAATAATAAAGATAAAAAATAATTCAACCTAAATATTTTTATTCTTTATTATATTTAATTTTATATTTTATTATTTATTAAATTAAGTATTATGTTTCATAAAAAATTAAAAAGACACAGTTTAAATTTCTATCAATTTTTAAAATATATTATTTATAATTTAAAAAAATTTCAAAATTTTAAAAATATAAGTAATTAAAAAAATCAAAAGTATATACATAACTAAAAAAAATCAAAAATATTTTGGGGTCATGACCCCTCCCTACTCCATATATAGTTCATCAATGAAGGTTACGTATATGGACTTCTGGAAGTCAACAAAAAATAATTATTATTTATGATCTTGAGTTCATGAAGTTACTAAAAAGAATTTCTCTTTCGAAACTCGACTTTTAATAGTGTATTAGCTCAGATCTCAAACATTAAAAATTCTCTTCCGGATCTTGACTTTCGAAAATCAATGAAATTTTTTCTTTTTTAGATCTTTTTTTTCGAAAGTCAATTGAAAAAATATTCTTCCGAATCTTGACTTTCTAAAAGACAATGGAAAATTTTCTCTTTTAGAAGTCACTCAATAAATTTTTCTTTTGGAACTTGACTTTTGAAAGTGTATAATTTGGATATCAAATATTCAAAATCCTCTTTGGGATCTTGATTTTCGAAAGTCAATTGAAAAAAAATCCTCTTTTCAGATATTGACTTTCGAAAGTTAATGGAAAATTTCCTTTTTTAGAAGTCACTCAATAAATTTATCTTCTTGGAACTTGATTCTTTTTTAGAAGTCACTCAATAAATTCATCTTCTTGGAACTTGATTTTGAAAGTGTATAATTAGATCTCAAACATTCAATATCTTTTTCTATATTTTGACTTTCAAAAGTCAATGAAAAAATTCTTCTTTCGGATATTTGACTTCCAGAAATCAATTGAAAAAATCATCCTTTGAATCTTGACTGTCGGATATCAATGGAAAAATTTCTCTCCAAGAGTAGAGGAAAACTTTGAAGGTGCAAAAACAAATCTTAGGGGTGCAGCAAGAAGCCACCCTTCTTTGATTTAAGTGAGCCCACTTGGAGCATGTTGAATGTCAAATATTGGACCGACAAAAGACAAATTAGCTCTAAATTGTACCTTTAAGGTTGAGAAATGGATTTGTTCACAATATTCCGCTTTTTCGGTGTACTTCAGGATTTCTTTCTTTATTAATATGAACGAAATTAATTTAATAAAAGATTGGTTGATATGGATCAACTATGAGTAATAATAAAAATTTTAATTTTTAATTTAATTTATTGATTATTGTGCTATGTTTAATTTTATATATATATATATATATATATATTATTTTTAATGTTTTATTTATTTATAAGTGGATTTTAAGTTATATAAGATTTAAAATTTTAACTTGCTCAATCTTATAAATTTATTATATATATATA
>Ga0214542_1003403_pt1 | contig 32553 bp, 17 predicted proteins | sample CNSS1metaG_FD_160096 | JGI IMG/M metagenome (GOLD analysis project Ga0214542, IMG submission 160096) | Root nodule microbial communities from cowpea collected in UCLA plant growth center, Los Angeles, California, USA - CNSS1 | ecosystem: Host-associated > Plants > Roots > Nodule | place: USA...
ATAGATTTTATTTTTGTTGCTAATCTTTATTTTATTTTGATAGAAGATAAGAAAGATTATATTTTTTATCCTTTAATTTCCTTTTCAATTTAAAATTTTTTAGTTTCCCTTTATTCTCTCAAAAATACAATCTTTTTGATACATATATAATATATAATAAATATCTTAAACGTGAATAGACGTGGAAATGTTCCACTCGTGAAATTTTCACTCTGAAATTTGGGATTCGCGAAATTTTTTCCCAAATTACGTATCTGATGTGATATCCAAATAAATGGAGACGTATCTGATGCAGTGTCCAAATTGATGGCCGCGTCTCATCCATGAGCAAGCTCCGGACACCGCGTCGTGCAGGTGTCTGCTCCGCCTCCGCGTCGGTGTCCGCTTCGGGAGCGGGAAGCGTGTTCCAAATGGCGTGTCGGAGCATCACAGTTTGTGCGTCAACTACTTTCTCTTCACCATAAATAACATTAGTATCCTGTTGTAACCATCTACAATTAGATAGATAATGATCAATTATTTTACAATTTAAATAAAATAGAGATAATTGTTCATACTCCAAATCAATGATAAATGCAGTCAAACAATATGATTTTGATACATTTTGAATAAATGTTTTTATTTGGTATGCTTTATATAAATTGATTATGTTATTTCAAAATTGTTATCTACATTAGCTTTTTATGAAATAAAATGTTATATGAGATGAAGTACTAATGACAAATAAATTATACTTCAAAGCATTTTATTGAACTTTAGTTATATTACTAAAACTAAAAATCAAGACAACGGTGAAAAATTATTTAGTAGTAAAGTGTTTTTTAGAGGTGATTTAGGAAACCTTTTGTATGTTAGAGATTAAGATGTAATGTGATCAAGTCATCGATAAATTATGGAAAAATTGCAAACTTTTACAACTTTGAGAAAGCATGAGATTAAACATTGTGGAAAAAGAAATTAAAGTGTAAGACATATAAAAGAATTTGTAGATTGGAATTTTTCAATATTAAACATGGAGACATGGATTTAAGTGAAGATGGCGAAAACAATATTAACATACCATAAGATTTTTAGTTCAAAACATTAATCACTATTATTCTCACTGGTTGAATATGTTTTTTATATCAAAAATGGATTTGATTAGTTCTGATTTAAGATTACTTTTCAAGCTTAACATTGTGTTTGTTTCCACATGTAGCACTGTTCACAAGTGAGTATCATAGTATTTGTATCTATGGATATCCATACATGTTATATTCTAACTTAAATTAAAAAAAAATGATTAAAATATTAACATATTGATTTTGAATGAGTTATTTTTTATCAATTAATTTTCTTAAAAAAATCTCTTTGTAAATTATCATTCAACACTATTTAAATGAGTTATTTGAACTTTGTTTAAGATTTATGAATGTTATGTATTGTATTTTATTTGAATTTATGATTAAAATAAGGTGTTAAATATTTATTTTTAATTTTTTGTAAATACCATCAGGTACCCGTGAATATTACAAAATTATGTAGATATCCGCATAACGGATACCCGACGGATATGGGTACGAATACGAGACGAATATTTATCCAGCGGGTAGAGTACAGAAAAACTATTACCCGTACCTTATTCGCCCTCATTGACATTCCGATTCATGCATAGTAAAAAGACAAAAATAGCTCTCCTTTATTTTGAATTAAAATTTGACAACATCATGCACGACAGACAGAAAAATTGTATTTAAATTTACTAATTTTAATTTTATCTTCCCAAATTTAACTTTATTTTTAGAAATATGAATTTTCATTTAAATTTCATATCATTTGAACTATTTAATTTAAATTTATATCACATTTGTGACCAAAGGTAAAAGGATAATCACATACTTCTATCTATTAAAATAATTTTTTTAATCTATCATAACCATCAAAATAACATATTAACTTTTACAAACTTTCATCTCAAGTTTACTCAAATCAGACAATTTATCCTTTAATCCAAACAACAACATAATCATCTCAAATCCATCTATTTATTCTACCTCACATCACTCCCCGATCTAAATATATTCTAAAAGAATAAAACTCCCTATTTATTTATGTTGCAATGACAAAAAAAAAAAAATCATTTTGGACTTTATCTTTAGCGTTTAATATGCACCAATTAATTATACGTAGTTGTTTATGGATTAAAAACAAAAATGGACAATTTTTTGTTATATATAAGTTGCTTTATTAATGTACCAACCCATGTTATTTTGTTATTTTTTCCAAGTCTCTTATCAAAACACTTAAATCAAGTTCATGGTCAGGTAAGAACATTATAAATTATAAATGTCAAAACCTCTTCAAAAGTGTGTATGAGTCATTCAATTATAATTTAAGTTGATTTTTTTCTACCGAGAAATAATTAGAAAGATAACTATTATAGTTATATAATTGTTTATTCATTCACGAAAGACACGACTCTTATTACAAACCATAATCATAAACACACACACACTAAATTTATTTTAAGTTTGTAAAACTTATTTTATTTTAATACACTTTCATATAATATTTGATTGAAGGTTCTCTAATCTGAAATTATTAACTAAGGTGATTTACAATTATTATACATTGTTTGAAATAAGTCTATAATAGAGTGCATTTTATTAATAAAGTTTATAAATAACTTAAATGCAATAAAGTAGTATTACAAAATTTTACAAAAAATAGATTTTAGTCATATTTTCATAAACTTAAATAAATATATTGTATTTAAAACAATATAAAGTATTAGTTTCTTACAATCTAGAATATGTTAGTAAAATTTTAATTTTTTGGGGGTGAAATATCTATAGGCAGCAAATCTCCGCTTCCCAAATTGTTCCTCTTTTTGTATTTTAAGTACTGCAAGGCAAGCTCTTCATTTTCAAACTAACTGAAACGACATATGCAGAATCAAGGGTTTCGTTTCTTCTATCGCATCTATTCATTCCTTATGCTTGCACTAACAACCGCCAAAATCTCTATGAATTAATCTTCTCTCGTTTCAAATTTTCGAATCCTCGCTTTAGCTGGTTCTTTCTCTTTCTCTCTCTCTCTCTGCGATTTTCAGTAGCGCATCTTAGTTCCTTAATTTTATGCATGCCTTGTTTAGAACACGTTCGCACATTTAATCTTTGGATTCTATTTTATTGTTTAATCGCTTGAATACTTAGGAAACCCAAGAGCTGAAGTGATTGCTCCTTTGTCTTAATATTTTTTATTTATTTTTATTTTTTAAATTGAAGCAGTGTTGAATTTCTAGATTGCTCTTGAAAAGTTAACAGTTCCACTTGTTATACGTTTTTTTTGTTGTTGTTAAACTGGATACCTTTGATGTCAGTAGGACTAGCCTTGGTTGAAGAGGTTGGCGTTAATTTTTTCACGGGTCTGTTTAATAGGCACAGTCACTGCTAATTAGGCCCTTAATTTTGGTCTGTTTCTGAAAATTTTCACAAGTCTTTTACCTTGTTTTGGTTGTTCAATTCACTGAGATTCTTTTATATTTTTTTGCATCCTAATCTGACCAAGTGTGTTGGTGCAATTACAGGCTTGGCATGACGGATTCAAACTCACCGTTGCTGCCTCATGGCAATTCTGATGCAAAAAACGCATTTCGCAAGCCTTCTGGTGATGCAGCTAGTAGGAATTATCGGCGTCGTTCACCTGTTGATGGATCACCCTCACCTGATGGTTGGGATCTTTTACGCTCTTGGTCTTATTTCTTTTAGAAGTTTCAATGGTATTGTGATGAGTTTTCAATCAATATTAGTAATGTGGTATTTGAAACTTTTTCATTTCTGGTGTTCATGCATGGTTCTTCTTGTGGCGGAGATTAGATAGGTGCAGTGTTGTATGTTTGTGATTAGCACAAGGTGGGGTTGTGATCGTGGTTTAGAAAAATTTAAAACTTGCTCTATTTTACTTCGTTGCTCTTTTGCCTGTCTGTGTGGTCAGTGTTATAGAGAAGATTTTAGTTAGTATGTTATGAATGTTAATTCCACTATAGGTGGAATGATTTTTTCTCTTATTAAGGTAGGGATATGCAGTTAAACAACCCATTGTTATGAGTTTTTTATTGTGATGTAGAATTTGGAAAATAGTTAATTACATTTGCACATGGAGTAGGTTTCCAGTTTTGAAGCTTATGTGCTGATGTGATCTTATAAAAGCCACGGTGACAATTTTTAGAACTTGTTGATGTCTTTTATCTGGTTAATGTTGTCTCTCTTTTGGTTATCTGTTGTTATTTCTTATTCCTCCTCTTTGAGCAAAAGTTTTATCACTTGTGTCATGGATATTGCTGTTTGATTCCCGGAATTTTTTTGAGTTCTTAGAATTTGCATGTAGAACCATAAATCCTAACGGGAATTGTGCCTCCTAATCTTATGTGATGCTGTCGCATTACCTCTGGTTCTAAATTTGAAGGAATGAACTTCGTTTATCCTTAATTGAAAATCTTCTAGTATGATGGAATAGACATCTCGTATGTTTTCTTAACTTGATTTGGTGATTAGACTATTTTTAAGAAGATGCCTACATTATCCATTTGGAAGCCTATAAATTTTATATTTTAGCTTAAAAAAAACCTGAATGGTATTTAACTATATTTCAAATGTTATAGGATATGAATGATTAGGTAATCCAGTACGAAGTAGTTAATAGTCTGTCTGCTGTGGTGGCTTTGAGATTGGAGTGCCACACCATAATAGCCCTTGGTTGTGTCTCAAATAGCTATAACACATTTCAGGCTAGAAGCCATTGTTACTGGCCCGAATTCATTCTCATCTGGCTGTGACAAAGCTTCTTTTGTTGCTCTTCGATGAAGAATCTGCCAACTGTTCTGAACCTGAAGTCTTGTTTCCAGCCTTACCCTAGTCCTTTCACGTTTTGTTTTGGTGTTATCACAACTTTTGGAGCCATACTTTTTTTTATATACTTTTTGTTTTGTTTCGGGTGCAATTTGTTCTTGTTTTTCTATCACTTTAATAAATAAGATGGAGAAAACACAATGTGTCATGGACGCGAAAGATCTACATTAGGGAAGGATGAATAGTTGCCTTACGGACAATAGTACTGACTTTCAACCATTGAGGACGACGATCTTTTTCATCAATGGAGGCTATTGTTTGGGTAAGATCATCACCATGATCTTGTTCCTTAATCCAATGCTTGACATCTGAGGTCTAGAAAGTTAATGACCTGGAAAAGAAAAAAATAAGATAGTGTCTCATTTTTTTGTATAAGCTGAATTTTGAGCCCTTGGTCAAGGTTTGTGTGAAGGGCTCTGGATGAAGATTATACTTGATGACCTTAAAATAATGGTTGACATCCCTATGCGCCATCTTGTGTTAACAAGTTAACCATGAGCATCCCTATAGCATACATTTTCACTAAAGGGCTTCCTCAGGGAAATTGTAGGATCATGTAGGCAAGTTGGGTTTGATTGATATTCATTTACCCACTTGAGGGGAGTGTTGTAAATAGGAGATTATTAGTTCTCAATATCTACATAATAATTAGGAAAAAGTATCTTTAGAATGTTTCTATTCATTTCGGCATATTTTTATTTCCATTTTTATAGGTTTCAATTATTGCAAATAGAGATGATGAGAATGTAATTGGTATCAGTTAAGTAATTGTTTATTTTATTGCGTTTAAACCAAACCCTTAAAAATTGCTTATTTTTAAGAAAGTAGTTGTTTGACCTGAGCTGTTCCTGTGCACAACCAGTCTGATTCAGCAAATTATTCAAGGTAAAAAACATGATTCAGCTAATGATTCAAGGTCAAAACCCTGTTTAAGTGATATGTTAGAACTATGAAGATATTTGTATCAAATCATGATACAAGTAATGAAATTTTCAATTCTAACTACATTGGTGCCTATTGTGTCTTTTTATCTTTTTGTTTTTGTAATGAAAAGCTAAAAGCAAATGTCTATTATCTTCCTAGTCACTTAAATGTTTTACTATTCATATCAGTTAATTGTTTTAGTGTGTGTAGTCAATTACCTTCAGTTACGCAGAAACTGAGTGGTTTCTTGAGTAAAACATGCATGAAATACTACGGAACAAGAAAACAAACATTCTGTCACTTGTTCTTGCCTCATGCATCGAGAACCATTCATTACACATTATGGCATTACTTATTGTTTTTTTAAGCTGTTCGCTTTTGGGTATGTTCTAATATCATTGACCCTGTGCTGCAATCCACCATTAACTATTTTTTCTGGAAGCATCTCCATAAAAGTGTTTTGCATAATATATTCCATTGCAATACTGATCTTAGTGTTGTAAAATTCATTGCTGAACTAAACATAGTCTGTGACTTCAATAAGTAAATTTATGCTCTTTATATGCAGATAATCCTAGGCATGGACATAGCTCAAGTCCAAATCCAGTGAGAGAAAATTCCTCAAGAGTCTCTCACCATTATTCAAGGAAGTATGATGACCGGGAACAGGACCAACAATATGGAAGGAATCACTACGGCAGAAGCAGTGACTCTCTTAGAAATCCTGATAGACAGTCATCCAAGAGTTCCCATGGTCACTCTCGGCGTGACAAATATGCAAACGAAGATAGATATCGTGAGAGGCTAATCTCTCGTTCTGGACATGAGTCAAGGGATGATCGTCTGAGAGAAGAGAGTGATATCAGGTCAAAAAACTACCATCGCAGTGTAGACAAGTATTCACATGACAAATATGACAGGCCTGATCATAGAAGCAAAGAAAAACGAAGAGAAACATACTTGGATCATAAAAAGTATAAAGAGATTGATTCTTATGAAAAATCTGCATCTAGCAAGAAGCATGATGAGGTGGAGAGGGATGGACTTTCATTGGACTGGGATGGACGAAATGAAAGAAGAGAATTGCGCAGAAGCTCAGGGGACTACAACAGAAATGACCATTCAGAGGCTAGGAACCAAAGAGAGGACTCAAGCCCACACAGAGACAATGGTAAATTCAGTCTAAAAGAGAAGGAGTCAAATGATCAAAACATTCCATGGAAAGATAAACGAAAACATGACACTGAGGTTGGGAAGGGAAAAGACTGGAAAACTAGAAAAGAAGGCGAGCAGTGTGCTATTGAAGATAAAGAAACTTCCGGAAAGAAACTAAAGTTGTTTGATACTGACAGGGATGAAAATAATAGAAAAGATGGTATTGTTTGCATACTTTTTGTACTGATTTTTTTTATATATGTTCCATTATATGAACTTACTGTGTTGCTTCATTTCAGGTACTGAAGCCCATGAAAGTAAAACTTCAAGTTCAAAGCTTTCTCACGAGAGCAAGGCAGATTCATTGGCTGCTAAGTCCAGTGGCTTTGATGGTGACAATGATCTAGATGCTGCAAAAATTGCAGCCATGAGAGCTGCTGAATTAGGTATGCACTAGTTATCCTGAAAATTTCCCTACTTTTGGGTTATGGACATACGTGTGCTTTTCTATATGATTGATTGGAGTTTGATAGATTTAAAGTTCACAATTTCAACTTTCACATATGCTTAAGGTGAACTGATGCGGGTTTAGATGTATATGCCGTGGATATCTGCCCTTAAGTCCGCAGATTTATTTTCATTATGGAGTGGGTTTTCTCTCTCTGCTAATGATTTGAGTCCACGTCATCAACCATAAAATAATATTAGCCAAGCATCTAGAAATTTACAGTCTGAAATAGGAACTTGATTATAGATCACATGCATGTTGTATTCATTTTGAAATTTTGGTGCATAACAGTTAATAGGAACTTAGTTGGTGCTGGTTGCTTGACTACTGACCAAAAGAAGAAACTGTTGTGGGGCAGCAAGAAGAGTACACCAACCGAAGAGGTATTTTGCATCTTTCGTTTTTTGGATGTGTTCTTTCCTTTTGCAAACAGAATGGTATATAAGACAGTAACTTTTCTTTCGGATTAATATACTTGAGGAATGATCATGAAGTTGAAATGAACTGAATTAGTATAATTCACATTTCTAGGTTTTTGTTTCCTAGGAACTAGTGCTTTGCAATTTAGATGGTTGAGATGAGAGGTTGAAATTGTTCAGTTAATGATGACCAATTTTAAAACACAATTCTGTTAGGGTTATGGTTTTCTAACTCGAGAGTCTACATAGATTTTAAGAGTTTACTTAGCATGAAGAGAAAAATATACCACATGTAAATACCATACCAATTCAACAATTAAACACCATAATTAGTCAAAGTAGTAAACAATAAATCCATAATTCTAAAATAACTAAGTAGTGCATGACTACTATACTATATAAATTCAAACCAAACCAATTAGATAGATTTATGCAATTACAAAACATAAGTTTTTTAAGTGATAATGATTAAATAACTAAGAAGGGACAAATTGTGTGCTCCCCTTTTTTCACATACACTTAACTACTTTGCATGACCTCCCACAACTAATTTTACACCACTCGTTCTAATTTGGCCAATTAACTAACCAGGTCACCCTTATCTGACCATCATCGATGTTCTCTGCATAGTCCTGGGTTAGCTTGCCCTAAGGAGGAAGGTGATCGGAAGGATTGTACCTTCAGCCTCATCTAGGTTGAAGCCAAAAGGCTAATTTGTTTGTAACACTTCCCCTTCTTCAAATCCAGTTTTTGACACATCTCCGAATAAAAAAAACCTTAGGTGGGATTTTTAGTTACCAAATTTCGGATCAAATGGTACATACTATCTGTATGCTCCAACTTGAGGGTGTTGTTAGAATTGCTTAACTTATGGGAAAGGGGTAGACTAGGTTATCTCATCTTTGGTATTACATATCTGACTCCTATGTCTAGATCACAATATCTTTTTGGTTTTTCTACTAACGTAAGAATCCATGTAGTTGAATGAAACAACTAAGAGATCATAGAATAGAACTCTCTTAGATATTTTTTCATATTTTCCGGTCTCAAGTCATAATAAGAGGGAAGTTTATAGCCAAAAGTGTCTCCAATCGTCTCTCACATTTTTGTAGAAGCTGGATTTCTAATTACATTGAATGGAATGACACTTGTGTTGGAAAATTGAGCAGCTTGAGCTTCAACTTTATTTGTCTCCTTTTTTTCACAATTGATTTAATGGAGCTTGAACACTTTCACTAGATTTTTCGTTTCCTTTATTTTTAAGCTTACTATTGCTACTTTAAATGGTATTTGTATCCACACTTTAACTCTTTCAGAATCAAAATATTCAATGCTATTTGTCGAAATAAAAGAAAGAGAAGCATAGGATGAACCCTAATGCGTATTGAGCACATAGAGTTATGCATTTATAAATAGAAAAATATAAAGAGATAGGCCTAAGCCCATTACAACTAACTCTTCCTCTCAAGCTAGTGCGTATAAATCGTATGTACCAAGTTTGTTATAAATATAATCAATTCTAGGTGCTCATAAATACTTAGTGAAAATATTTTTTAATTGATTACTTGAGTTAACAAACTCATTCTTTGTCTCTAGATATAATTTTTTCTCGAATAAAATGATAGTCAATCTCAATGTGCTTGGTCTTTTCATGAAAGACAGGGTTAGAGCTAATCTGAAGAACAATTTGATTGTCACATACAAGTATCATTTAAGTGACATATCCATATTCCGATTCTTTAACTAATTGTAACAAGTTCACAAGTGGCTGGGGCCATAGCTCTATATTCTGCTTTTTGCACTAGATTTTACCACAACACTTTTGTTTCTTACTCTTCCAAGAAATCAAGTTACCTGCAGCGGAAAGACACGGGGAATTGGGAAATTGACTCACCACATTGATTGCAAAGGAAATGTTAGGACGAGTAATAGTAAGATAGTTCAATTTTCCAACTAATCTTTTGTATTTCTCAGGATATGAGAAAGACTCTCCCTGATTAGGTAGGAGTTTGGTATTGTTGAGGCTTGTAAGGTGAGGTTCACACTTATGTAATGTAAACTCGTCTTATCTCTAGTTGATGTGGGATCTCCAACACACCCCTCACATCAAGGCATATGCATCTCAAGCGTGAGACTAGACATTAATGGGTGGTTCAATAACGGCATCATAACAGGTGAGATAACAAATAACAAATTTCGTTAGGATAGACTCTGATCCATGACTTTTATACCATGTTGAAATATAAGAGAGAGAAACATAAGATGGATAATGTGTATTGAGCACATAGGGTTATGGATTTATAAATAGAAAAGTATAAAGAGATAGGTCTAAGCCCGTTACATCTATTCAACCTTCTTTTCTTCATTTATAGTTCCTTACCTTTTCTTCTTTTCTTCTTTTCTTCATTGAACCAGTTCCACTTTCAGACATTTTAAACTTTCTACAACTAAACATTAAATGAAAAGGAAAAAAAAAAGCTTTAAAAACAGAACATAACCAAGGAATAGACAAAACCAACATAAAGAAGAAACGAAAAAGATCAAAACAGATCTAGACTTGGAAAAGACTAACAAAATGAAAGAGCATAGGAATGAAACTAAAAGACAGAAGCTCACCTCTTTGAAGAAACACTAGGCAGTGGCGATTCAAGAAGACACTGTTGTGCAAAGCCTAGATCGTGAAGCATGACGTAGTGGTAGTCAATGAAGATGTAAGGCAGTGTCCCAACAAGATGCGAGGCAGTGGTCCGAGAAGTCGAGATTTGCAAAGCATGAGATCACCAGTTTTATCTAACAGTAGAGCTACTTATTCCAAAAACACAAGCCAAACACTATGGGAGCCTAACCCGTCTTATTTTGAAACATTGTATTTCAAATGCAACACATGTTCTTTTGTGCCAAATGGCATGTCTCGTTGACCCAAACTTGAACTATTAATGAATTAACGCTGTCTTATGTTCTATTAATGAGTGCAAATGTTGGGATTTGTTGCTTCAAGTGGTCCTGTAGCATTGACCTGAAATGTCGCATACCTATCGATAATTGTTCATAAAAATATAAGATTACATATTGCTCAAAACTGTACCTTTGGTTGAGTTTGTACGTAATAAGTAACTGAGTAGTGATGTAGAGAGTGACCTCTCCGCGATATGTTCATGATTTTGTTATTGTGCGTGTTCCTGTTTTATGACATGGGTAATTTTTACATTTTGGATAATTTGGTACTGACAATGCAATCATTGCTTTATGAATGCTCTCGCCAAATATTGTAGTCTGGCCATCGTTGGGATACAGCTATGTTTTCTGACCGTGACCGGCAAGAGAAATTCAACAAACTCATGGTAAGTGTTTATTTAGACCCAAAAATTGCATGAAGGCGAATGAATGTTACTTTGAATGATTCAGTCCATTGGAGTTTGTTCAGCTACTAACTCAGTTTGAGTCTAAGGTTGTGCTCTTGCCTATGGCAAATTGTAGGGTATGAAAGGCGAAGCAAAAGTAGAGCAGAATAGCAACAACCAAAGCAGTAACGATATTCTCCGTGCTGAGAAGCAGAAGGAACTTCAGATTGATCTTGAGAAACAATATACTGCAGGTCTTCGACGAAGAGATGGTCGCACTGTTGGTTTAGGCCTTTAAGCATTCTCTCTTTGGTTTGGAAATTTTTCATCTTTTCACATTTACTCCTTTGTTTAGACATGTTTGAGATTTTATGTATCATCACTTGGCACCTGATTCAGACAACGCATGCTATTTCTATGAAATTCTTGTCGTCGTTGTAACTAAATATGTATTTTCGCATACTTCATATGAGACTGGTCTAGACAATTTGGTTTTGTTATAAGGGTCACAAAATCATCTTATTCATTAATCATTCCCTCTACACAAAACTAAATTTATCTAGTTCTTTATTGCAAAATACAAGAAAAATTAATGTGGACATCTATTAGTTTATTTTTCGAATTTATCTAGTCATTAATCATTCTTTATTGTTTCATTTTTAGATGTTTCAATTTGACTCATGGTGTATAGTTTAATTTTCAATCTACACGAATTTCTGAAATATTTTAAGTAATAAATTAATTTTAAATATTTTATATTAATTATAAATTAGTTTTTAATTTTAATTATTTGAATTTAACAAAGAAGTTAGGTTTTAATTCAACATGTTCCATTAGGTCGATCTAACCCAACCCGTACATACACAGTTGTATATCTTGATCAATTGTATCTCAACTTAGCATTACATGATCCTATAGATCTTTAAACATTATGTTTCTAATTTAGAAAAAAATTACTAGGTTCTTTACTTCATTCTTGGATTAAGGGAGATTATACCATACTGAATATAATTTTTCTATCTGATATAGTTAAGAACTAATCAAAGAACATAGTGACAATAAATAGTAGATGTTACAGAAAAGTTTTATGAAATTCTTAATCACCTGAAAAAAATTCCAAACAAGTGTATTCTACAGTATAAGTACGACAGTGTTTTTTCTTAAAAAAAAAATAAATCATAGTTTGCACACTCTCTTTGTGTCTCTCTTTTCACAGATATAATATATAACTTTTATATAACTCGTATATAATTATATTTTTATAAACTCAAATTAATATAATAAAAATATTATAACTTTTAAAAATCGCGTACGTACTAACTATAACATGTTAATGTTTTAAATACTTTTATATGGAAGTTGGACCTTTAACCTAAGTAAATAGACCATTAAACTAAAAGTTTTGTAATTTTACTTAAGAGATGAATTATAAATATAGGTTAAATTTATTTTGAATAATTAATAATAGTAATATTTTATTTTTATTTATAATAAAATTAGATTAAAGTTAATAAATTGTAGAATTATATATTTATTATATAGAAAATTCTGAACAAGAAACTAAATCATTTTTGAAAATAATGTATATAATATTAATAAATATATGTTTTAAACTAGAAGTAAAATTAATTAATATATTAAATAATATTTACTAATATTTTATTATTCAAAATGCAAACTAATACTCTTAATTAATAAAATGAAAGTTAATTACTTGAATTTCAAAAGATAACAAACATTAAATTTTTTGTTATGAAACTAGACTTAAATAAATAAGATAACTTAAATAAATAAGATATGACTTTATAGTAATCATTGAGTCAGATTATTAGACCAACCAACCAGATCGATTTAATCCAACTCATTTTAAATTAATTGTGTTAGATATTATTTATGATTAGACCAAACTTAAACTAACCTATTTTTATATGGATTAAGTTATGAGTTTAGTACAAGTGATTGGATTAGAGATGACAACGAATTGGACATTCAATCCAACCCAATTCAATTGTGTTAAAGAAGATCCATTTGTTTCTTATACGTTTTTCGCAAATCTTTTAAAATTCGCGACTACTCGTGGATACTACGAACATTTCAAAAAATTATAAATTTTTAAAATAAAATTTAAGTAAAATTACAAAAAAATATAAAGTAAAATATAAATTAAATTTTAATTTTAATTTAATTTAATCTAATAAAATATACATTAAATTTTAATTTTAATTAAAATTAACTTAATAAAATGTAAATTAAATTTTGCTTTAAATTTTTTGTGGGTAACATATATCTACAGGTATAGATAGTATGATACCCACACCCGATCCATTTATAAACATGTATTAAAATACCCGTTACCTGTAGATAATAAATACTCGCAGATATATGATACCCACACCCAATCTATTTATAAACATGTATTAAAATACCCGTTACCACATGTTTTATCTAGATCTCTAGATTCAATATCTAATTTTGAAACTCACTTTTATACTTATGGTATGAACATATTATGTTATAATTTTCTTTTTATGTCTAAATTATATTGGATAAGTTTGTTATGAGACTTATTATCTTACTTGAAGTCTTGAATTATTTTTTGTAAGGATTGTGATTCTTTAATTAGGTTGATAATAGAAAGTTACAAATTTTAACAAAAAAATGTTTGATTTATGTTTATCTTTGACATGTTGTAAAAATTTGCAAACATAAAAAAAAGTTCTACTTTATATGCAATATTTACATTATTGCTTTCATAGAGCGGATATTATTCTAGTCCATTTCATTCAATTCTTTTTATTATTAATTGAAGTTCGTAGCTAGTTATGTTATTTTTCTTACTGGTTTATAAATTTTTCTATATTCTCAAACATTATTTGTTCAATTCTTTCAATTTTATTCATCAATTGAGTCACATCTCTTGAAGGTAAATTTACCAATTTCTTTCTTATAAAAAAGTGTAACCTTGTTGCAGCCATGCCAACCAACTCATGTTAAGTGAATTGAGTATAACATTTACATTTTACTTATATAAATCAAATTAGATAATAATCGATATTCTGACTGTTATAAATATTCATCAAATCAATTAAACTTACTCGAGTTTCTTGTCTAAAAATTTACTGACCAAAATTTCTTTCCAATTAAGCTCAAGTATGAAATTTGGTTGTAAATTGGTAAACCAAGTAAAAAAAAAAATGTTGACGAACTCATAAATACTTCACCCGTATATTTTTGTTAAATGTTATATCTCCACGTTATATTTAATATTGAGCTATACACTCATTTGTGTACTCTCTCATTTTCCTATACTATACTAGAAATTTTTATATATTTGAACACTTGGGAACGAAGATACAAAATATGTTTGGTTGGATTGCATACAGATATGTGATGGTAAACATGTTATAATTATAACATTTTGGTTGTCAATGATAAATTAATCTAAAGATAGGTTTGCTGTTTCATATGCTTTATTATCAATGTTTGATCATTACAATAAGATATCCCTAATAATTAATATTATTCTTCAAAGACTTGATAGATAATGCATTAGGTGTCTTGAGATAGGTTAAAACATTATTTGAATATATATATATATATATATATATATATATTATTTTTTGTGGGCCATTCACTACACCTTCATTGAATGGTCAACAATATTTTATATCATTCATAGGCGATTACTCTAGGTATGCATAATTATAGCTTATACATGAAAAATCTCAATCTCTAGACGTATTCAAATCATTTAAGGCTAAAGTTGAGAATTAACTCAACAAAAGGATTAAGAATGTCAGGTCTGATCGTGGTGGTAAATTCTATGACGGAAATGACTAATTAGGTGAACAACGTCCAGGGCCTTTTGCCAAGTATCTAGAAGAATGTGGAATCGTCCCACAATACACCATGTCGAGTTCACCCAACATGAATGAATGGTGTGACTGAAAGGCAAAACATGACTCTTTAGGATATGGTAAGGAGTATGATTTATCATTATACCTTGCCAGAGTCACTATGGGGAGAGACATTAAAGAATGCAACTTACATTTTAAATAGAGTGCCAACAAAGGAACCTGTTACAACACCTCATGAGCTTTGGATTGGGTGAAAGCCTAGTTTAAAAAGACTTTCTCACAAGTTTCATTGAAAGACAATTTTAGAACAATCATGGCTCTTGTTGCACATTATGATTTGGAGCTTCATCAAATGGATGTCAAGACGATGCTTCTCAATGGCAACAGTGACGAGACAATTTATATGGTGCAACAAAAAAATTGTGTCAGGAGACCTAAAGAATATGATTTGTGAATTGATAAAATCCATTTATGGACTAAAACAAACATCTCATCAATGGTATCACAAATTTCATCAAATGATTCTTTCATTTGGTTACGGTACGATTAAAGCGTAAAATGTAAGTGATTGAAGCGGAAAAAATAATACTCCAACGCGACATAACAGAAAAGCAAACTCCAAAACAAAATCATGTCTCTGCAGTCACACTTAAAAAGAAGAGGAACGAATAAGAACAAAGAAAAATCATGGGAGGAAGGTTGATGCCAACAACATGCCTCTTACTCCTCAAAGTCTTATAGATAAATACTCTTCTTCCTAATTCTTTTTGTTCTCCTCAATTCCAAAGGTGGCTAAGCTTATGCCACATATGTTTCTGTTACAACCAATTCTGCTTCCACGTTTCCATGGGCCAACTCATTACCCCTACGTGTTACATTTGCTCTTTAATTATTAATTGTTAATATGGATTGGATGCATAATCTAAACATTACCCACTAAACCCTTTCTCAAATAGTTTCTCATTTTATGCAACTCTTGATCTTCCTCTTGTGCACTTTCTACAACAAAAAAATTACCCGATATCCTAATATTAACATTTTGAAGCTTCAAATTCCTACCACATTCATAATAGAAATCTCTTACACATTAACAAATATGTAAAACCTAAAACTAATCTCTCTAATTTTTAACTTATAACTTATAACCTCTCTTCTAATACAATATTATTACTTTAATTAATAATATATCGTATTATTTCTCAACCATGATGTCCTAGTTCATAGAGTGCTTTAAAATTTAGTAACAAAAGGACTTCCTTTCCCACACATGACAATCAATTAAACACTCCTCAATTTCTCATTTTCTTATAAGGTTGATGATAGTCACTTTTCTTTACCCATTATTCAATTGGAACTTTTTCATAAGTCACAAGTTTTTTGAAACTTCCTATATCACCCCTAATTAACATTTGAATTGTTTGCTTACCCTTGAAATTGTAATTTTGTTGATGATTCATCAACTTTTTATTCTTTCCAAACTCAAAAGTATTTGCTTCTGATTGATATAACACCACACTACACCTTAGGCACAATGAAACATCTTCATCACCTTCCTTCTTAAATTTTAAAAAATCCCTCAAGGATTCATTGACTTTCAAAAAATTTTCCTTTTAACTTAATCAAATTCTTCGCTTTTTTACTCCAAATTTTCCTAAAGAAAAAACATTTAAACCTTACATTTTTAGTATCTTTAGTAACATCAATCATCATGATTGGAATGAATTTAATACCCCGAACATTACCCACCATCATAAGAGATGGGTTTGGTATGAATTTGTATTCATTTTCTTTGACTTTCTTCAACCTTAATCTTCCTTATTCAACACGTTCCTGATATGAATACAATTATTAGTCTAATGAGCATAAATATTATGATACTTATAATATTTCCTCCTCCTTCTTTGTTCTAAATACGGTAACTTATGGTTATCCCTCAATTTAATTTGTTTATATCCTTTAACAAAATATAAAAAAAAAATTATATGTTTTTGTCACATCACAACTATTTATTTGATTTATCATTTTATCTTTGACATGTTGTAACAATTTGCAAACATATAAAAAGTCCTATTTTATATGAAATATTTACATCATTGCTTTCATAGAGCACATCTTGTTCTCATCCATTTCATTTAATTCTTTATTATTAATTGAAGTTCCTAGGTATGTTATTTTTCTCATTGGTTTATAAATTTTCTATATCTCTCTTTCTCAAAGATTATTTATTCAATTCTTCCAATTTTACTTGTCAATGGAGCCATATCTCTTAAGGGTAAATTTGCTAATTTATTTCTTATAAAAAAGCGTAACCTTGTTATAGTCATACCAACCAACTCAAGTTCAATGATTTGCTCATAAAAAAAAGTGTTCAATGATTTGAATATAACATCTAGATTTTAATTATTTAACTATTGAATTATTAGATAATCATCAATATTCTGACTATTATAAATATTCATCAAATCAATTAGACTTATTCGAGTTTTGTTGTCTAAGAGTTTGCTGACCAAAAATTCTTTCCAATTAAGCTTATAAATTAAATTTGGTGGCAAATTGGTAGATCAAGTAAAAGATATTTTTGTAATAAACTCATAAAATACTCCACTTTCAGATTTTTGTAAAATGTCATATCTCCACATTCTATTTAGTATTGAGCTATATATTCATTTGTCACTCTCTCATTTCCCTATAGAAATGGTAAAGTTAAAAAACTTGTATCCTTTGAACACTAATTTCGGGACGAAAATACAAAATATGATTGGTTGGTGTATCTCATTTTCAATCCTTATTGATTCATCATATACTGCATCACCTAATTCATTTGTAAATTATTTTATTTTATTTCATAAATTTTAGTTGCTTTCTCTACTTGCATTACCTATTAAACACTCGATCTTCCTTTTGTGCACTACCTACAACAAAAAATTAGTCGATATCCTAATATTAACATTTTCAAGCTTCAAATTCCCACCACAAATTTGCAAACACTAAAAACCAATCTCCAATTTTTAACTTATAACTTATAACCTCTCTTCTAATGCAATATTATTATTACTTTAATTAATAATATATATCAGTTATAAATTTCATTTAAATATATATCCCATATCACCACAATTTATGGATTGTCTATTGAATCATAGATAAATAAATAATGTAATTCATTTAAATTCTTTCTTCTTTTTCCATCCAAATTTTCCATCGATAAAACGGAACTTAAACATCATCTAATTTAATGTTAATCGTAACAAAAATCAAGAAATCTTGAAGAGGTGTTGAGGATGGTGAGACTCTAATAAATTATATTTAAGGTTAATTATGTTTCAAAATGGGGAAACGAGTTAGAGTGTGAGTAGAGTAGAACAGTGACTGCGCGTAGAATATATGAACGCTAAACGAAAATTTATCGAGAAGCTAATAATAGTTAACAAACCCCCTGATTTAGTACATGTCCCATGTCGCGGTTCTTAGAGGTTGTAGGAGATCAAACATGGGAGGAAAACGCTGCACCTCTGATGAATAATTTTTCACGCTTTCGTTTCATGAATATCAAAATCGACCAAATTAAGGAACGGCTCCTCTACCGAACTCTCTCTGCCATAGCTGTTTCATCCACCACGGAGCAGTGAACGTGAAAAATGACCCAACAGGAAAGAAAAAAAGAGTTAGAACCTTGACGACCCACCAAGAACTTTAATGCAAGTTGGTATCGGGTTGGAACAGAAAAAACATGAGAAGAAAGGTGGTGTTTGAGAAGGTTAAAAGTTAAGATTTTTGAGGGAGAAGGAAGAGAAGCACGATGATCGGCAGAGATAGTAGTGTAATGAAGGCATGGGAGGCGACGGTGAGAAAAACACAGGCGGTGGCGAAGAAGCGTGCGAACAGCATATTCGGGTCAACGTACATGGCCCATGCGGAGGATGAAGATCAGGGGAACAAGGATGGTGGAAACGGGAGAGAGGGACATGAACTGTATCATGCGGAGAAGGTTCTGTCGAACGGGGATTACTACAAGGGAGATTGGGCAGATAATTTTCCGCACGGGAAGGGGAAGTACGTGTGGAGTGATGGGTGCGTGTACGTGGGAGAGTGGTTCAGAGGGAAAACGAACGGGAAGGGGAGGTTCAGTTGGCCGAACGGGCCACATTACGAAGGGGAGTTCAAGAGCGGGTACATGGACGGAACGGGGACGTACACGGGGTCAAACGGCGACGTTTACAAGGGGCAGTGGGTGATGAATTTGAAACACGGGAATGGTGTGAAGAAATTTGTGAATGGAGATACGTACGAGGGAGAATGGAGGAGGGGGATGCAGGAGGGGCAAGGGAGGTATGAGTGGGGGGATGGGAGGTATTACATAGGGGAGTGGAAGAATGGGAACATTTGTGGGAAAGGGTCATTTTGTTGGGGTGAAGATGGGAATAGGTATGATGGGTGTTGGGAAGATGGGTTGCCAAAGGGGAATGGGAGGTATATATGGAGTGATGGGAGTTTTTATGTGGGGAATTGGAGCAAGGATCCAAGGGATCAGAGTGGGGCATTTTATCCAGCAGGGTCATTGGAGGAGGGTAGCCTAGAGTGGGACCCACAGGAGGTGTTTGAGGAGTTGGGGAAGTGTGAGATATGTCCAGGGGAGAAGGTTTCAGTGTTGCCATCACAGAAGAGGCTTGCAGTGTGGAGGTCTTCAAAGGGGGGGTGTGATGGTGGTAAGCCAAGGAGAATGTCCATAGATGGGAGGGTGAGTGTGGGAGTGGAGAAGCCAAGTGATAGAATGCAGTTGTGGGGTGGTGCAGAGGGTGATTTCAGTGGGACCAAGACCCCACCTGGGGGTGTTGGTTTGGATGATGAACTCATGGCCATGCAGTTGGATGGTGCTATTTCAAGAGGGAGTAATCAGCTTCAAACCCTCAGAGCACCCACCAAATCAAAGAGGCAGGGGGAAATCATATGCAAAGGACATAAGAATTATGAGCTTATGCTCAATTTGCAGCTGGGAATCAGGTACATACATAGTCACAACATTAGATCCAATTTTTCAAATTTTAGTGTGGCATCAAGTGTAAAAGAAAACAATAATATTGAATTTGTTTGACTTATTGCATAGGCATTCTGTTGGAAGACCAGCTCCCTCAGCATCACTGGATCTAAAGCCTTCAGCTTTTGACCCCAAGGAGAAAGTGTGGACAAGATTTCCCCCAGAAGGTTCTAAATACACTCCACCACACCCAACATCTGAGTTCAAATGGAAGGATTATTGTCCGGTAGTCTTTAGGTAAGCGATTGTTTTTATAAGGTTAAGTTAGACTTGAAATTTACGACCACGTGAATCTGTGTTCTTGCAGAACTCTAAGGAAACTATTCAAGGTGGATGCAGCTGATTACATGATATCTATATGTGGAAATGAGGCTCTCCGTGAACTTTCCTCTCCTGGTAAAAGTGGTAGCTTCTTTTACCTCACCAATGATGATCGTTACATGATAAAAACAATGAAGAAAGCTGAGGCAAAAGTGAGTGGTGTATCATCTAACTTCAATTTTTTTCTGGGACCTTCTAACTTATATTTGGCCATGTATGCTTATGATGCAGGCCCTTTTAAGAATGCTTCCAGCTTATTACAATCATTTTCGAGCATTTGAAAATGCTCTCGTCACAAAATTTTATGGTCTGCATTGTGTTAAGTTAACAGGAACAGCTCAGAAGAAGGTATAAAAAATGCTTCTCTTGGATTACACATAGGAAAATATGATAGATTTATGTTTGATTATGAGAACAACTTTGTTATAAATTCAAGATTTTTTCTTAATAAAGTTATGTTTAGTTAGAAGAAAGAAAACAATGTTGTCTTCTGTCTAGATAGAGATAAAGTGTGTTGATATTTTCCTTTCACGCATCATAGAAAAAGAAATGGACAAAATTTTATGGTGTGCATTGTGTTAAGTTAAAAGGAGCAACTCAGAAGAAGGTATAAGTGCTTATTGGATTGATTATACATAGAAAATTATGAAAATTATGAACTTGAAGAATCTTTATAGTGCGTTTTGGGATTTGCAGGTTCGATTTATCATAATGGGAAATCTTTTCTGCTCTGAGTATACCATCCATAGACGCTTTGATTTAAAGGGTTCATCACTTGGGCGAATAACAATTAAGCCTGAGTCTGAGATTAGTGAAACAACCATCCTCAAAGATCTTGATCTAAATTTCATATTTCGACTACAAAAATCTTGGTTTCAAGAATTTTGCAGGTGATGAAAGGTTTTGGCACATTGTGTTGTATCTGAGATGTTGTGTCTACCTTGTTAAAGTTGAATTCTTTTCTAACACCTCAACAGAAAAAATAAGCACAGAAACTATATATATTTGTTATCTCAGGCAAATTGATAGGGACTGTGAGCTTCTGGAACAGGAGGGAATTATGGACTACAGTCTTTTGGTTGGTATTCATTTCAAAGATATATCAGAAAATGGGGAAATTATTTCTTCAGAATCTCACACTCCTGCTGGTACTACTGCACCTAAACTCCTTATTGACATACCTACACAGCATTATTCAAAGACTTAAATATGTTTTTTATCTCTTAATTTTTAGTAAAAATTGAAATTTGTTTTTCTATGAAACTTTGGATTAATTTAGTCTCTCATATTTAATTATCAATACGTTGATTTAACCATTTTAACCAAATTTTGTTAATTTTATTTAACGTTTCAAACGTGTTTCATGATAACATTTGACATATTTTTACTTCAATATTAACTAAAAAAGATGTAAACAAATCAAATGCTATCATGAAATACATTTGAAATGTCAAATAAACTTAAAAAATTTGGTTAAAAGGACTAAATATACATATTTCTCAAGTTAGAGGACTAAATTGGATCAAAACTTTAAAAATGAACTATTTCAATTTTCTCCAAGATATTTAATTTTTTTTCAAAATTGAAAAATGAAAAAATTGTTTAACTTGTGTGTTGTTCCAGATTCAGAATGTGAAGGAACTCCATGTACTTCAAGAGCAGACATGGATCTACTTCTCCTAGATCCCACCAGGTCACATATCTTTTCAAATTTTTCTTTTTTTTTTCTCAATAAATGTTAGTTGTTAATTTTTTTTAGAAAAGTTGAACTTAGGATCTTTCTTACTCTCCCTTTTAAACTTTCCAAACCAGTTTTATTTTTTCAAATTGTTAGCAGGATCGAATTCACAATCTTTCCCTTTCATTTTTTCATCTTTTCAAAATTTGAATGCTGAGTTGTAATGTGATTCATGTTGTTGGGTAATACATGTTGTAATTTATGTTTCAGATGGGCAAGTATCAAATTGGGTGTGAACATGCCAGCAAGGGTTGAAAGAACAGTGAGAAGAAATGATTGTGAATTACAACTTGTAGGAGATCCAATAGGAGAGTTCTACGAAGTGGTTTTGTTTTTTGGTATCATAGACATACTTCAAGATTATGATATTAGCAAGAAGCTTGAACATGCCTACAAGTCCATTCACTATGATCCAACCTCAATATCAGCCGTTGATCCCAGACAATATTCAAGGCGTTTTCGTGATTTCATATTCAGAATATTTTCTGAAGACTCTTGAAACCCAATATTCTATTCAGAATATCATACCTGCTACTCTCTGCCATCTCACTTTTCTACAATCCATTTTTTTCTTTTGTATTTCTTAATTAGCTTATTCTTATGTATAGTGAGCAACTTAATTAGTAATGGTTAAAGCAAGAACATCATGTGATTCTACAAACTTGCTAGAATATAATTATTCTTCCCAGAAGGGAGAAGAGATCACAGGTACTTCATACATTTAATATCAGATCAAGATGTATATTATTGTATAGCAAATGGAAGAGTAGTGTACATGTTCAATCTTTTTACTTTCTTTCATTAATTTCCCTGCTACTTTGTGGAATCACATTTAATAAGTGAAGCCTCAATTTAATTACTCTTTCACAAATTTTATCTCTTCATGCACTACAACTACTTATGTTAATCATAGTCTACAAAACTAATATTATGTAAGCTAATTTCCTTTACATTGCAACTTGAATTGATCAATGAATAGAGATTCTTTCTGTTCATTCAGATTCTAATATGTTTCACTAATTACAATCATAAATACATAAATCCCACAATATCTTATCAAGATAGAGAAATAGAAAAGGAGTAAAAGTGTGTAATTAGGAAAAAATAATAACTCCTGTTTTGAAATCACTGAAATTAAAATCACCAAACGAGCACAATAATTTTTCTTTAAATAAAACAAAAAAAGAGGGCACAAAATTCAAAACCTTCATATACAACTTCTTTCTATACGTTTTGGCATCATTCGATTTATTTCTGAAACATATCAGTGTTGAATATCATTTTTTTTTCATTTCTCCGTGACATTGAAAGCAAGAATTGAAAAAAGTGGATGAACATTAGAAAACCATAGAAGAAAAAACGACAACCTAAAATTTAGCAACCCATGACTTTGTTAGCTTTAGCAACATGAGCCTTGTCAACCACAACCCCATCATTCCCCGCAAGTGCCCTGTACTTGTCCTTCCTCGTAAACCCAGTGCACTCATACGACAATGTCGATGCAATCACCCTCTGTATGTAATTCGCAACATCATGGCTGGACTTGTTCCCTGCGCCACAAGTCAAGTCTTTGGGCAATTTGTTCAAGAACGTGACTTCGTAAGCGGGACTAGGGTTCATGAAGAAGTAAAACGGGTCCATGCCCTTCCACCCTCTTGCCGTTGTGCCGTGGAACATGCTCATGCGGTTCACCATGGCCACGGGGACGAGCTCGTCGGTGAGTTCGGCGAACAGGGCGGAGAATCGGAGGAGGAAGGGCTCTCTGCAGGTTGTGCCTTCCGGGCAGATTGCTAGGTCACCCTCTTGGAGGAGCTTTTTTATCATGGCGGCGTCGGTGGCGCGGTCGCGGCTGAGACGGACGGTCTTGATGGGGGAGATTATCTCGGAGAGGCGGGAGACGGAGTAGGTGACGGCGGGGATGGGGCGGCCGAGGGCGGCGGAGAGGAAGATGGGGTCGAGGAGGGTACGGTGGGAGCAGATAAAGAGAACCCCGGAAGTGTTAGGGTTAGGGTTTGATTTTGTGAGTTGCGGGGGTGGGGTGCCCTTGATAAGGACACGGACTCCTAGGGCCCAGAAGGCATAGTAGACCATGTGCATTGGGAGAAGGGAACCTGCAGCGATTCGGAGACATGCTAAGGGGAACCCTATCGGGATCCAGAGAATGGTGAGGAGTGCAATGAGAGGTGTTGGTTTCTGCACCAGTCTTCCATCGTGGAAGATTATGGGCTTCGGAAGCTTGTCTGTAGAAACTGATTTCACGTCACTTTTGGGTGGGACTATGTAACCCTCCTGCATGCATGCAAAATAGTTTCTTTTTAATGCATCAAAACTTGAATTGAATTCAACACTTTTTACATAAGTGGGGCAAATTTGCCACCTGGAAAATGGATAAGTAATGAAAATAATTACTTGTTATGACCAAGTTTCGTGGACTTTATATGACTTTTAAAATAAAATTGTGAGCATTGGACGCAACTTCTATTTGAATTTATGAAAAAGTAAAGTCAAAAAGAGTCGTGACGAACTCAATGTTACTATCTATACTAAAATCGTCAAAATAAGTTATAACTTTCAGTTGAATTAGTCAAATTAGGAGTTAAGACGAGCTTGACAACTTTTGTAGAATTTTTGTAATTAATTTATCAGTTAAATATATTTTTATCTTTTAACTTTTAGTAAAAATTATAATTATTCTTTCTTCAAAATTTTAACTCAATTTAGTCTTTCAATTTTAGAAATGCTTGAATTTAATTTTTTTAACCCAATTTTATTAAATTTGTTTGTTGTTTCAAACGTGTTTCATAGTACTTTTGAGTTAATATTGAAATAAATTTTTTTTGAACAGTATAAACAACTCAATATTATTATGAAACATGTTTGAAACGTCAAATAAACCTTACAAAATTTTGATTAAAATGACTAAATTCACACATTTTTATAATTAAAAAACTAAATTGATTCAAAGTTTTGAACATGAACTAATTTCAATTTTAAGTAAAAATTATGAGAAAAAAAACATATTAATCCTAAATAATTGCAAACAAATTTGTCCCACTTATTTAAAAAAATTCCCATTTTGAACATAGATCCTTGGATAACTTGTGACATGTCGAGAAAGAAGATGTTACCTTGCACAAAGCCATGAAGGGAGCATCAGTTTGTCTATCACCGAGTCCAACATGTGGTGTTTCATCTCCGAAAGTGTTGAGGAGAGCCTCAGCTTTCTTGTTGCCGACAAGTATCCCAGGGCTGCACACCAACCCAGTGGCTCTTCCCTTGAAAGTTCCGATCTCAGTGCCCAAAACCACGTCTGCACCTAAAAACTCCTTCAAGAAAGGTTCCACCATCACTCTCGGATTCGCCGTCAGCACGCACCGCTTCCCGCACGACGAGAACACCCGCCACGTCTCCGGGTGAACGTCTTCCGCGTAGAACTTCGGAAGCACCGCTCGCGCCACTGATTCTATGCTCGACACCTTCATCCCCGCCATTGCAGCAAATATCAGAACCTGAAATCCCACAAATATCACCATCTTTTCTTCAAAGCTTTCTCATATACTTTTGAGCAAATTCATCCACAAAATACAACAATAATAAAATCTAGTTAAACTATGAAACAACAAAATAATTTTAAGTCAGCACTGAACTCTACAAAACGGATTTGTACAAAACTGATTTGTTAAGTGACTGTTGCAGTTTTTTTTTTTCTTTTTTGTTAAAAATGGGTCTTTTGAATCCATAATTATAAAATAGGATCATTTGAATTTTTTTCTATAGAACATGATGAAGTTGTTTTTCAAGAATTTTCAAGAAAGAAGTCGTTATGACTTATGACGGTTTTGATATTAAAATCAGTAGGATTCATTGTGACGACTTTAGTATATTTTTTTAAACATAAAAATCAATAGGAGTGTTGACAATTTTTCTTTTAAAAGAAAAAAAAAATCGGTCACACTCCTACTGATTTCAGTCTAAATATCGTCATGAGTCTTGACAATTTCATTGTGATTTAAAAAAAGTTAAAAATTAACTACCCTATTTTATAATTATCCATTCAAAATAATCCTGATTTACAAAAATTTTAAGTTTTTCCCTCATTTTATATATATATATATATATATATATATATATATATATATATATATATATATATATATTTATCGTAAATTAGTCTTATTTTTTATAGTGAAAGGAAGAAGATGAGAACCTGAATACCGGCGGATTCAGAGATGAAGTAGTAGAGAAGGGCAGCAATGGGAGAAGCCAAGACAAAGAACAAAAGGCGAAGGAGGCCACCAGCTTCAAAGGCCACAAGAGCAAAATAAGGGAAAGAGCTTCGACCTATGAGTAAGGTTCCATCCATGTCTGCAACCACAGTGTCTTTTTCCCTACCAATGGAGGAGCACTTACTCACACTAGGGAACGTTGAAAAAGCCATGTTTTTCTAATTGGTTTGGTTGCATGATTTTTTGTTTTGTGGGTGCATATATATGTAGATTTGGTCTCACACACATAGTTAGGGGGTATGTGAGACAAGTTTTGGTTTGGTATGAATGACTATGTGAACGATGACAATGGTGGCTCCGAGATTTCCAAAAGCGATTGAAATTGATTGATGTAAAAGGTGCGATACAAACGAGGGTTTGCGATTCTTGTTTTTGGAAAGGTAAGAGAATGTGGTAAAGTAAGTTTTTTTTTGTGCTTGGTTTGCTCCGTCACGTTTTGTCTTCCATCTTCACTTCTCATTGCAATTCACATAGCTTATTCGAATATTTGTTTTCATTTCAAGAGCTTCTTTGAGTGGATCTGAGTACTCAAAGGCCTACAAAATTCCCACTTTTCTTGAAAACTAAAATATATAAATTATTTATGAGAGAGATGGTTGCTATCATCATGCTCGTCAAAAAATGAGTTTTGGTTATTTTATGCATCGATTATTTGAATCATATAGTTATGAAATTGTTAATTTTTAATCAACGATTGTTACTATATGCGATTTTTCATAGGTAAAAAATTTCTTTGACTTGAGCTAAATTCTCTTTGCTTATTTTGGGATTTGGCTTCAAGTGTATAGATGTAGAACACTAATGGAATAATACCCTTTTATTAATAGTCACTATTCTATTCTCATATCCATTTTTTTTCTTTCAAACTTTGCTTGTTTTAGAATTTCAATGTATTTATTTATGAAACTTTAATTAACATTGATGTTTCCAAGCTACTTTACTTCACGGCAGAGGATTAGTGTCGTATTGAAATTCTTCATTGAGAAAAGAGAAAATTATTCTTCACAATAATAGATTTAAAAAATATACAAAATTCAAGATAAATCTAATGTTACTAATTAAATTAATTACTTTCATTAATTCAATAATGAATTAATTAGATGTATAAGTGGAAACGAAAAGCGTGTTTATTAATCATTATAGTAAAAATTTAGTTCATGAAAAATGAAAGAGAAATGCTATACAAAAGTGTAAAATAATATATAAATTTAATTTAGTCTAAATTTTTTAATTTAAATAATATCTTTTTATGTGTGAATAAAACTTTGAACAGCCGCTTTTAAAGTAGAAGAAGTGCTCAATTATCCAACTTCAATCTCATAATTAGATCCATTTACACAAGTTTTTCAATTAAAACGTTTAAAAGAAAAATAATATATTATAAAAAATAATGAAATAAACTCTTCTTACACATTAAAATTAATTTATACACAATTCAAAATTAAAATTAAAAAAATATATACACCAGAAAACTTCTTTAAATTAACATAATAGAAAAAATATTTACTAGCAATAAATCCTATTAGATAAAACTTGTTCAAAAATATTATTTGTGATACAATCTACAGTTTAAGACATATATATATATATATATATATATATATATATATATATATCTATATATATATATAGAGGAGAAACAAAATGCTTGTTTTTCATGCTTGGTCTTAAGAAGCTCTTGCATTTATTACTGTGCATTGGCTAACTCCACACGTTCCTTTGGCGTGGAATAAGTGATTTAAGTTTTGGTATATTGAAAGCAATTAAAATCCAAATATTAGCATTCAATTCTATGATGGTTTTTCATGTTCTATTTCAGTACCTACAATCTCCTTTAAATCACAACTTCTCTTTCTTAGCATTTTCATTATGTAAACATGAAAAGCATTTGGTACTACTATTTTTCTATCTCAGGTTTTTTTTTTTTTTTTATATATATTACACTATATCTCAAAAAATACATGCGTACGTTATCCTAAATTTTTGTTTTATTTATGCACTCTTTTCGTCTAAGATATTATTTTTAATTAAAAGAAAACCCGAATCAGAAAGTAATTTGATAATTTTTAAATATAGTCATCGCCAAGCCTTAAGTTTGTGTATTTGTGAATGTATTTTAATTCACATGATTGAATTTGTTATAGCATTTAAGATATTGTTTGAATTAATTATTCATGCCTTTTACAGATTTTTAGTATGTATCTTATGTATAATTATTTCAATAATTTAAGATTCTTTTATATTATACTATATATATATATATATATATATATATATATATATATATATATATATATATATTTATATATATATATATATATAAAGAAAGAAACATAAATGTATCAATTATTGAAATATTTTTTTTCTTAATAAATACATTTTTCCTTTGTTGTAAATACACATATTAATGTGATTAATTTACAAGCAAAAAACTAATATTTTTATTCGAAAGGTGCTAATTAGATTATTTGTCTACGATTGAACATATTGATACACAATTAAAGGATAAGATGACAAAGTTATTGTGTAAGTGTTCGTTTATTTATAGTGTTGGCGAAACATTGCCAAGATAAGGTTTTGATGATGACAATTACAAGGATTTACAAAGCAAATATTAGAAGATAGATTTGAAGACCATTTAATTACTGTTTAAAGCCTTATTTAAAGCTCTATTGTAACAAGTTAATGTATTAAGTAGTTTAAGTTTTTTTTAGAACTTCATGTAATTGCAATCAACTAGTCTTTCAGGACATTTTTATTCTTCACAAAATATATTATGATAATCATTGTCACTTAAGATAATCGATTATTCAAAGTTTTATTCAGTTTTCAAGAAAGTCACTCGAATAATCGATTATTTTTGTAGATAATCGATTATCAACACAAACTTCTATTTTTAGAAAACGTTCTGGAATAATTGATTATCATAAGTAATAATCAGTTATCCTTGGCAGTTAGAATATGTCTTCTCAGCTTCTTGACCTAATTTTCTAATCTCTTTATATAGAGCACTTTCTTACTTTCGAAAATCACCTTTTCAAGAGTAAGAAGTTCAAGTGTTATGACTACAAAGTAACTCTCTAAGTGCTCTTGAAAAATAATTGTGAAAATCCTAGTGGGGGTAGAGCGCTAACTTTTCCTAAGTGGGTTCTTGGGAGATTGAGTGTTGTTGTTGTTCCTAAGATAGCTAGTCATCCTCTCTGTGATTCAGGGGAAGTACTTCTTCATCTCTTGTGTCTTCAAGAGAGGTGTTCTATAAACCTTGTACTATAATTATTTTATTAATTCAATTAATCTCTTTGTTTTAAGAGATTAACAACTGGACATAGGATCTTTTGAACCGAGCCACTATAAATACTTATGTTCATCTTCTTCCCTACTCTATTTATTTATCTGCACTTGCTTTAAAGGAACTAAAACTTTAATTAAAATGGTAAAATTTTGGTAAATTTTTTAAAGTATTAATTTTATTAATTAAACCAATTCACCTCCTATTGGTTTTTGTCCACACACGAATCATTCCACTGTGTGATTCTAACAATTTGGTATCAGAATTTGCTTTGATAGTAATTCAAAAATTTTCAAAAATGGTTGGACAAAACCAAGCCTTTGTTGAGGATGTCTCTATTAATAGACCTCCACTTTTTGTGGAAGAAAATGATCATTTTTGGAAAGTAAGACTGCAAATTTTTCTAAAATATGTTGATAGAGGTATTTATGATGTAATAAATGGTCCATTTGTTCTTGTTATTATTGTTAATGATGTGCATGAAGCAAAACCCTTTGCATAGTGGACTGCAAATGAAAGCAGAAGAACCAATATGATGTAAGGGCGAGAAACATAATTTTATCTGCCTTAACCCTTGATGAGTTTTACATGATCTTTGTCTGTACAAGTGCACGCGAAATGTGAGAGATTCTTTGTGTGACTCACAAAGGAACAAACGACGTAAAACGTGCTCGGAACAACTCTTTGATTCAATAGTACGAAATGTTTCGTATGCAGTAGGGAGAAACCATTTACGACATGTAGAGGCGGTTCACACACATCGTCAACCATCTCACTAGGTTAGGTCAAGCTTCCAACAGTGATGAATTGAATATGAAAGTTCTAAAATCTTTGAATAGAACTTGGCAGCCAAAGGTAATGGCCATCACAAAGTCAAAAAATCTTGTAACAATGTCTATGACTACTCTATTCGGAAAATTAAGGGAGCACGAGCTTGAACTGGACAAATTAAATAAAGAAGAAGACCACGAAAGAAAGAAGAACATTGCCTTCAAGACTAAGATTGTCAAAGGAAAAAAGCACAAAGAAGAAGAAGAAGATTTTAATGACAATGAGAACTTGAGCCTTATCTTTCGAAATACATGAATTTAGTCCTTTTAATCAAATTTTGTTAAGTTTATTTGACATTTCAAGCGTATTTCATAATAGTATTTGACTTAACATTAAAGTAAAAATGTGTCATGTAACATCTCTACTAGAAATTACTTATTTAAAATAAATATTTAAGAAAATAAATTCAACTTCAAACTGTTATTACTCCCAAACACGGAAGAGTTTCATAAATTATTCCGACTGTCAAAGATCAATTAAAGCTATAAAAGCATTTTTATTACAATTTTCAAAATCCAATAAAATAACAGTATTATAAATAGTTCCTAGCACGAATCCCAAGCTAGCCCCTCACTCCGTCTCAGGTGTTAGTAGTATCACCTGTATCATCAATTGCTCCCGTGTAAAGAATTACACGATCATCGCCAAGCACAAACAGAAAGGGTGAGCTCAAAAGAATATAAGAAACATATCAATTAAATAATATACATACACCCAATTATATTATCATAGTTAGACCATGGTTAAATACTTAATAACCCCAAGGCTTTTCAACCTCCAATTCAACAACAAAGTTAGCCATGGACTCAAGATTTATGATGCTCACATGAACCTGCCCGCTCGTGGTCCTGCCTCTACGAACCTCCCCGCTCGTAGTCCTACTCTACAGACCTGCCCGCCTGTAGTCCAACACATGTGATTCAGTAGCGCACTTGCAAAGTCTCGCTTAGGCGAGCCCCACCTTCGCCTAAGGCCAACACTCTCGCTCGCCTGAGCGAGACAACATGTCACCTAAAAGCCTGGGCCTCCGCTTGAGCGAGTGGCTCGAGCAGAATCCTTGGCTGGCCCATTGCCTCTAGGGTTTTCCCACCCTTTCACATTCAGCCCACAATTATATTAGCAAAAATAAAAAAACCAATTTCACTCTCAACAAGATTTGAACACACAACCACTCAAGCATGAAGCAAGTGCTCAACCAATTCAACCAATGTATGTTTCGTGATAATTCCTATCATTCTATAGTTATATTATCACTTAACATAATCATGCATATTATAAAAATTAATAATAAATCAAATAACACATAATTAGCATCCATAGAACTCAAACCCAAGTCTTCTCACACAATCAAGTACTCTCAATCATTTGAGCTAGTACTTTTCCACGTCACTACAATTAACATTAAATGCCATAATGGCTTCTACTACCCGCATTTATTAAATAATTATTTAATTTTCTCGGGTCTTACATGTCAAACCGTATAAAGAACTCAAATATAATCCTGAAATGCGTACAAAACATCAAATAAACCTAACAAAATTTGATTAAAAAGACTAAATCCACACACTACAAGAAAATTTCTATTTTGCTAGAGAAATTAGCGAGGGAAAATATTTGTAGCTAATTCCTCGCTAATTTGCGAGAAAAAAGTGAAAGAATAAAATTGTAGCAAGTTTGTAGCAAAATAGCTACAGATTAACCAGAATATATATTTGTAACTAATCTCTCACTAATTTGCGAGAAAATAGCGAAGGAAATAATTTGTAGCTTTTTCGTAGTAAAATAACTACAAATTTACTAGAACATATATTTGTAACTAATATGTAGCTAATGTGCGATGAAATAGCGAATGAATTAAATTGTAGCTGGTTCGTAGCAAAATTGTTACAAATTTACTAAAAAAATATATTTATAGCTAATCCTTCTCAATTAAAATATACTATGATTATTTTTAATTTTA